>Ga0255768_10003621_pt1 | contig 15319 bp, 23 predicted proteins | sample 071ome_33_FD_179983 | JGI IMG/M metagenome (GOLD analysis project Ga0255768, IMG submission 179983) | Coastal salt marsh microbial communities from the Groves Creek Marsh, Skidaway Island, Georgia - 071412AT metaG (version 2) | ecosystem: Environmental > Aquatic > Marine > Intertidal zone >...
CGCTGCTCGGTCCATCGGGCTGCGGGAAGACCACGACGCTGCGAATGATTGCGGGTCTTGAGATTCCGTCCTCGGGGAGTCTTCAGATCTTTGGTGATGAAGTTGGGTCGTTGCCACCAAATAAACGGCCGGTCAACACGGTGTTTCAGAATTACGCCCTCTTCCCGCACATGAGCGTGGCAGACAACGTTGCCTTTGGCTTGCGGATGCGCAAAGTTGATAAGTCTGAGATCGCTGATCGAGTTCAACAAGCAATTGCTCTGGTGCGGATGTCAGGGATGGAGAACCGCCGCCCGAGTCAACTTTCTGGTGGACAGCAGCAGCGTGTCGCTTTGGCTCGGGCGTTGGTGAATCGCCCGAAGGTGTTACTTCTCGATGAGCCGCTAGCTGCTCTTGATCTCAAGCTCCGCCAAGAGATGCAATTTGAGCTCAAGCAGTTACAGCGCGAGGTCGGCATCACATTTGTGTTCGTCACTCACGACCAAGAAGAGGCGCTGGCGCTTTCCGACCGGATTGGCGTAATGAATGATGGCCGCTTGCTGCAGGTCGGAACACCTGAAGAGATGTATGACGCTCCGGCCGATCGATTTGTCGCCGATTTCATTGGGCGCTCAAACTTTTTAAAGGGAACCCTGGAAAGCCCCGAGGTCGTGTGTCTCGCCAATGGTCAGCGAATCAGAGTGCCCTCAGTCGACGCTGTGACAGTCGGAGACGATGTCCAGGTGAGCTTGCGACCAGAACGTGTCATGATCTGCGATGCCGGTACAGCACCGGAGGGCATGGCACGGCTTTCAGGAATCGTTGAAAGCGAGACCTTTCTTGGCAACAGTGTGATCTATCGAGTCGCTCTCGACTGGATGACAGTCGAAGTCGAAACCGACCATCGACCTGATGTCGAACGACATCATGCAGGCGAACATGTTGATCTGTGGTGGAGAGACGATGCAGTGGCGGTGGTAAGGCCGTGAGCGTTGGCATCGCTGAAGCCAAACGTGACCGCAGCGAACGTCGACGTGGGTTGCTACTTGCGCTGCCGTCATTCGCCTACATGATTCTGTTTTTTGCTGTTCCTCTCATCATCGTTCTTGTGTACAGCTTTGCGACTCGTACGAGTACGGGGTCGACGTCGTTATCGGACTGGAACCTTGACGCTTACCGGAAACTCGGTGAGCCAATTGTGCGAAACGTCGTCTTGAGGTCAGTTGTGTTGGCACTGGTCACGACAGCGATCTGTTTACTTGTTGCCTACCCATTTGCCTGGTTCTGCGCGCACCAGCGTCCCGTCGTTCGAAACATGATGCTCGTTGCGGTCATGATCCCGTTTTGGACAAATTTCCTTGTTCGCAACTATGCATGGAGACTCCTACTTTCAAGTGGAGGACCTATCTCGTCGTTCACTGAGGCAATTGGGCTTGGTGAAACAAACATTCTCTTCACCAAGACAGCTGTCGTAATCGGCCTCGTCTACGCCTACCTGCCGTTCATGATTTTGCCGCTGTTCGCCTCGATTGACCGTCTTGATCGACGGCTCGTTGAGGCGGGTCGAGATTTGTATGGTTCTGGATCACAGACATTCAGAAGAATTGTGTTGCCGCTCACCATGCCGGGCGTGATTGCAGGATCAATTCTGGTGTTTGTTCCTTCGATGGGGGCGTACGTCACGCCTGAATTGCTCGGTGGTGGCAAGGAGACCTTGCTCGGGTCGTACATCGTCACGCAGTTTCTCACCGCACGAAACTGGCCAGTTGGCGCATCGCTGTCGTTCGTCCTGATGGCGGTCATGTTGGTGTCGACGATCATCTACTTCAGATCTGGCGGGAAAAACCTATGAGTCAGGCAACGAATCGCAGGCTGCCGATCTGGGCCCTTCGCCTCAACGGCTCTGCTGTTCTGCTGTTCTTATATGCACCAATCATTTTGTTGCTGGTGTTCTCATTTTCGGCGAGCCGGATCCCCGGGCAGTGGGGTGGGTTTACCACCGAGTGGTACGCAACACTGTTCGATGACAGCCGGTTACAGCGAACTATTTCGGTCTCGGTCAGAGTTGCACTGATCTCAACAGTGATCGCAACGGTGTTAGGGACGATGTCGGCGCTCGCGCTTGAGCGTTTCAAGTTCAGAGGTCGCCGCGTCTTTGACGCCTTGCTCTATCTGCCAATCATCATCCCTGATGTGACGATGGCGGTGATGATGTTGATGTTTTTCTCCCAGTCGTTCAACCTTGTTGAGGCGGTGTTCGGTATCGCGATAACGAAAGGATTCGCGACCATTGTCATCAGTCATGTTGCGTTCAACATTGCGTTCGTGTCAGTTGTTGTCCGGGCCCGAATAGCTGGGATGGATGCAACTCTCGAACAAGCAGCTTCCGACCTGTATGCGACCCGGTGGCAGGCCTTTCGTTTTGTGACGTTGCCGTTGATTGCTCCTGGTGTGTTAGGCGGAGCGCTTCTTGCCGTCACCCTTTCGCTTGACGATGTTGTCGTCACCCAGTTCGTGGCTGGTCCCGGGTCAACTACTCTTCCGGTATACGTGTTTTCGCTCATCAGAAAAGGCGTGACACCAACGATCAATGCAGTATCAGTGATCATGCTGGTAGCGTCGCTCATTCTCGTGGCAGGCTCCGTGGGACTGCAACGGGCAAACGCCTCTCGTGGGCGCCAACAACTCCAAACAACAGGGGGAACATCATGAGAACAACGAAATTAAAATTGGCGGGTGTAGCAGTTGCTGGCGCAATGTTGCTCGCCGCTTGTGGTGGTGGAGATGATGCATCTAGTGCCGCTGCATGTGAGGTGGGGACAACCGATGGTGATCTCTACCTCTACAACTGGTCCGAATACATTGACCCAGACCTGAAGACCGCGTTTGAAGAGCAATATGGCGTTGCCGTGATCGAAGATAACTACGACTCCAACGAGGCCATGCAGCCAATCGTCGCAGAAGGCAATTCGGGTTATGACGTGATTGTTCCCTCCGATTACATGGTCTCGATCATGATCGAGGAGGGCTCCCTGATGCCGCTCAACCTCGACGCAATCCCCAACATGGCGAATCTTGATCCGGTGTTCTACCCAGCTCCTTATGACCCAACGGGCGCCTACACCGCCGCCTATCAGTGGGGGACAACGGGTCTTGGTGTTGACCTCACTGTGCTCGGTGAAGACACCCCTCGCACATGGGGGCTCATCTTTGACCCTGAATTGTCGGCCAACTTTGGCGGAAACATCACGCTGCTGAACGACCCCCGTGAAACCCTCGGTGCAGCATTGAAGTACCTCGGCTACTCGCTGAACACGACAAGCGCTGAAGAGCTTGACGAGGCGAAAGCAGTGGTGGCTGACGCTGTTGCTCGAATCGCAGCGTTCGACTCCGATCAGTACGACGAACTGCTTGTTTCCGGCCAGACTCAGGTCGCGCACGGATATTCGGGCAACATGCTGTACGGAATTTATGACGCTGAGAATCCAGACGACTACACCTACTTCGTTCCTGACGAAGGTGGCACGATCTGGACTGACAACATGGCTCTTCCGTTTGACGCACCACACCCGTGTACTGCTCACACCTTCATTAACTTCATTCTTGACGCAGAGAATGGAGCGGCACTGACGAACTGGAACCTCTATGGCAGCCCGAATGCTGCCTCTGAGCCGTTCATTGACGCTGAAGTGTTGGAGAACGAGATTGTGTACCCGGCAGATCGCTCGAAGCTCGAGTTCATTACAAACACGGGTGACTTTGAGACGAACTTCTCAGACGCATTTAGCGAGGCCAAGGGCTGATTCAGCCTTGGTGAGAACTGAGTGAGAATGGCCCGCTGCGACTAGCAGCGGGCCATTTTGCTTGCTAAACCTGTCGCTATGGAAGAGTTACCTCCACCCACACTCCCTTCTCCTGAGCCGGTCGCCTATGAACAAGAACACCGCCGCCGCCGACGTCCTCCGGTGGCCGTGGCAATTTTGGTGTTGATTGCACTTGCCTTTGCTGGAGGAGCGGTCATTGACCGGTCCATTGGTGATGACGTGAGCGAGACGGTCGAAAACGACCTTGATGTTGTAGACGACGACACTCAGACAAGCGACTCAGGTACTGATTCGCAAGCGTCCGTTCCGGCATCTGCCGCAACGAGCCCATCCGAGTCAGAATTCGCATTCAACATTGGGCCAGAGCGCACAGGACAGTTTGATCGTATTGATGTTGCCGCTGTTGCTGCGCAGGTTGGTCCAAGCACTGTCACCGTGATGGCTGAGCTCCAAACTGGCTTTGGCCAGGGCGGATCGGTCGGAACGGGAATCATCGCAACCTCCGATGGTGAAATCGTGACAAATGCTCACGTGGTTGAGGGAGCGTCATCTCTCCGTGTTCGCCTCGCAGGCGAAACCGAACCACGACCAGCAACTCTGCTGGCAATCGACGTTGGCAACGATCTCGCCCTGCTCGACATTGAGGGGGAGGGGTTCCCCGCAGCAACCTTTGCCCGCCCGGGTTCGATACGCCTCGGTGACGAGGTCGTCGCTATCGGTTTTGCGCTAGATCTTGATGGCGCTCCATCTGTGACGCTTGGAATCGTGTCTGCCATGAACCGAACACTTGTCACCGATATGGGTGCTCTCGACGGACTTTTGCAGACTGATGCGGCGATTTCATCAGGAAATTCCGGTGGACCTTTGGTGAACGCGGCTGGAGAAGTCGTTGGAATAAATACCGCGGTTGCCCGTGGCTCCTCGACAATGGCGGCGTCAAATATCGGTTTTTCGATTTCAGTCGATGAAGCGCTGCCGATCTTTGAGCAATTACGGAAACAATCGCGTGGCGAACCACGCGAAGAAGGTTTTCTTGGAGTTGCTCTCGACGAACGCACCGACGGAGGCGTCGGAGCAGTAATTCGCGACGTCAACATTGGGACACCTGCAGCGGCTGCGGGTCTGAAGGCCGGTGACATCGTTGTGGCTGTTGACGGTGCCACAGTTGAGGGTGCAGCAGGGCTAATCGCTGCAATTCGAGACCTAGAACCCGGTGATTCAGCAAATATCACCGTGCAACGCGGCGACGAACGACTCAATGTCGTCGCAGAACTTACCTCTCGACCGACCTCTTGAGATGGAAGCAAAGCGGTAAAGGTTGCAACCGGCACGAATGCCGATAGCGTTTCGAACTTGTGCCTAGCTCAGGTTTGGCACAAACGACAAATGATGTCCGTGTGAGCCCGGAAACGGGGACCTCACGGCGACCTCCAAACTCGTGCTCCGCAACTTCGGTTGACGGAGCACTTGCGTGAAGCCCGTCCGGGGGGCCCACGTGAACTCAACCGGAACGTAAGCGTGTGGATAGCCCGTAAGGGCTCGATCAACCAAAGGAAGCCGTTATGGCACAAACAGCGATCGTTGGCGAGAAAGTCGGCATGACCCAGAAGTGGGTTGATGACCGCATGCTCGCCGTGACCGTGCTCCGTGTGGAGCCAATGCGGGTGGTGCAAATTAAGACCACCGAGCGCGATGGCTACACGGCACTGCAGGTCACATACGGGCACCGAGATGCCCGCAAACTCAACCAACCTGATGCAGGTCACTTTGCTAAGGCTGGTGTTCAGCCAGGCCGGCGTCTCGTCGAAATTCGTCTCGATTCTGTCGACGGTTTCGAGGTTGGACAGGAAATCACCGTCGATCAGTTCGCCGTAGGCGACCGAATTGACGTCACCGGAATCAGCCGCGGCAAGGGCTTCGCAGGAACGATGAAGCGTCACAACTTCAAGGGTCAGCAAGCCAGCCACGGTAACCACCGGAAGCACCGTGCTCCCGGGTCAGTGGGTGCTGGTTCATTCCCAGGACGAGTCATCAAGGGAATCAAGATGGCTGGCCACATGGGTCACGAGCAGGTCACCACCCAAAATCTTGAAGTTGTCGAAGCCGACGTCGAGCGTCAGGTCATGCTCGTCAAGGGATCAGTTCCCGGCCCAAATGGTGGGCTCATCGAGGTTCGCAATGCCGTCAAGTCTGCAGTGAAGGGATCGTGAGATGGCGACGCTGAAGATGAAGAATGCTGCAGGAAAAGAAGCCGGATCAGTCGAACTCGACGATGCCGTCTTCGGAGTGCAGCCAAATGTCCCGGTGATGCACCAAGTTGTCACCGCTCAACTCGCAGCTCGTCGCTCTGGCACCCAGAGCACCAAGACTCGCAGCGAAGTCCGTGGTGGTGGGGCAAAGCCTTACCGCCAGAAGGGCACCGGTAACGCCCGCCAGGGTTCGATCCGTGCACCACATTTCAGCGGCGGTGGTATTGCGCTCGGCCCGAAGCCACGCAAGTACAACCAGCGCACCCCAAAGAAGATGGTTCGCCTCGCACTTCGGTCAGCGCTGTCAGACCGTGCGAATGAAGGACGCGTCACCGTCATTGACTCATGGTCATTTGCTCAGCCGAGCACAAAAGAGGGTGTCAAGACCCTCGCAGCACTCGGAATTGAAGGTCGGGTCCTGATTGTTCTCGGTGCAGGCGACGAGACCGCTGCAATGAGCTTCCGGAACATTCCAGAAGTGCAACTCATCGCAGTGCAAGAGCTCAATGCTTACGATGTGCTCTGCAACGATCACATCCTGTTCACCTCATCCACGCTGCCATCAGCAGCTCCTTCAAGCGAAAGTGTTGGTGAGTGATGAAAGATCCTCGCGACATCATCATCGCCCCGGTGGTCTCTGAAAAGAGTTACGCCGCAATGGAATCCGGTGTGTACACGTTCAAGGTGGCCAGCAGTGCTAGCAAGCCAGAGATTCGCGATGCAGTCGAATCGATCTGGGGTGTTGAAGTGCTCAAGGTCAACACGATGAACCGGAAGGGCAAGTCCACCCGAGTACGCAATTCGAACCGTCGAGGCTCAAAGCCCGATAGCAAGCGTGCCATCGTCACCCTGGCAGCGGGCGAAATCCCGTTGTTCGAGAACTGAGGACATCATGGCTATTCGTTCACGCCGTCCAACCAGCCCGGGTCGTCGTTTCCAGACGTCTTCGGACTTTTCTGACATCACCAAGAGCTCACCGGAGCGCACGTTGCTCGCACCGTCGAGCAAATCGGGTGGTCGTAACAACTACGGACGTAAGACCTCACGCCACCGCGGCGGTGGTCACAAGCGCCGTTACCGCGTTGTCGATTTTCGCCGTGTGAAAGACGGCGTCGCCGGTCGCGTTGCTGCGATTGAATACGATCCAAACCGCACGTGCCGTATTGCCCTCATCCACTACACCGACGGTGAGAAGGCGTACATCTTGGCACCGAAGGGACTCTCCGTTGGCGACACCGTCATGAGCGGTCAGGGCGCCGACATCCGTCCCGGCAATGCAATGCCATTGCGCTACATCCCGGTGGGTACAGTCGTTCACAACGTTGAACTTCGCCCAGGTCAGGGTGGCAAAATTGGCCGTTCTGCCGGTATCGCCGTGCAGCTCGTTGCGAAAGATGGCGACTTCGCCACGCTTCGTATGCCGTCAACTGAGATGCGTCGCGTGCTCATCGACTGTCGTGCGACGGTTGGTGAGGTGGGTAACTCAGAACACGAACTGGTGAAGATCGGGAAAGCCGGTCGTAACCGCTGGAAGGGTGTACGCCCTCAGACTCGTGGTGTTGCAATGAACCCAGTCGACCACCCGCTCGGTGGTGGTGAGGGTCGCACATCAGGTGGTCGTCCTGCAGTTTCGCCATGGGGTAAGCCAGAGCGCCGCACCCGCAACAAGAACAAGTCGAGTCAGCAACTCATCGTCCGTCGCCGTCGTACCGGCAAGGGCCGTCGGTGAGTCGGGGAGAGGTAGAAACACATGTCTCGTAGTCTTAAGAAGGGAGCGTTCGTCGACGGCCATTTGTTGGCAAAAGTCGATGCTCAGAACGCTGCAGGAGAGCGCAAAGTGATCAAGACCTGGTCGCGCCGCTCCACCATCATTCCTGACATGGTCGGGCACACGATCGCCGTTCATGACGGTCGCAAGCACGTCCCGGTGTATATCACCGAGTCGATGGTTGGTCACAAACTCGGTGAGTTCAGCCCAACCCGCACCTTCAAGTTCCACGCCGGACAGGAGAAGGGGGCACGTCGCTAATGACTGGTCCAAAGCTCAACGAAAAGGCGATGGTCGCAGGAGAGCGCTCAGGTACTCGTGCTGTCGCCCGTCACGTCCGCTCATCGGCATCGAAGGCTCGTGTCGTCTTGAACCTCATCAGAGGTCTTGACGTTCGCTCAGCCGATGAAGTTCTCATGCTCACCGAGCGCGGTATTGCTCGTGACATCCGTAAGGTCCTTCGCTCCGCTGTGGCAAATGCTGTCAACAATGACGAGCAGGATGCTTCAGAGTTGTATGTGATCGCATGCTTCGCTGACGAAGGTTCAACACTTCGCCGCTTCCGTCCACGGGCACGTGGCCGTGCAACACGCATTCGCAAGCGCACCTGTCACATCACCGTGATCGTCGCTCGTATGAGTGACGAGCGTCTTGCAGTCATTCAGGCCCGCGCCGAAGGAGCGTCAGCGTCTGCCCAGGCAAGCCGTCAGGCTCGTGTTGAGCGCAGCCGCCAGCGTGCCGAGGAGGCCAAGGGCGCAATTGACGCTGTTGAAGAGGTTGAAGACGACATCATCGAAGAGGCCTCAGATGCCGATGTGGCCGAAGATGCAGATGTCGCCGAGGTTGCTGAAGACGTAACCGAAGAGGCTGACGACGCAGCCGAAACCGAAGTTGCCGAAGAGGCAATAGCAGAATCCGAGACCGACGATGACGCCAGCGCCGAAGAGGAGCAGAACTGATGGGTCAGAAGATCAATCCTTATGGCTTCCGCCTCGGCGTAAGCACCGATTGGAAGAGCCGCTGGTTCAGCGATCGTGATTACAAGCAGTACCTCACCGAGGACTGGCAGATTCGCGATACGGTGATGGAGCGTCTCGAGACTGCGGCAATCAGCCGAATCGAGATCGAACGCACCCGTGACAAGCTCCGCGTCGACATTCACACTGCCCGCCCTGGCATCGTGATTGGTCGTAAAGGTGCCCAGGCAGACGAGCTTCGCCAGATGATCACCAAGATCACTGGTAACCCTCGCATCCAGCTCAACATCGTTGAGATCAAGACCCCTGAACTCGATGCTGCACTCGTCGCCCAAGGCGTTGCAGACCAGCTCGCCAATCGCATTGCCTTCCGTCGTGCGATGAAGCGTGCAGTTCAAAACGCACAGCGTGCTGGCGCCCTCGGTATTCGAGTGCAGTGCTCTGGCCGACTTGGTGGCGCTGAGATGAGCCGTACCGAGTGGTACCGCGAGGGTCAGGTGCCATTGCACACCCTCCGTGCCGACATCGACTACGGATTCCGTGAGGCCAAAACTGCTAACGGTCGTGTGGGCGTCAAGGTCTGGCTTTACAAGGGCGAGATCCTTCCATACCGCTCGAGCAACGACGACAAGATTGCCCGTGAGGCCGCAATGGCTGTTGGCGAGACCTCTGGTCAGGCTTCAGACATCGGTCGCAAAGTCGTGTCCTCGGCCGGCCCGCGTGCGGCGGCAGAAGATTCCGAGCCAGCTCCACTCGTCCGTGAGGCCGACCCAGAGCTTGAGAAGTTGCTCGACGAAGAAGAGACCATTACCCGTCAGACGCGCGAAGCGCATGAGACCCCGCACTTCCGCGGCGACGACTGAGGGGATAGGAGTTCATCATGTTGATGCCCCGCAAGGTTGCACACCGTAAGCACCACCGTGGCCGTACCCGTGGTATGGCAAAAGGTGGAACTGAGTTGGCCTATGGCGAATACGGAATCCAGGCGCTCGAACCAGGCTGGCTCACCGCCCGTCAGATCGAGGCTGCCCGTATTGCGATGACCCGCTCTATCAAGCGTGGCGGCAAGGTCTGGATCAATGTGTTCCCAGACAAGCCAGTGACGAAAAAACCAGCCGAGACCCGCATGGGTTCGGGCAAGGGAAACCCAGAGTTCTGGGTCGCTGTTGTTCGACCAGGTCGCGTGCTGTTCGAGCTTTCCTTCCCGAACGAGGAGCAGGCCAAGATCGCGTTGAATAAGGCGATCCAGAAGCTCCCGATCAAAGCTCGAATCCTTACCCGCGACGAGCAGATCTGAGAATTGTCATGGCACGAAAGAATGACTTCAACGACATGGATTTGGCCGGCCTCGCAGAGGAACTCCGAGCCAGCAAGCATGAGGCACTTAACCTGCGGTTCCGCAACGCAACCGGCCAGCTTGAGAAGACCTCAGAGATTCGCGCCGTTCGCCGGCGTATCGCCCGTATCAACACCGTGATCCGTCAGCGTGAGATCGCTGCGGCTGAGGCAGAGAGCTGAACCAATGAGTGAGACCAGCACCACAAGGGCTGCCCGCAAGGTACGCGAAGGCATCGTCACATCGAATGCGATGGACAAGACGGTTGTCGTCACAGTGACCGACCGCGTCCGCCATGCCCGTTACAACAAGTTCGTCATGCGCACCAAGAAGTTGCATGCTCATGATGAAGCCAACGACGCAGGAGTTGGCGACAAAGTCCGAGTCATGGAGACCCGCCCGCTCAGCAAGAACAAGCGCTGGCGGCTCGTAGAGATCGTGGAGCGTGCACGATGATTCAGCAGGAGAGCCGCCTTCGAGTGGCTGATAACAGCGGCGCGAAAGAAGTGCTCTGCATCAAGGTTCTCGGTGGCACCCGTCGCCGCTATGCCTCGATCGGTGACATCTTTGTTGCGACCGTCAAGGATGCAATCCCAGGTGCTGGTGTGAAGAAGGGTGACGTTGTGAAGTGCGTCGTCGTTCGCACGAAGAAGGAAAAGCGCCGCCCAGATGGCAGCTACATCCGCTTCGACGAGAATGCTGCGGTCATCATCAAGGATGATCTCACACCTCGTGGAACCCGTATTTTCGGACCAGTCGGTCGTGAGCTTCGTGACAAGCGCTTCATGCGCATCGTTTCACTTGCGCCGGAGGTGATCTGACATGAAGATCCGTAAGGGAGACACTGTTCTTGTCATCGCTGGTAAGGACAAGGGCAAAGAGGGCACCGTTGATCGTGTGCTCCCGAAGCAGAACAAGGTCGTGGTGACCGGCGTGAATACCGCCGTGCGCCACCAGCGTCCACTTCGTGCAAACGAGCAGGGTGGTCGAATCGATAAGGACATGCCGATCGATGTTTCGAACGTCATGCTCGTTCACAATGGCAAGCCAGTGCGCGTCGGATACCGCATGGAATCTGACGGCAGCAAAGTGCGCATTGCCCGACCAAGTGGTGAGGTAATCAAGTGAGCACGTTGACTCAGCCACGCCTCAAGGCGAAGTACAACAACCAGATCAAGAGTGATCTTCAAGCGTCGCTGTCGATTGACAACGTGATGCAGATCCCGAAGATTGACAAGATCGTGATCAACATGGGTGTCGGTCGAGCCGCACAGCAAGCATCGCTGCTAGAAGCTGCTGTTGCCGACTTGACATTGATTTCGGGTCAAAAGCCAGCCGTCACGATTGCGACGAAGTCCATCGCCGGTTTCAAGCTTCGTGAGGGTCAGGCCATCGGTTGCAAGGTGACCCTTCGCGGTGACCGTATGTGGGAATTCTTTGATCGCCTAATCGCTGTCGCAATTCCTCGTATCCGTGACTTCCGTGGACTCCCAGCCCACTCATGGGACGGGCACGGCAACTACACGTTCGGTCTCTCCGATCAGACCGTGTTCCCGGAAATCAACGCAGACAAGGTTGAGAACCCCCGTGGTATGGACATCACCATCGTGACGACCGCAACCACCGATGCCGAAGGCCGTGCGCTTCTTGACGCATTTGGTTTCCCGTTCAAGCAGGGAGCCGACGCTGACAACGCACCACGCCGCAAGAAGAATCGTCACCCGCAATTCCGCGGTGGCAAGAAGAAGTGACCTGAGCGACGAATCGAAGAGGACAACGTAGATCTCATGGCCAAGAAAGCCCTAATTAACAAATCGAACGGTACGCCAAAGTACAAAGTGCGTGCATACACACGCTGCCGCCGCTGTGGCCGTCCCCGTTCGGTGTTTCGCAAGTTTGGACTCTGCCGTGTTTGCCTTCGTGAGATGGCACACGCTGGAGAGATCCCCGGCCTGACCAAGTCGAGCTGGTGAGAGGAGCGCAACGATGCTGACAGATCCCATCGCTGACATGCTCACCCGTGTTCGTAACGCGAACACAGCGATGCATGACACCGTGACAATGCCGTCATCAAAGCAGAAGGTCGCGCTGGCCAAGCTGCTAGAGGCCGAGGGTTACATCTCGAGCTTCACTGTGGCACCTTCTACGAAGGGCCCAGGTGAGGTATTGACCATCACGATGAAGTACTCAAGCGAGCGTGACCGGACGATTTCCGGCCTTCGCCGAATTTCTACCCCAGGCCTCCGCGTGTACCGCAAGGCTGACTCGGTCCCACGCGTTCTTGGTGGACTCGGGGTGGCTGTCCTGTCCACGAGCCACGGGCTCATGACCGACCGCGAGGCGCGTCGCCAAAAAGTTGGTGGCGAAGTCCTTTGCTACGTCTGGTAACAGGCGAGCTGAAGGAGAGACGACATGTCACGAATTGGTAAAGCACCTGTTGCGGTTCCGAGCGGAGTTGAAGTTTCCGTTAGTGGTCGCACCATCACCGTGAAGGGCCCAAAGGGCTCCCTAAGCCGAGATATCCCAGGACTTATTGAGGTCGCCCAAGAGGAGGGATCACTTACGTTCTCTCGCCCGAATGATGAGCGTGAAAACCGTGCGATGCACGGCCTCGTTCGCAGCCTCGTCAACAACATGGTGACCGGGGTGACCGAGGGATTCAAAAAGGAACTCGAGATTGTTGGCGTCGGATACCGCGCTGAAGCGCAAGGTCCAAATGCCCTTCGCCTCAACCTTGGATTCAGCCATCCAGTCAATATTGCTGCACCGGAAGGGATCTCGTTTGAAGTTCCCGCTCCAACGCAGGTGATTGTTTCTGGAATTGACAAGGAAGTCGTTGGTCAAGTGGCCGCTGACATCCGCAGCATTCGTAAGCCAGAGCCCTATAAGGGCAAGGGTGTCCGCTATGCCGGCGAGCGCGTGATGCGCAAAGCCGGTAAGGCCGGCAAGAAGTAAGCCGGAACGTAAAGGAACACATCGATCATGAGTGATATCGCAAAGGCCCGCCGCAAGGGTCGCATCACCCGCCATCGCCGGGTGCGCAAAAAGATCAGTGGTACTGCTGCTCGTCCACGTTTGGCTGTCCACCGCTCGAATCGTCACATCACCGCTCAGGTCATTGACGATGAGACCGGCCGCACGATCGCCGCTGCATCTTCAGTTGAGCCTGCTCTTCGTTCAGACAAGACAGGATCAGTTGCAGCAGCGTCAAAGATTGGTGCTCTCGTCGCTGAGCGAGCACGCGCCGAAGGTGTTACCGCTGTGGTCTTTGACCGCGGTGGGAACCTCTATCACGGCCGCATCGCAGCGGTCGCAACCGCCGCCCGTGAAGCAGGTTTGGAGTTCTGATGGCAGCACAACACAACGACAACAACAATCAGTCAGAAAATGACGGCGGTCTCCGCGAGTCTCGTGTCATCACTATCAACCGTGTTGCAAAGGTTGTGAAGGGTGGACGTCGGTTCGCATTCACCGCTCTTGTGGTTGTTGGCGACGGCAACGGACGTGTCGGACTCGGGTATGGAAAGGCCAAGGAAGTTCCGTTGGCAATCCAAAAAGGAACCGAGGATGCAAAGCGCAACCTCTTCGAGGTTCCTCTCGCTGGTTCGACAATCATTCACACTGTCACGGGCGTTACCGGTGGCGGCAAGGTGCTTATGAAGCCAGCAGCTTCTGGTACCGGTGTGATTGCCGGTGGTGCTGCACGCATCATTCTCGAAGAGGCAGGCGTCCACGACATCTTGTGTAAGTCGCTTGGCTCCGCGAATCACATCAACGTGGCTCGCGCAACGATCGCCGGATTGAAATCACTTCAGCGTCCTGACGAAGTTGCGAAGCGCCGTGGCATTCCTGCGGACACCTTCGTTCCAAAGGGCTTGTTGAAAGCATATGAAGAACGTCAGAAGCAGAATGCTGCTCCTGCTGCTACTGGAGGTGACCAGTGAGTGAGAAGCAGATCAGCGTGACTCAGGTCCGCTCAGCGATCGGTCAGAAGCCTAAGGCTCGTGGAACACTGCGTGCCCTCGGTCTTGGTCGTATTGGAAAAACGAACACACTTCCCGATCGTCCAGAGGTTCGCGGCATGTTGAATCGCGTCCCTCACTTGATCGAGATCTCAGAAAGCGGTGAATGATTATGCGCGTCGATGAACTCGCACCAGCACCAGGATCAAACAAGAGCGCCAAGCGCGTTGGACGCGGTATTGGCGGCAAGGGTGGCAAGACTGCAGGTCGTGGAACCAAGGGTCAGCGCGCTCGTAACACCGTGCGTCGTGGTTTCGAGGGTGGCCAGATGCCACTCAAGCAGCGTGTACCAAAACTGAAGGGCTTCAATAACCCATTCCGTGTCGAGTACAGCCCGGTCAATCTCCACCAGCTCGAGAAGTTGGGCGCAAGCACAGTTGACATTGATGCACTTGTTGCGGCTGGTCTCGTCCGTAAGGGAGCCTTCGTGAAGGTTCTCGGCTATGGCGAGCTTTCCATCAAGGTTTCTCTTTCCGTTCACGCAATTTCCGCTGCTGCTCGCTCAGCAGTTGAAGCAGCTGGCGGAGATGTCACCATCGTTCCTCTCCCACATGAGGGTGAGGGCAAGGCCGGTCGTCCTGCGGTTAAGGGCAACCAGTTCGCAAACCGCTGATATCTGATCGGGAGGCAGCGATTCCATCATGATCGCCAACATCAAGAACATTCTGAAGATCGAGGACCTTCGTAACAAGATTCTCTTTACGCTGATGATCGTCGGTCTGTATCGGGTCGGAGCAGCAATTCGCGTACCGGGTGTTGACCCGCTTGCGATTGAGCAGCTTCGCGCTGGTGCTCAAGACGGTGCGCTCGGTCTGTTCAACTTGTTCTCCGGTGGCGCTTTCGAAAGTTTCTCTGTTTTCGCTCTGGGAATCATGCCCTACATCACGGCGAGCATCATTATGCAGATCCTTGGTGTTGTGATTCCGAAGCTGGAAGAGCTTCAGCAGCAAGGTGCGGTTGGTCAACGCAAGATCACTCAGTACACCCGTTACGTAACCGTGACCCTTGCGCTGCTTCAAGCGACCGTGCTCGTATTTTTGTTCGGAAACGGCGGAGGCGGGGCGTTTTATTCGGCGGTGCAGGCACCTTCGGTGCCGCTTCTCCCGGATGGCATTTGGCCACGCGGATACCTCATTATTCCAACGCTCGTTGTTGGCACAGCCG
>Ga0255768_10003625_pt1 | contig 15300 bp, 20 predicted proteins | sample 071ome_33_FD_179983 | JGI IMG/M metagenome (GOLD analysis project Ga0255768, IMG submission 179983) | Coastal salt marsh microbial communities from the Groves Creek Marsh, Skidaway Island, Georgia - 071412AT metaG (version 2) | ecosystem: Environmental > Aquatic > Marine > Intertidal zone >...
ATGGGTATCTTTGGAGAAGCATCACATGACTGTGATGAAACTTGTCCAAAGAGTTGCCCAGACTGCGGCGGCACAGGCGATCCTGAAAAATATCAAGCAAGTAAAAAAGAATCAGTAGCCGGCGGTCCTACTATTAGTCAAATGAGTGATGAAGACCTAGCAGACTACTTAGGCGTTGATGTAGAAGAAGTAAAGGCTGATAGAGAAGCAGCTGAAGAAGCAGCAAACGAAAAATCAATGGATCACGCAGAAGCAGGCGATACAATTGATGTTAAAATGACACCAGATGGTGGAATTGAAAAGGCCGACAAGGAAGAACAAAAGATTCCATTAGGCGAATTTATACTATCATACTACGATAGAGAAACAGGCGAGTTCCCAAAAGGCGAAACTGCCGTATTAACTATGATAGAAAAAGATTACGGTGAGCAGTTCATAGAACCTGCTAAGGCGTTTATCGAAAAAATTAATCAAACTTTTGAAGAATTCCAGATGCGCACACAACCACAACAGATGGAAATTGATTCAGAGTATGACAGAATGAGAGAACTAGCAGGTCTACGTTGATCTGCTAGTTTACTTTAAGGATATTATATAACAATGGCTATAACAAATAAAGAAGAGTATATTGCTAAAATAAACCAATTGCTTGGTCCAAACCACACAGCTATGGATCTTAATGGTAATATTCCTGTATACAAAGCATTGCACGACGAGTGCGCTGCTGGCGGCTTTTCTGATGCTGATATTGCTGCAACTCTAAATGAATATTATCAACTTTCTGGCATTTTTACAATGACTGCTGAAAAGTTACAAGCAATTAGAGAACAGCATAATTTTTAAATGATAAATTTTTCTAAGGATGTACATGACTTTTTAAAGTGGTGGTTTAAGGAACCACGCTGGTATTTTCCTATAGAAGGTGGCGTAAAAACAATGCCTATGTTAGGACAAGATGCTCCAAGAACAGCGATGGATGCAGTAATATATCGAAAAGGAAAATTTCAAGTACAGTTATTTGCTTTTCCTGCATTTACAATAATTCCGGAACACCTACATCCTAATGTAAGAAGTTATGAAGTTTACTATGGTGGACAAGTTAGTTTTTCATTAGATAAAAAATGGATCTACCATTTTGAAGGGAAAAATGACATACCTACAAATAATAAAGATTTAGTTACGTGTTACATATCAGAAAATAGTTGGCACGGCGGAATTATGGGTCCAAACGGCGGCATGTTTTTATCTGTTCAAGAATGGCTCAACGGAGTTACACCGTCATGTGTCGGCGACGACTGGGATGGTAAAGCATGTGTAGAAGAGCATTTAAACGAAAGACCTACTTTAAAAACAACATACGATAAAAACATACATTGGAAAGCCGCTGCAAGCGAAGAAGATACTCCGCCGCCGTGGTGGCCAAAATAATTTTAAAAAACCACTTGACAAATGATAAATACGATTGTATAGTATTAACTGTGCTATACAAATAAGGCACAAAGCACATAGGCAATTTTATAAGGAGGCACAAACTATGGCATCATTAGCAGAAATCCGAGCAAAGCTCAAAGAACAAGAGAACCGTTCATCAGGTAACTCAGGACCAAGTGGTCCAAACCCAATTTACCCATTTTGGAATATGAAAGAAGGCGAGAGTGCAACTCTACGTTTCCTTCCTGATGGCGATCCAAACAACACTTTCTTCTGGCAAGAACGTTTGATGATCAAACTTCCATTTGCTGGTGTAAAAGGTGAAACTGATTCACGTCCGGTACAAGTACAGGTTCCATGTATGGAAATGTATGGCGAATCTTGCCCAGTACTTAACGAAGTACGTGGCTGGTTTAAAGACGCAAGTCTAGAAGACATGGGTCGTAAGTATTGGAAAAAGCGTTCTTATGTATTCCAAGGTTTTGTAACGGACAATCCACTATCGGACGACGAAGCACCTGAAAATCCAATCAGACGCTTTATTATTGGTCCACAAATCTTCCAGATCATTAAGCAGGCGCTTATGGATCCAGACATGGAAGAATTGCCAACAGATTACACAGCAGGTGTAGACTTCCGTTTGAATAAGAGTTCAAAAGGTGGTTATGCAGACTATTCAACATCTAACTGGGCACGTAGAGAGCGTCCTTTGAGTGATGCTGAAATGCAGGCTGTTAATACACATGGCTTGTTTAATCTAAGTGACTTCCTACCTAAAAAGCCAGGTGAAGTAGAAATCAAAGTTATACAGGAAATGTTTGAAGCGTCAGTAGACGGTGAAGCATATGATCCTGATAAGTGGAGTAACTACTTCCGTCCAGCAGGCATGGCAGCAAGAACAGGCGATCCAAATGTAGCACCAGCAGCTAGTACGCCTGCACCAACACCTGCACCTGAGGCAGCACCTGCTCCAGTAGCAGAGGCAGCACCAGTAGCTGAGGCAGCACCAGTAGCTGAGGCAGCTCCTGCAGGAGATGGTGGCGCACAAGACATTCTTGCAATGATCCGCGCACGTCAAGGACAGTAATATATTATGGGGGAGCAATCCCCCATTTTGCTTTTTAGATTAGGAGATTAATTATGGCCAATAAGGCATTCGATCCTACTAAGTTTAGGACATCGCTAACAAAATCCATTACAGGTATGAGTGCAGGATTTAACGATCCTACTGATTGGATTAGTACAGGTAACTATGCACTCAACTATCTTATTTCAGGTGACTGGAACAAAGGTATTCCACTAGGCAAAGTAAGTGTATTTGCGGGCGAATCAGGTGCAGGTAAATCATATATCTGTTCTGGTAATATTGTAAAGTCAGCACAAGACCAAGGTATCTTTGTTGTTCTTATTGACTCAGAAAACGCACTCGACGAAGCGTGGCTACAAGCACTTGATGTAGATACATCAGAAGATAAACTACTAAAACTTAATATGTCAATGATTGATGATGTAGCAAAGACTATTAGTACGTTTATGGCAGACTACAAAGCAATGAACGAAGAAGACCGTCCTAAGGTATTGTTTGTAGTTGACTCATTAGGTATGTTGCTAACGCCTACTGACGTTGATCAGTTTAACAAGGGTGACATGAAAGGTGATATGGGTCGTAAGCCTAAGGCATTGACTTCACTTGTTCGTAACACAGTTAATATGTTTGGTTCACACAATGTAGGACTTGTAGCAACTAACCACACATACGCATCGCAAGATATGTTTGATCCAGATGATAAGATCTCAGGTGGTCAAGGCTTTATCTATGCATCATCTATTGTAGTTGCAATGAAAAAGTTGAAACTAAAAGAAGATGAAGATGGCAACAAGATCAGCGAAGTGCGTGGTATTCGTGCAGCCTGTAAGGTTATGAAAACACGGTATGCTAAACCGTTTGAAGGTGTACAAGTTAAGATTCCATACGAAACAGGTATGAATCCATATAGCGGCTTGCTTGAATTATTTGAAGCAAAAGGCGTTATTGTTAAGCAAGGTAACCGCTTACGTTATGAAACAGTTGACGGTGAAGAACTACTTGAATATCGTAAAAACTGGAACGGCGAACTACTCGATAAGGTTATGTCAGATTACTTGATTAAAGAAGCTTCTGTGGTAAATACCTCTGAAGCTGTTATAGAAGAAACAGACATAGAAACCCAAGTCGAGGAGTTTGTAGAAAATGCTGAATGAAGAACAAATAGTTGATGTATGGATGCTATTTAAAGAATATCTAGATAAAAAACAAATAGAACTAGTTGCAGAACGATTTGTTGATATGCTTGCAGACTACGGCGTAAGCGACGAAGTATTAAAAGATGTTATTGGCAATGCTGATAATAATTTAGATAATGCTATCTATTACTATTTGGAACTTGATTCAGATTTTGATGACGATTACTATGAGGACGATTAATGGGTTGGTATAGTGAAGTATCTAGAGATATTTCTAAAATTCCTACAGCAATACAACACTTTGAAACAGAGCTAGTGCAAGCAAAAGCAGAATGCAAACTTGTAGGTAATGTTGAAAAAAGTGCGGCTGCTATGCCAGGTATCGTTGAACATCGCTTTAACCAACTACAAGAAATTGAAGCCATATTAAACTATTTAAATATCGAGCTACGTAGATTGCGTAGCTCATATTTCAAAAAATATCTTGAAAATTATCAACGAGCTCTGTCTAGTCGTGACGTAGAAAAATACGTTGACGGTGAGGCAGACGTTGTTGACTATGAAAAGATTATCAACGAATTTGCACTAATGCGTAACAAATGGTTAGGTGTACTAAAAGCACTTGATCAGAAGCAATGGCAAATTACTAACGTTGTAAAACTCAGAGTTGCAGGTATGGAAGATGCTGCATTATGATTGATTTTTATTGTATTCATAAAGAAGGAGACGAAGAGTCTCAAGCACCTCTAAATGACGCACTTCGCTCGGGAAAACAATTTAATATTAATATAATTGCTCATCCAGGAGTTTATTCAGACATAGAAAATCTTATGTCTCGTGAAGGCTTATATATTAATCGTGCAGGCGCTCATAAAATTACAAGAAGAGGCCGTGGAGTTTTAGGGTGTTTTTTATCTCATTATTTTTTATGGAAAAAATGTATTGAGGAAAATAAACCAATCGGAGTAATGGAGTATGATGCAGTTTTTATTAGAAAATTACCTGAAAATATTTTAAATGAATTTAACGATTATCTAAACTTAGATTATACCCGTCACTTACATCTAGGACCTAAATCACCAGGCGGCGAATATGTAAACCAAATTGAATTAAACAAAGTTGCACCTCATTCTGTAAATAGATTACAAGAAAAAATGAAAGGTGGCAGACACTTATTTAAATATATTAATGCAAATCATATTAAAGGTGCGTTCGGATATATTATTAAACCTAGTGGTGCAAAAAAAATAGTAGAAGCATCAAAACTTAATGGTATTTTACCTGCAGACGTACAACCAAACTTAGCATATTGTGAAGTATTTTACACAAATCCTAGTATCGTAATGTTAAATCCGAAAGGATTAACTGGAAGATTTGGTGGATCACATACTAATCACGACCGCACTACTTAAATAAATTCTATTTCTACAGTATCACCTGTAGATAAATTTAATTCATCTCTTAATTTAACAGTAGATCCAACTTCTAATAGTTTAGGTCTTTTTTTAGTATTTGCTAATGGTGGTTGTATTATAATTGCTGCAACTCCATTAATTAAACAGTTTGCAAGTTTAACAGGTTTATTCCAATGCGTATCAATTTTAGTATGCCATGCAATACTAGGCATTGTTTCTAATTGAATGTTCAATGTTCCTGGGAATAAATCTGGCAAGTACATAGGCATCCAACTGTTTGACTGTCCAAGGCCCTTAGACACTATGCCTTTTACTTTGAGCACCACAACAACTTTCTTTTCTTTTGTCCTGGATCATCGTCGCTACGTTCAGCAAGAATTTCTACAGATCTGTATATTTGTTTTAAAAAGTCTATCTGTGCTTGTTGTTGATCTTTTTTACCGTTTGTTTCAAATAAACAATGATCTGAGTTATTGTGTACCCATGTTATTAATTCTTTCCAAGGCTTAATCCACATACATACTGCAAGTAAAAACACTACATTAAATTTTTCACAACGACTCATATCATTTAACAAGTCAAAACTTTCTGTATCTAAATTAAAATGATAAAAATCTATATTAGTATTTTTATGTTTACTAATCCTATTAGCTGCATTAACTAATCGAGTGTCATAATCGACGCCCATACCGTAATTAATTTTGTCCGATATTTGAAACAACATACCGCCTTGATTACTACCTATGTCTAAAACATTTTTATTAGTAAAGTCATATGTTAAAGGTGCAAGTCTAATCTCAGGCTTTCTCTGACCTTCTAACACTATACCATCGATATTTAAAGTGTGATAACCATATGTATGATTTCTACCATTGTAACTAGTACCACTTGTTATAGTATATTGCAATAATGATTTTATTTTATCTAAGTTTGATTTCATAAATTTATTTATCAGTAAACTACGTATATAAATATCAGTATGAAAGTAGTATTGGTTACAGGTGGATTTGATCCACTACACTCAGGACATATAGAATATTTTAAAGCAGCACGAGAATTAGGAGATCATTTAGTAGTTGGTGTTAATAGCGATGCATGGCTTACTCGTAAAAAAGGCAGGCCATTTATGCCTTTTGAAGAACGTTGTGCAATTATTAAAGAGCTTGCATGTGTAGACGAAGTTATAGGATTTAATGACGAAGATGATACAGCAAATAACGCAATCTTTAGAGTATTGTCTACTAAAGGCAGCCAAACAAAAGTAATATTTGCAAACGGGGGAGATAGAACTAGAATTAACATACCAGAGATGAAATATACAGATGTTGAATTTGTTTTCGGTGTAGGCGGTGAAAACAAAGCAAACTCAAGCAGCTGGATACTAGACGAATGGAAAACACAAAAGACTGAACGTGATTGGGGATACTGGCGTGTACTCGATTATAAACCTGAAAAAGGTTATAAAGTAAAAGAACTTGTAATTTATCCTGGCAAAAGTCTAAGCGATCAACGTCATTTTAAACGATCGGAGGAATGGAAAATCCTAGAAGGTGTTGTAAAAATGGATACAGAACATAATGGATTACAAGATAGTTTACATTTAAGACCTAGTACAATGACGTACACAATTGGAAAAGAAGTTTGGCATAAAGCATCAAATCCTGGAGATACAAATGCACACATATTAGAAGTGCAATGGGGCGACAAATGTGTTGAGGAAGATATAGAAAGAAGAGACTAATGAAAGTATTTGTAGGTTATGACACAAGAGAAGATATTGCATATCAAGTGTGCAAACACAGTATTGAAACTAAGAGTAGAATAGCAGATGTACGAGCACTAAAGCAACAAGAATTACGTGATGCAGGATGGTATACTAGATCTGTAGATAAATTAGCAAGTACTGAATTTACCTTTACACGTTTTCTTATACCAGAACTTACTAACTTCAAAGGTTGGGCATTGTTTATGGATTGTGATATGATCCTTACTACAGATATTAAAGAACTGTTTGATCAAGCAGACGACAAGTATGCTGTGATGTGTGTGCAACATGATTACACCCCTAAAGAAGGTACAAAGATGGACGGACAAAAGCAAACAATCTATCCACGTAAGAATTGGTCAAGTGTTATGTTGTTTAACTGCGGGCATCCTAGTAATGCTAAACTTACAATGGATCTAGTAAATGATCCAGAAATAAACGGAGCATACTTGCATAGATTTAGTTGGCTAAAGGATGAAGAGATTGGCGAACTAGATCATACATGGAACTATCTAGTTGGTGTTTATGACGATATAGAAACACCAAAACTAATACACTATACCGAAGGAGGACCGTGGTTCGAAAACTATAGAAATTGTGAATTTAGTGATCTATGGAAACAAGAACTTGCGGACATGATGAATGGATAAAATATATGCAATAGATTCTGAAGATAGAATCGTGCAATGTCTAAAAGAAGGAACACATGCTGAATGGATTTCCGGCTGGCGTGAATTAACTGAATTACCAATTGAAAATCCAGTTATCTTTCGAAGCATGACTCAAAGAAAAACAGTTAGTGTTTGTGAAAAGCAAAGTAGAGATTATTACTATATTGATACAGGGTATATTGGAAATTTAGAAAAAAGAAAAAACTGGCATCGTATTGTAAAAAATGGTATGCAACATAGCAAACCAAGATATGATCTTCCGCCTGATAGATACAATAACATAATTGGGCACAGATCTCACTTAAGATTTACAAAATGGCGGAAAGGAACTGGTCCTATACTTATAGTTACTCCAAGCGATAAACCTTGTCTATTTTACGGTATAGATAGAGATGCTTGGCTTAAAGAAACTATAGAAGAAATTAAAAAACATACAGATAGACCTATAATTATTAGAGATAAAGGATTACGTAGAGAAAGGATTGGAAGAAATAGTATATATAATCAACTAAAAGATGATAAGATATATGCTGTAGTAACATATAATAGTATTGCTGCAACAGAAGCAATTGGTTTTGGAGTACCTGCATTTACACTTGCTCCAAATGCTGCTGACGAATTTTGTTTAAAAGATTTAAGTAAAATCGAAACGCCATTACGTGAAGATCCTGAAAAAGTATTAGCATGGCAAAATTGGTTAGGATATTGTCAATTTACTCCTGAAGAAATGAAACTTGGAGTAGCAATGCGTGTGTTAGAGGAGTACAACATACTATGACATTACAAGTAGCTTCATACTTAATGGGTATCCCTCCAGGAAATACTAATACAGAAAAGCCACAAATTATTGTTAATTTTATTGAAGGGGTTTGGGCTGCTGGCGATAAAGGTACTATAGTTTGCGATTACGAACCTATAGATTCTGATGTCGCTGTTGTACAAGGATTTGTCCATCCTGGAAGTAAAAATAGTCCTCACTTACAACTACGCAAAGCAGTATTTGACAAACAAGTTAAAGACGGTAAAAGAAGTATTATTGTCGATAGTAACTTATTTTTATCATACGATCCAGGAAATAAGAATAAATTTTTAAGGTACAGTTACGATGGTATATTTCCAACTACTGGAGAATACTGTAACGATTCACCACATCCAGATAGATGGGACTTAATAAGCAAGAAGATAGGTATCCAATTTAAGCCTTGGAGGAAAGCAGGAAACAATATACTCATTTGTTGTCAGCGAGATGGAGGCTGGAGTATGGACGGCAAACCTTTAATGCCTTGGCTAGTTAACACTGTTAAAGAAATAAGAAAATATTCAGACAGAAAAATTATGGTTAGATTTCATCCGGGTGATAAAAATGTTTTATCACATAGACGTGCTTTATCACGCTTTAGACTTAAAGACGTTATGTTGTCAAATTCTAAAAGTTTATTAGACGATTTAAGAACAGCACATGCAGTAGTTAATCACAATAGTAGTCCTGGTGTAGTTGCTGCAATTGAAGGTGTTCCTATTTTTCTTACCGATCCTGCAAGAAGCCAAGCAGGAGAGGTTGCACATAATACATTTGAAAGTTTAGAAACTCCTCAAGAATTTGATAGAGAAAAATGGATTCAAAAAATGGCACAAATGCATTGGACATTAGACGAATTAAAAGACGGAACAGCATGGAGGCACCTAAGAAAATGGGCCAAGAAATAATAGTAGTAACTACATTCCATCCAGAAGGCATGGAAGTATATGGACAACGTTTTATAGATAGCTTTGCACAAAACGTTGCTAAACGCATCAAATTAGTCGTTTACGCAGAGGACTGTACGCCAGTTAACCCTGACCCTAACCAAATTACTATACTTGATGCAAAGCAAGAATTACCTAAACTAAATGCATTTAAAGAACGCTGGAAAGATGATCCAAAGGCAAATGGTATCCCGCCCGACGAGATAAAAGCAAGACGTCCTAGAGATTGGCATAAAGAATTCAAATGGCATGCTATACGTTTTGCAAATAAAGTGTATGCAGTATTTGATGCTTGTGCAAAAAACTATGGCACAGGTAGATGGATTGTTTGGATGGATGCAGACACATATATACATAGTCCTTGGAGCCTTAAAGAGTTTGAGGAACTATTGCCATACAACAATTGGTTAACATATGTAGGCAGGGGCAAAGGCTCCCAAACATGGCCAGAGTGCGGCTTTTATGGTATTAATATGAATCATCCTGTAGGTTGTAGTTTTGTAGAAGCCTTTGAAACTATGTATGAGAATGCAGAAAACGGAATTTTTACATTAGAAGAATGGCACGATTCATATGTGTTTGGTGAGCTATTAAACAACGATTTTGCAGGCTTTAAAGACAAAGCATTAGATTACAGTGCAAACATATACAATAAGACTGCCAAAACAGGAGGCGGTGGACACCCACTAATAAATAGTGAATTAGGAAAATGGATGGACCACATGAAAGGCGCTCGTAAATTTGAAGGGCATTCAAAGAAAAAAGATTTAATGGGTAATAGAAACGAGCCTTACTGGCAAAATATTTAGGGGTTAAAATGATTTTCTGTTTATATACAGATTATGGGGCATTAAACAGTAAACCAGTATTTGAAGCATTTGCACAGAGTGTTGTAGATGCAGGACATACTGTAATATATAACGAGCCATACAGAGTTATGAATCATTATAATAACTACGATGTTGCTGTTATATGGAGCGTTCTGTGGAACGGTCGAATGAGTAAAAATAAACAAGTATGGGATATAAATAGAAACAATAATAGACCTGTAATTGTATTAGAAGTTGGCGGCATAAAACGCGGCACAACTTGGAAGGTAGGATTAAATGGTATCAATCGAAATGCTGACTTTGGTGTCGATTGCAACAGTGATAGTAATAGGGCTCATCAACAAGGACTAACTTTAAAGCCTTGGCGTACTGATGGTGAATATATTTTGCTTTGTGGACAACACGAACAAAGCGAACAATGGCGTAACATGCCTAGAATGAGCGATTGGATAATGTCTACTATTAATGAGATACAAAAGCACACAGACCGTACTATTGTATTTCGTCCGCATCCAAGATGTTCATTACCTAGTATTGAACACGAATTTAAAAATGTTATTAGAAAAGATCCTGTAAAGATAGGAGGAACGTATGACGATTTTGATATGGGCTTTTCTAATGTACATTGTACTATTAGCTATAGCAGCAATCCTGGCATACATTCTGTTATTGCCGGTGTCCCTAGTTTTGTTAGTACTCATAGTCTTGCTTATGATGTAGCTAATGATATTGACTTCCTACATGATATAGAAAATCCTGTAATGCCAGATAGACAGCAATGGCTAAACAACTATGCCTGGACTGAATTTACAATTGAAGAAATTTCCCAAGGTGTACCACTTAAACGCTTGACAAATAAGATATTTTAAGTTATACTATATGTATGAACAGTATAGCTACCATTGAAGATTTATTAGAAGCCGCTGCTGGGATGTCTCAACATCCTAAAATACAACTTGACAAAGAAGACATTACTATTATGCATAGTATTGCACGTCAGGTATTTAAAGGCACAGCACTAACTGATAGACAATTTGCACTTATGCAAGAAAAATTGTCTAAGTACAAGACTCAATTTATTAATATTGATTGTGATTTTGATTATGCAGTTAAGCAGTTACGTCAGCCTTTAAGAGAAATTGATCGTAGTAAGTATATTAAAATTTGTACTAGTAACGACGAAATTCCATTAAAAGGAATCGACTATAATCAGAAATGGATTAAAATACGTTTTCCGTTTAATAAAACAACTATTGTAACTGTACAAGATTTGCAAAGAACATTAACTGGCTCAGCTGATTATTATCATGCCAAAGGAACACATGAGCATTATTTTTCTTTAAATGAAATTAGTATACATTATATTGTAACTACCTTTATTGAAAAAAACTTTGAAATTGATAAAGAATTAATTAGTATTAGTAACGAAGTTGAAACTATATTAAAAAATAAAGAATCATATATACCTGGTATATATAACGGTGTTATTAAAAATTTAAGTCCAGAAGCACTAAAAAATATAGAAGAAGAACTAGGCGACATTGAATCAGTACCGCATATTAAAATAATTGATAGGCATAGAAGATACGGTATTAAACATATTGACAAAACTTTGCCAGTAGTAGATTTACAAACCGAAATTGCTATGAGAGATAAAATAGAATTATTATGTCAACCTAGCAAACATGATAACCGTTATCTTTTAGAATCTCTTTATAATTTAGATAGGTTTCCATTACTTGTTGTTTTAGATGAAGCTAATAATTTAGCAGAACGACAACTATATGAATGCTTTAATTTCTTTAGACATGTAATGCTTCATAACGAACAAAGTGTCCTTTTTAGAATGTCAAATGCATCAAATACAGGTGCTAGTTTTAACGAATACATCAAGGATAATAATTTAAATAATTGGGTTGACAAACAAACAAAAGTAGTGTATATTAATAATAGTAAACTTCCTAAGTTGCTTATTTCATGCGACTGGGTTCCTAATGCATCTATAATATTTGGCAATAATGTTAATAGACATGTTAATTCTTATGTTAATACAAGATGTGATTTGGTTATATTAAGAGACGAATACGAAAGTCCAATGAGGAAATATTCTAACTATTATGGCTAGTTGCAGATTAATAATTGAAGATGAAGTAAACATCAAACTAGAAGGACTAGAAGTTGACGTACGGAGAAAACTGGCGAATGCTCTCAAGTTTGAAGTGCCTTACGCACGATATATGCCTCAGTATAAGCTCGGGCGTTGGGATGGCAAAGTTGCTTTCTTTGGGATTGGTGGCACTGGCTATGTTAACCATCTTGATACTATCGTTGAAGTACTTACAAAAAATAATGTCCAAATCGTAGACATTGATGACAGACGGCATCCAATTAAATTAAATTTACAGCCTATTACAGAACGCTATTGGGCAGACCAAGGTGTTGTATGGCCAAAAGGACATCCAGCAGAAGGTGAAGAAATTATTCTGCGTGACTACCAAGTCGAAGCAATCAACAACTTTCTACAAAACCCACAGAGCTTGCAAGAAATTGCAACAGGTGCAGGTAAGACTATTACAACTGCTACACTGTCACATATTAGTGAGCCGTACGGACGCAGTCTTGTAATTGTACCAAACAAGAGTTTGGTTACACAGACAGAAGAAGACTATGTCAATTGTGGGTTAGACGTAGGGGTGTACTTCGGAGACAGAAAAGAACTAGGTAAGACTCACACTATATGCACTTGGCAAAGTTTAAACATACTTGACAAGAAGCATAAAGATGGCTCTGCTGTATTAAGTTTAGCAGAGTTCTTAGAAGGTGTAAGCACTATTATTGTCGACGAAGTACACCAAGCAAAAGCGGAAGTTCTTAAGAACTTGCTTACACGCAACCTACGCAATGCTCCTATCAGATGGGGTCTAACTGGAACTGTTCCAAAAGAAAAGTTCGAGTTTGAATCCATCCACGCTTCATTAGGCCCCGTCATAGGAAACATTACTGCAAAAGAGTTACAGGACAAAGGTGTACTATCGAGTTGTCATGTTAACATTGTTCAACTAATGGATACAGTAGTACACAGAGATTATCAATCAGAATTAAAATATCTAACAACAAATCAAGATAGATTAGAATACATAGGCAAGCTACTAAGCACAGTAAAAGAATCAGGCAATACACTTATACTAGTAGATCGTATTAGTGCAGGAGAAGCATTACAGGAACTTATACCTGGATCAACATTTGTAAAAGGCGATGTAAAACTAAAAGACAGAAAGGAAGCATACGATGAAATTAACGAAGGAACAAATCACGTGGTCATTGCTACGTATGGCGTTGCTGCCGTCGGCATTAATATCCCTCGTATTTTTAATCTTGTTCTTATAGAACCAGGCAAGTCATTCGTAAGAGTAATCCAATCAATAGGCAGAGGCGTAAGAAAGGCAAAGGACAAAGACTTTGTGCAAATTTGGGATATCACATCAACGTGCAAATTTGCCAAGAGACATTTAACACAACGTAAGAAATTTTACAAGGAAGCACAGTATCCGTTTACCTTAGAAAAAGTTGATTGGAATTAATTATGAGAATATTAACATTAGATAACCAATGCTTTCATTTAGACAACTTGCCTGATCAAATAGATGATGATGTTAGGTTCAGTGTATTAGATAATAGCGACCCAGGTAATCCTGATTTCTTTTGGATACCTTTAATTTTTTTAGAATCGTTTAGTGCTCCGGCAATGGTTTTAAATATTGATGGTAAAGAAATTACAATGCCAGTTGATTGGAGCATTGCTGTAGGGGATGCAGAAAGCGGAAGTGATTTAGAAGTTCTTCCGTTAACAAGTATCAATGATAGAGGCTTTGATGCATTTTTATTCAATCCATTAAAAGGATATAAACCGTCATTTGGTAGAATACATATTACAAATTTTTATACAGATGTAAAATGGTATTTTCCTAAAATGAAAAACGGACAATTGCTAAGTGTACCAATAACAGATGGAGAAAATCCTGAATGTGCATTCTTTGTCAAAGATATTAGTAGACAAAGCGAAGTTATAGATTTTGGATTGTTAATGTAATGGAAAACATTTACCATAGATATTTAAATTTACCATTCGAAATAACAAAACATCCGATGTTTGATACACAACCAACTGAGATAAAACATCATGATATTAACCCTTATAGAGATCCTTTAGTTGATGAATTTCACAAAGATCTAGGTTTAGTAATTAGACACACTGAAGTATTTTACACGCCACCCGGAGCATCATTGCCTGTACATGCAGATGACGTAACACTAGATAACCATGTAAAAATTAATGTTACTTTTGGTCCAGAGGAAGGACGAATCCGCTGGTGGCAATCTAATAATACACAGGTAGTAAAAGATACAGAAACTGCTAAACAGATGCTCAAAGACATAGATGTAAAAACAGCAGACGAGTTTAGCGAAAGAGAACATACCAATGTTCTTGCAAATAGAGACGAGTGTACACTAGTATACGAAGCTAATACTAACCGTCCAAGTCTTGTTAATGTAGGACAACTACACGATACATATAGTCCTCCACATGCAGGGCGGTGGACACTTTGCTTTGTTCCAAGTATTCCCAATAAAGGATATGTATATTGGGACGAAGCAATGGAAATATATAAGGACTATATAGATGGGAATTAAAGCAGGAAAGATTTGGGGTAATACAGAACTAATACATGCTAACGGTGTATTGGAATTTCACCGTATTGAATACAAAGCAGGATACAAATGCTCAGAACATGAACACAAGTTTAAGTGGAATGGTTTCTTTGTAGAGTCAGGCAAAATGCTTGTACGTGTTTGGCAAGATGACCAAGGACTAGTTGATGAAACTATTCTTGAAGCAGGAGACTTTACACAAGTTAAACCGGGCAAAGTACATCAGTTTGAAGGACTAGAAGATGGTGTAGCATTTGAACTATACTGGGCTGAATTTAATCACGACGACATTGTGCGTAGAACAAGCGGAACACAAGTTGGAAAAACTAATACCAAATGAAGCACTGATATATGAACGTGCTGATGGCGTAGTTTATGCTCGCTATAGAGATCCACCGCACAATAAACTTCCTCGTTGGATAGTTGGAGGTGACCCGGGCGGAGTATCACGTGCCCAAGGAAAATTGTTACACTACGGCGATTGGCAAGAGTTGTGTGATTTGTGTGAA
>Ga0255768_10003639_pt1 | contig 15266 bp, 14 predicted proteins | sample 071ome_33_FD_179983 | JGI IMG/M metagenome (GOLD analysis project Ga0255768, IMG submission 179983) | Coastal salt marsh microbial communities from the Groves Creek Marsh, Skidaway Island, Georgia - 071412AT metaG (version 2) | ecosystem: Environmental > Aquatic > Marine > Intertidal zone >...
GACTGCGCCGTCTCACACCGATTAGACGACTGCGCCGTCCCCGTGGTCTTCCCCCGGCGGTATGTGTCGCTCCCGACGCGCGACTAGGACGATGAAGCCGACGATCGTCGCGGTGATTCCGATACCGCCGATGAATGTGCTGAAGCCGAAGACATAGCCGATCACCGCCATCAGTGGGCCGACGATGACGGCCAGCCACGCGGCTCGGGCGATTGCGTCCGGGGGAGCGGTGGGGGGTGGGGGCTCGGGTGGAACGAAGACGTCGTCAGGTTCTGGCGGTGGAGGTGGGCTTTGCGGGGCATTCGGATCCTTGCCCTGGGCCCGATTGAGAGAGTCCTCGAACCTACGCCAGAACTCGTCGTCGTCCTCGTACGGTGGCTGCCAGTTGCGTGGGTTATCCGTCATCGCGCGTTAACGATCACCCTGCGAGTCGTTCGATGAATGCTGCACTTGCTTCCTCGATGAGTGGAGCATCGTGATCGAGGGTTGCAACGTGATAAGAGTTCGCGAGGACGACTTCCTCGGTGTCGTGCGATCCGACGTGCGTCAAGATCCACTCGGCATTGGAGGCCTCGACCACGTTGTCCTGCTCGCTGCGAAACAGCAGCACCGGCTGGCGTACCAGGGCGATGTCCTTCTTCACGATGGACCACATTTCCATCATCGAGTGCGCTGCCTTCAAAGGAGTGCGGTCGTAGGCAACTTCATTCGCGCCAGGCTTGGCGATGTCGTTGCTGATGCCTGGGAAGGAGCCGACGAAGTGCTTGATGATTGGAAGCAAGTGGCGGTCCTTTCGTTCTGTGTGGACCGCGGCGTTGACGAGAACGATTCCGGCGATGTCCTCCCCGTGGTCCTCGGCGAGGCGAAGGGTAAGCGCGCCTCCCATCGACAGGCCGCACACGAAGACACGGGCGCAACGATTGCTGAGTTCCCTGAGGTTGCGGTCCGCCTCTGAATACCAGTCCTGCCATTGGGTGATATTCATGTCCTGCCAGCGGGTTCCGTGCCCGGGGAGTCGAGGAACCCGCACCGTCCAGCCTCGCTCGGCGAACTTCTCACCCCACGGCCGCATCGAGGCAGGCGAACCGGTGAAACCGTGGAGGAGCAAAACGCCGATTCGGTCATCACCATCGAATGACCAGGCTTCCGCGCCGGGGCGAATGGGCATTGGAACTCCTTCGTGGGCAGGTGACCACTAGTCTGCCACCCATCATGGCCACCACTTCCGACGCACAAACGGCGACTGCTCCTTCGCGGGCGTCGAAGCGTTCGCAGGGCTCCCAGGATGGGCCCGGGGCTATCTACTGGTTTCTCAAGCACTTCGTGATCGGTCCGTGCCTGCGCGTCCTTTTTCGACCGTGGGTGGAAGGTGCCGAACACCTCCCGGTCAAGGGCCCAGCAATCTTGGCGAGCAACCACCTGTCCTTTTCCGACTCGTTCTTCCTACCTCTCGTGGCTCCTCGACCCATCACCTTTCTGGCCAAGAGTGACTACTTCACCGGCAAGGGCCTCAAGGGTTGGTTCTCGCGAATGTTCTTCACCGGAGTCGGGCAGGTGCCGGTCGATCGATCGGGCGGTCGTGCATCGGAGGCCGCGATCCTCACCGGGGAGCGCGTCCTGCGCGGTGGTCGGCTGCTCGGTATCTACCCCGAGGGGACGCGGTCACCCAACGGGACGATGTATCGCGGCAAGACAGGTCTGGCCCGGATGGCGTTGGAAGCGAAGGTCCCGATCATTCCGGTCGCGATGATCAACACCTTCGAGATCCAGCCGCCGGGCACCGTGCGTCCACGGCTGCGCCGTGTCGGCGTTCGATTCGGTGAGCCACTGGACTTCTCTCGCTATGAGGGCCTCGAGGACGATCGCTTCATCCTGCGCTCGGTAACCGATGAGGTCATGTACGCGTTGATGTCACTCTCCGGCCAGGAGTACGTGGACATGTACGCATCCCGCGCCAAGGAATTGATCGCCGAGGGTGTGGCGGCAGACGCAACCGCCACGACTGTCCGTTAACGAGCCTCGACCGCCCAGCCCTTGCTGCGTTCCACCGCCCGACGCCAGCGCGCGTAGGAGTCGTCGATGTCCATTTCGGCGGTGGTGTCAGGTTCGAATATCCCCGACGACTGTCGGGTGTCGCGTAGTTCGTCAACACTCGCCCAGACACCAACCCCGAGCCCAGCGAGGAATGCGGCGCCCAGGCCCGTGGTCTGCAACTGCGCCGATCGGTCCACCGGCATCTGCAATTGGTCGGCTTGGATCTGGCACAGCAAATCGTTCGCGGCGGCACCACCATCGATCGCGAGTGATGTCAGATGCACACCACCTTCGTCGGCCATCAGCGTGACGACGTCGCGAACCTCGAAGGCGATGGCGTCCACGGTCGCCCGTGCGATGTGCGCATCGGTAGTGCCGCGAGTGATGCCGATGATCAGTCCGCGGGCGTGCGGATCCCAGTCGGGTGCGCCGAGTCCGGTGAGCGCCGGAACGAAAACCACACCGCCGGAGTCGGGAACGCTGCGCGCGAGGTCTTCGATCGCCGGAGCCGAATCGATGATCCGCAGGCCATCGCGCAGCCACTGGACCGCGGAGCCCGTGACGAATATCGCGCCCTCCAGGGCGTAATCGAGCCGACCATCAGGGTGTTGCAGTGCTACGGTGGTGAGGAGTCCGTTGGAACTCAGCGTCGGAGTTTCCCCGGTGTGCACGAGCAGGAACGAGCCGGTTCCGTAAGTGCACTTGGCCGCTCCTGCGCTGAACCCAGCCTGTCCTGCCAGGGCTGCCTGCTGATCACCGGCGATTCCGGAGATCGGAACTTCCAGGCCGCAGAAGACTGCGGGGTCGGTCGTTGCGACCGGCCCGTAGGACGGGACGACCGTCGGGAGTGACTCGATCGGGACGCCGAAGATTTCGCACAGTTGCGGACTCCACGCGCCTTCGTGAATGTCGAAGAGCAGTGTTCGTGAAGCGTTGGTGGCGTCCGTGATGTGCTCGAGGCCGCGGGTCATTCGGGCGATCAGGTACGAGTCAACGGTTCCCATCGCCACTCGACCCTCCATCACGTGGGCCCAATGGTGGGGTTCGTTGACTCGGATCCACATGGCCTTGGTGCCGCTGAAGTAGGGGTCGAGCCGCAAGCCAGTTTTCTCAGCGATGATCGGCTCGTGGCCGAGCTCTCGCAGGTCATCGCAGATACCGGCAGTTCGACGGTCCTGCCACACGATGGCGCGGCGTGGGGAACCCATCGTTTCCCGGTCCCACAGACACCACGTTTCGCGTTGGTTCGTGATGCCGAGGGCCACCACACGTTCGCGGTCTACTTGTGCAAGAGCTTCTTCGGTAGCGGCCACGGTAGCCGCCCAGATGTCACCCAACTCGTGCTCGACCTGATCATCTGCCGGAAAGTGCTGGGTGAATTCGCGGTAGCCCGAAGCGACAACCTGCGCGGAGTCGTCCACGAGGAGCGCGGTCACCCCGGTGGTGCCCGCATCGATGGACAGGATGAGTGGGTCCGGCTGATCGAACCGACGTGCTGCCATGCACGGCAGGCTAGTCGCGACAAGCCACGCTCGCCGCCCCGATTCGGGCGGTTGGGCATCCGCTAGGTTTCTCCATGACAGCGGTTACAGGGTTCGGGAGGGATTGTCGATGCGTGTTGGTGTTCTCACAGGTGGCGGGGACTGCCCTGGGTTGAATGCGGTCATTCGCGCCGTCGTACGCCGAGGTGTCACCGAATACGGCTTCGAGTTCATCGGCTTCAAGGACGGTTGGAAGGGCCCACTTGAGGGACTCACGATGGAACTCGGCATCCCGCAGGTCCGCGGAATCCTGCCGCGTGGCGGCACCATCCTGGGGTCTTCACGGACCAACCCGATCAAGGTCGAGGGTGGCATCGAGCGGATCAAGGACAACATGAAGGCACTCGGTGTCGACGCGCTCGTCGCCATCGGTGGGGAAGACACTCTGGGCGTCGCAACGGCGCTCACCGAGGCTGGAGTTCCGGCGGTCGGTGTTCCCAAGACCATCGACAACGATCTCAGCGCAACGGACTACACCTTCGGCTTCGATACCGCGGTTACCGTGGCTACCGAGGCAATCGACCGATTGCACACCACGGCCGAGTCCCACCACCGGATCTTGATTTGCGAGGTCATGGGTCGGCACGCGGGCTGGATAGCGCTGCACTCGGGAATGGCCGGTGGCGCCAACGTCATCTTGATCCCGGAGGTGCCCTTCGACCTCGACCAGGTGATCGAGTGGGTTGAGTCGCGCTTCCGATCCCACTACGCGCCCATTATTTGCGTTGCCGAGGGTGCGCTGCCCAAGGACGGGGATCTCATCACCAAAGACGCAACCCTCGACGCATTCGGCCACGTGAAGCTTTCGGGAATCGGCGAGTGGCTCGCCACCCAGATCGAGGAACGAACCGGCAAAGAGGCCCGCACCACGGTGCTCGGGCACATCCAACGCGGTGGCTCGCCTACTGCGTTCGACCGAGTGCTCGCGACTCGATTCGGGTTGAACGCCATTGCCGCCGTCAAGGACGAGGCGTGGGGCACCATGGTCGCGCTCCAGGGAACAGACATCGTTCGGGTTCCGTTGCAGGCGGCCACGGGAACCTTGAAGACCGTTCCCCCCGAGCGATACGAAGAGGCAATGGCCTTCTTCGGCTGAGCGCCGCCTACCCTTTCCCCGTGGACACCATCACTTGGCCTGACCTTCCCGCCGTCCAGCAACCCCCGTGGCCGGACGCTCTCGAGGTCGAACGTGCCGTCGCGCAGTTGCGGGCGATGCCGCCGTTGGTGTTCGCAGGCGAGTGCGACCTGCTCACCGAGCGGTTGGCCCAGGCGTCTCGAGGGGAAGCGTTCGTCCTCACGGGTGGAGACTGCGCCGAAACATTCGAGGCGAATACTGCCGAATCGATCCGCGCGCGGCTGAAGACGGTTCTCCAAATGTCCGTCGTCCTGACGTACGCGGCGTCCCTGCCGGTCGTCAAGATGGGTCGACTCGCCGGCCAATACTTCAAGCCACGCAGCAAGACCATCGAGAATCGCGATGGCGTGGAATTAACCAGTTACCTTGGCGATGCGGTCAACGCTTTGCCGTTCGATCCCGAGTCACGACGCCCCGATCCGCAGCGGCTGTTGCAGGCCTACCACGCATCATCGTCAGCGCTGAACCTTGTGCGAGCGTTCACTCAGGGTGGATACGCCGACCTTCGCCAGGTGCACGCGTGGAACCAGGACTTTGTCCGAGATTCGACGGCAGGTCAGCGCTACGAGCAACTCGCCCAGCACATTGACCGAGCCCTCGCGTTCATGCAGGCGTGCGGCACCGATCCTGCGGAATTCGAGCGCGTGGAGTTCTACGCCGCGCACGAGGCGCTTTCGATGGACTACGAGCGTGCGCTCACCCGTATTGATTCGCGCACCGGTAACCCCTACGACGTCTCCGGCCACTTCCTGTGGATCGGCGAGCGAACCCGGCAACTCGACGGCGCCCACGTGCACTTTGCATCGACCATCAGCAATCCGGTCGGGATGAAGGTCGGACCGACGGCATCACCCGACGACATCGTCGAGGCTGCGCAGATCCTCAACCCCGATCGGATTCCTGGGCGTCTGTCCTTGATCACCCGGATGGGTGCGTCCCAGGTGCGAGATGTCCTACCGAGCATCGTTCAGAAGGTCGATGCAAGCGGCATCCCCGTCGTGTGGGTCTGCGATCCAATGCATGGCAATACTCGTGAAGCTTCCAGTGGTCACAAGACCCGACTTTTCGATGATGTCATCGAAGAGGTCGAGGGGTACTTCGAGGTGCACCGCCAACTGGGGACTTTCCCCGGCGGTATCCACATCGAGTTGACCGGTGACGACGTCACCGAATGTGTGGGTGGTACGGGCGGTGTTGCCGAAACCGACTTGCACCAGCGCTACGAGACGGCTTGCGATCCGCGCCTGAATCGGGAGCAGAGTCTGGAACTCGCCTTCCTGGTCGCGGACATGCTGCTGAAGCGGTAGCCCACCTCCGAGAACTGTCTACGAGCTTCGCGGTGGACCGGAAGGCGCGACTGTCCGTCATCGTTGATCGCGATGGTGCCCAGTGCGTTTGGTGTCGCCGAACTATCGACACCGATCTAGTCGCAGCTACCACTGAACACCTCGTGCCCCGTGTCAAAGGGGGGCCGAGTTGGCTGGAGAACGAAGTGGCTGCCTGTCGTCGATGCAATGGCGAGCGCGGTCATCGCACTCCGGCCGAGTGGATCGACGAATGTCAGCGACGTGGGTGGGAACCTTCGATCGCAACGGTCATCGCAGTGTTCGAGGATTTCCAGACAAAGGTCGCGCGGGACGGTGGTGCGCGACGAGCCCGGCCGTACGTGGAGAGCCAGTTGCGCAGACTGCGCCGGATGCTCGACTAGTTGATCTGCCGCTAGATGATGCGGAGTGTCACGGTTGTGCCTCGCGGAACCATCTCACCCGGCGATGGAGTCTGATCGAAAACCCGATTTAGTCGGGTCACCTCGCCATCGTCGATCTTGGCTTTGAGTCCGAGTCGCTGGAGTTCCTCGACGGCAACCTTGCGCCGCATGTCGATGAGATTAGGAACCTCGACAGGAGGAGGCCCCTTGGACACCACGAGTTCGACGGTGCTGCCGGAATCGACAACCGTCGCCGCCTTGGGTGACATGGACACGACGCGTCCCTCGGCAACGCTGGTGGAAAACTCCTTGGTAGCCGTGACCTGCAGCCCGGCTTCCTCAAGGCGTTTGGTGGCCACCGATTGCTTCTTGCCGGTGATGTCGGGCAATTCGACTGGCTCGGGGCCCTTGGAAATGACGAGATCGATCGGGGTATCGGGTGGCACCGGGTCGCCGATCGCGGGATCGGTTCGTGCTACCTGGCCCATGGGAACTGTGTCGTCGAAGGCCTCGACGCGACCACCGGTTGCTAATCCCGCTGTGACTATGGCATTAGTCGCCTCGGTCGGGGTAGATCCCCGCACATCGGGGACCGCGTATCGCTCCGGACCGAGCGATACGACCGCCTCGACCGTCCCACCGGGGCGGATGCCATCCCCGGGGACCGGATCGGTGGCAAGGATGGAACCGGCCGGCACCGACTCGCTGTATTCCTCCGCGGTGGCGGTCAAGGTTAGGCCGTCGACGGACAGGCTCGAGGTTGCTTGATCGAAGGTCTGGCCGATGACATCGGGCGTGGGGGAGTACGTGCCGGGTCCGGCAGCGAGCCACCATCCAGCGAAACCTGCTCCCGCGATTGCAAGGACCACCACGGCGGCAATGACGGCGCGTACTCCGCTCCGGCGGCGCCGCGGATAGTCGTCGTACTCGTCGTCGTACTCGTGTTCGTACTCAGCGTCGCCTTCGTACGCATCGGTGTAGCCGTGGTGATCGTCGTACCCATCTGCCACAGGAACACCGGTTCCGACGACCAGGGTGTCGTTCATTGCCGGGGTGTCGATGAACGGAGTGGGCGCGGGCAGAGCAGCGCGGGTGCGTCGGATGTCTGCGAGGAAGTCTGCACTGGAGCGGTATCGCTGATTCGGGTCGCGCCGGGTAGCGGTGCGCACGATGGCGTCGACTTCCAGCGGGATGCCGGGCATGACGCTGGATGGTGCGGGGACGTCGGCGTTCACGTGCTGATAGGCGACGGACAGGGGAGTGTCACCCGCGTGCGGTACCTGACCGGTGACCATCTCGAATAGGCAGATACCGGCGGCGTAGATATCGGTCCGCTCGTCCGCGTGACCGCGCTCGACCTGTTCGGGAGCGAGATAGGCGACCGTGCCGATGAGCATGCCGGCGGTCGCGTTGGTTTCCGATGTCGCAACGGCGCGAGCAAGTCCGAAGTCGGCGACCTTGACCCGACCATCGTGCGAGATCAGCACGTTTTCGGGCTTGATGTCACGGTGGACCAGGCCGGCGGCGTGGGCGGCGGCGAGCGCTTCAAGAACCGGCTCTAGCAGGACAAGGGCCTGCTCGGAAGTTAGCGGTCCGTACTCGCGGATCACGTCACGCAAGGTGCGGCCCGGGATCAATTCCATCGCCAAATAGACGAGACCGTCGGCCTCGCCTTGGTCGTACACGCCAACTACATGCGGGTGCGCGAGGCGGGCAGCGGACTTTGCCTCCCGCTCGAAGCGGGCGACGAAGCCGGGATCTGCGGCAAGGTGCGGATGCATGACCTTCAGTGCAACGAGCCGATCGAGCCTGAGATCGACGGCTTCGTAGACGGTGGCCATTCCACCGCGGGCGAGCAGTGCACGGATCTCGTACCTCGACCCGACGGTTTTGCCGACGAGGCCTGGGCGCGGACTCGTCTCCATTCTTGCGAGTGTAGGTCGGCCCACGTGGCTCCCCAGGGAGCCACGCTGCCGCTAGGGCGTGCTTGAGCCGAGTGCGGTGAGGACCTTGTCGAGTCTGTTGGCGGGCGATCCACTGACCCGAATGAGGCGGGTCCCGGTGAGGGCTGGCTCGATCTGGGACCTGATCAACTGATCGGTCAGATCTCGGGCTTGTGGACCATCGCGGTGCTTGCCATCGGGTTGCCACGGCACGTCTGGAGCACACCACACGACAAGGTCCGCGTTGGTGATGTCGTGAATGGCCGACGGCAGCAGCGTGTGGTCGTTGAAGTACTGGATGCTGTAGACGGCTGTCATCAACGGAGCCGGATCGCTCACCACGAGATCAACTCCCTGTTGCAGGGCAGACTCCACGGCGCGCTGTTGGCTTTCCATGATCCCTCGTTGTTCGTCCACGGTGGGAGTCCTGTTCACTCGGTCGACGAACTCACGGAGAACTTCCGGTACCAGCAGTGCCGTACGACTGCTGGCTCGTTGAACCTTCACGAGTGCCTGGGCGAGCGCGCTCTTGCCGGTGCACTCGCCCCCGAGCAACATCACGCAGGAGGCCATGGGCAAGTATTGGAACATGCCCGCATCCCTCGCCTACGTCGGCGTCCTGGGCTTCGTGCTCGTTGGATCTTTGTGGCTGGAAATCGTCCTGCGCACGCACGTGATCGCCCGCTGGCCGCGGCTGGTGCTGGTGATGGTGCTCGTAATCTGGCCTTTCTTGATCTGGGATGCATATGCAATCTCCCAGGGGCATTGGTTCTTCGACACCTCGCGCATCCTGGGGATCTATCTGCCCGGCGATGTTCCGCTCGATGAATTGCTGTTCTTCCTCGTCATCCCGCTGGCATCAATCCTCACGTTGGAGGCAGTCCGCAGTGTTAAGGGCTGGCCGGTAGGTGACGGTGCAGATCAAGGGCCGGTCGAAGGGGAACAACCATGACGTATACCCAGATTGCCGTTGTTGCCGTGATCGTCGCGGTGCTGGCCGACCTGTTCTTGTTCCGCACAAAGCTGGTCACCAAAAAGGTTTTCTGGGTCTCCTACGCGATCATCTTCTTCTTCCAGTTGATCACCAATGGGATGTTCACCGGGTTCGGAATCGTGCAGTACGACGGCGACGCCATCATCGGGTCGTCGTCTCCTGCCGAGGGTGCTCCGCCATTCCTCGGTGATGGCCGAATCTCGTTCGCTCCCGCTGAAGACCTCATGTTCGGTTTCTCGCTGGTGTTGCTGTCCTTGTGCCTGTGGGTGCTGTTCGGCCGATGGGGATTGTCCCGCCGCCCAACGGCCGGACCGCCGCTGTGGCGCACGGTCAGGAAGGGTCGCTAACGCCCCGAGTAGGACGGATTGATTCCCTGCACGTGCCCGGCTCCGAACTTTCGTCGTGCCTTCACCGCGCGGCGCCACGCGAGAAGCGCCACCCACAGGCGTTGCTTCATCGGTACGGTTGCGCGCTTCTTGAAGACCTCGTAGTCGATGTGAACAACTTCATCGGCGATACCGCAGTAGAGGACGCGAGCGGCATCGATGCAGTCTCGAGATGAGGGGTGCAACATGTCGATTCCCGGCCGAGATTCGAGTTCGAGACGCTTCACCCGATCGATCTGGTGGCGCAGGGCGGCCTTCACCTCGGGCGTTGCCGTGCGCTGCATCAGAACCTCACGGGTGACACCGAACCGCTCGAGTTCCTCCATGGGGAGGTACACGCGGCCGCGGTCAAGATCCTCGGAGACGTCGCGCACGAAGTTGGCGAGTTGGAACGAGACACCGAGCTTCATGGCGTAGTCGTAGGCGGTCTGGTCGGACGGTTCCAAGATCGGCACCATCTGCAGGCCGATGACCGCCGCTGATCCGTAGACATACTCGTAGAGATCCTCGTAGGTGCGGTACTCGGTGACGGTGAGATCCATTCGCATCGAGTGCAAAAATGCCTCGAAGTATTCGCGGGGGATCTCCCAGCGTCGCACGGTGTCCACAACTGCGCGGCAGACCGGGTCGTCAGAGCGACCCTTGTCGAGGTCAGCGAGGAAGGCGTCCCCCCAGGATCCGAGCCAATCGGCCTTCTCCTGGTCGGAGAGGGTGGAAGCGAGATCGTCGACGATTTCGTCGGCGTAGCGGGCGAAGCCGTAGAGGGCGTGGACGTACGGGCGCTTGCCTGGTGGCAGCAACAGGGTGGCGAGGTAGTACGTCTTGCCATGTGCGGCGTTGAGTTGTCGGCACATCTCGTACGACTCGCGCATAGCGGGATCGGTGATGCCCGCAGCATTCAGATCCCGAGAACTCATCGCAGCATCCTGGCACGACCGCGGTTAGCGGCGTGCTCGTGAGCGATAAGCGGGGTCCGGTCCAGTGATGCGTTCGGCGGCGAGCCGGCCGGACACCAGCACCATCGGAACACCGACCCCCGGCTGTGTTCCTGAGCCGGTGAAGACCACGTTCTCGCCCCACAGGTTGCCAGGTCGGAAGGGTCCGGTTTGGAGGAACGAGTGCGCTGAGGCGAACGGAGCGCCGCGCTCCATTCCTCGATCGGCCCAGTCCTGCGGGGTGGTGATGTCTTCGACTTCGATTGCGTCGCCGAAGCCGACGTACCCGCGTTCTTCGAGGGTGCGGATGACCTCATCGCGGTAACGGTCCTTGGTGAGGTTCCAGTCGATGGGTGAATCGAGGTTGGGGGTGGGGAAAAGGACGTAGTAGATCTGCTTGCCGTCCGGCGCAAGGCTTGGATCAGAGTGACTCGGATTGGTCACCAGCAGACTCGGATCGCTCATCAGCTGTTTGCGGTCGATGAGGTCCTCGAACACGCCCTTCCATGACTTGCCGAAGTGGATGTTGTGGTGGGCGATCTTGGAGTAACTAGCCGACGAACCAGCGAGCAGCAGGTAGCACGAGGGGGAGTAGTCCAAGCGTCGGATGCTCCACGGCTCGCGACCGAGCAGATCGCGGTAGGCGACGGGCAGATCGGGGTTGAGCACGAACGCGTCCGCGGTGATGCGCTCGCCATCGGTGGTGATGGCTGCGGTTGCGCGATCTCCGACTGTCTCGATGCGTTCGACGTTCACTTCGTAACGGATTTTCACGCCGTGCTTCTCGGCGGCGGCGGCCATCGCCTGCGGCACCGCGTGCATGCCGCCCTTGGGGAAGAAGACGCCGGCGACGGAGTCCATGTAGGCGATGACGGCGTAGATCGCCAAGGCGTCGTAGGGAGACAGGCCTGCGTACATAGCCTGGAAGGAGTACACCCGCTCGGTTCGAGGATCCTTCAGGAACTCGCGGACCTTGGGGGCGAGCTTGCGGAAGCCCCCGATGGCAAGCAGCTTCGCGAGATCCGGAGTGACCAGATCGAACGGTGAGTCGATGTTGCGGTCGATGAAGTCCTTCATCTCGTACTTGTAGAGATCGGAGACGAAGTCCACGTAGCGGCGGTAGCCGGCCGCCTCGTCGGGACCGATGACGGTGCGGATTTCCTCGGCCATTTCGTCGACGTCTGCGTGGACGTCGAGCACGGAGCCGTCTGGGTAGAACGAGCGGTAGAGCGGGGCAACAGGTGAAAGTTCGAGCCAATCGTTCATGTTCTCGCCGAGGGAGTCGAAGGCATCGGCGATGAGGTCGGGCATCGTCAGGACGGTTGGACCTGTGTCGATGCGGTATTCGCCGCTAGCACCCTGCAGGGAGATCTGACCTGCGCGGCCGCCGGGAATCGACTCGCGTTCGAGGATGGTGACCGAACGACCTGCGCCGGCCAGTCGCATGGCGGCGGACAGGCCTGCAAGGCCGGCTCCCACGATCACGACATCGTCCGTGGGGCCCGCGACGGTGCGCGGTCCGGTCCACGGCATGAATCGGCTGGCCTGGTCGAGCAGGGTCATCGGGCTCCTTAACGGTGCGGGTCTTCTAGTCTGCCGCGACTTAGACGCTTCTGCGCGTCGCTGCGTACGCCAGGCCGGTGAGAACCTGCTGGGCATCGTCGGCGATGCCGACTCCCTGGAGCGAGGCCAACGACGTCTGCAGGAGTTCGTCGATCATCTGCTCGGTGCTTGCAAGCGCACCGGTGTCTTCGATGATCGAGCGCAGCGTGTCGATGCCCGATGCGTCCAGACCGGGGTCGCCGAGTAGGGAGCGCAGGTGGGCGCGTTGCGCATCATCGGCCCGTTCATGGGCGATGGCGATGAGCACGGTTCGCTTGCCCTCGCGGAGGTCGTCACCGGCCGGCTTGCCGGTTTGCTCGGGATCGCCGAACACTCCGAGGACGTCGTCGCGGAGTTGGAAGGCCTCACCGAGTGGGAGCCCGTAGCCGCTGTAGGCGGCGAAGATTTCATCGGAAGCGTCGGCTAGGGCCGCGCCGATGTGTAGCGGGCGCTCGATGGTGTACTTCGCGGACTTGTACCGAACTACCTGAAGTGCTCGGTCGACCGAACCGCCGCCGCAGGCTTGTTCGAGGAGATCGAGGTACTGACCGGCCATGAGCTCGGAGCGCATTTCGTCGTAGATCCGCTTCGCTCGCTGTAGTGCGTCCCTGTCGAGATCCGCGGTGAGCAAGACTTCATCGGCCCACGAGAGGCACAGGTCGCCCAGCAGAATTGCTGCACCGACGCCGAAGGACTCCGGTGATCCGAGCCACTGTTCGCCGCGGTGCAAACCGGCGAATCGCCGGTGGGCTGCAGGCAGACCGCGCCGGGTGTCCGAACCGTCCATGACGTCGTCGTGGATAAGCGCGCAGGCTTGGAGGAATTCGAGTCCGGTGACGGCCTGCACGACGGCTTGCTCGAGGCCACTGCCCTCGTCGACCATTCCTGCTGCACCGCGCCAACCCCAGTAGGCGAAGGCGGGTCGCAGTCGCTTACCGCCGGCCAGCAGGTCGCGCAGCGCAGAGACAAGCGGTTCCATGTCCGAACTCACCGATGCGAGGAGTTGTCCCTGACGCGCGAGGACGTCGTCGATGGTGGCCTGCACACGGGGCCGGAGTCGTGCGGCATCCAGGGGGGACCGAACCAAGTCGGGGGTGTCGCCGGACATCACGCCAGCGTAGCGAGCGTATAAACCTGCTACGCGCGGCCGATGAGTGAGGCCGTGATCTCCGCCCCCATCCCAACCAGGGGAAGACCTCCGCCAGGGTGAGTACTTCCCCCGACCAGGTATAGCCCGGGGATGTCGGACTTATTCGCCGGTCGGTCGAATGCGGCGCGGGCGCCGTTGCTGGAGGTTCCGTAGATCGATCCACCGGGGGCCCGGGCGGAAACCTCGAGATCAGCCGGAGTTCGGATCTCGCGCCACAGGATGCGATCGCGCACATCCATGCCGCGCCTGGCGAGTACCGCGAGGATGTGGTCGGCGTATGACTCAGCGAGTTCGGAGTTGCTCCAATCGACCCCGTTGGCAGGATCGTGCCTTGGCGCATTGACCAGAATGAACCAGGACTCGTGATCGTCGTCGGGACGCATCTGTGGATCATCAGGCGCGCATACATAGATGGCCGGATCGTCTACTGGTTTGGGACCTCGACCGAAGATGGAATCGAACTCGGCGTCGTAGTCCTCGGGAAACCAAACGTTGTGATGGAGCAGGCCGGGCGTGCGTCCGCGCACAGCCAGCAGCAGAACGAAACCTGCCAAACTCGCGTCGCTGCGATTGATGGCGCGCGCCGGTTTACGGGCGCGGGGATCATCGAGCAACTGGTGGTAGACCTGCCCGGCATCCGCGTTTGCTACGACCACATCTGCGGCGATGTGTTGACCGTCCGCGATGACACCAGTCACCCCCGCCTGGTTCGTCACGATCTGCGAGACGTTGACGCCGGTTCGAATCTCGACGCCACGTTCCTCACATCGGCGGCCCAAGGCATCGGCGAGCGTTCCCAGCCCACCACCGAGGTGCCAGGCACCGAATTCCTGCTCGACGTACGGCACCGTCGCAAGCACCGCCGGTGCTTTGCGGGGATCGGAACCGGTGTAGGTGGCGTAGCGATCCAGCAGGGTTACCGCACGCGGATCGGAAAGCATCGAGCGTCCGAGCCCCCGCAGTGTGGACCAGGGCGCGATGGTTCGTACGTCGGCGGGCTTGGCCAGAGGCAGCAGGGTGCGCCACCCCTCAAGTGGGGATTGCAGGAACGGCTCGCGGGTTAGTCGCCACATCTTGCCCGCACGATCCATCAGGGCGCGCCATTCGCTTTCTGTATTCCCACCGAAGGCGTTGCCGAGGGCGCGAGCGCATCGGGCTGGATCGACCCCAGGCATCGTCACCGATGAGCCGTCGGCGAATCGATACCCGAAGGCCGGTTCGACGGGTTGAAGGTCGACCTCTTCTTCGAACGCTTTCCCAGTCTTCAAGAACAAGTCGCGATAGACCGCCGGCAGGGTGAACAGGCTCGGTCCGGTGTCGAACGCGAATCCGTCTCGGCGGTAGGTCGCGAGTTTCCCGCCGATGGAGTCGGACTGTTCGAGGATTTGTACCTGGTGACCCTTGACCGCGAGGCGTGCGGCCGTGGCCAGTCCGGCGGCGCCTGCTCCGATAACGACGACGCGACTCATGCGGTGAGCCTCCGTCCTTTCCAGTGGTTCTGGCCGCGCAGGTGGCGCCACCAGGAAAGCGCGTTGATGGAGGCGAAGGCCACGATGGACAACGGTTGAGCGAAAGCGTCCGGAAGCACGCGTTCGCCGGTGTCCCGCGCCACGAGGATTCGCCCGGTCACGGCGGCTGCGTAGCCAATAAGTCCCCAGGCGCGACTGCGACCGTTGCCCGTCAGCACCGCTGCGGCTGGCATTACGTACAGTCCGATGAGAAGTGAATTTGCGGCGAGGGAACCGACCGGCCCACCGAATGCGTTCCACGCGGACTTCGTGTAGCCGTCGATGAGGTCGGTTGGCGTGCGATACATGCGGCACGTGGCGAGCGACGAG
>Ga0255768_10003648_pt1 | contig 15244 bp, 9 predicted proteins | sample 071ome_33_FD_179983 | JGI IMG/M metagenome (GOLD analysis project Ga0255768, IMG submission 179983) | Coastal salt marsh microbial communities from the Groves Creek Marsh, Skidaway Island, Georgia - 071412AT metaG (version 2) | ecosystem: Environmental > Aquatic > Marine > Intertidal zone > Salt...
GATGTCCAGGTATTCTGGTTTGTGGTCTGGTTTTAAAATTGTAACTGATATCGCAGATGCTTTTGGAAGCGCTATTGTTCATCCTGAAAGAATTAACATTAACATTCCTGATTTCCAATATAACGGTCAGCCATGGAAGCATACTCAAAATGCTAAATTAGTTGGACATCATAGTTTACCAACTGAAAAAGAAATCCACTTAGGTAGAATTGAAGCTGCTAAACATTTCTTAGCATCAAATAATATCAACAAAATCACAGTTAAATCAAATAATGATTCAATAGGAATTATTACTGCTGGAAAGACTTATTATGATATCGTTGAAGCTTTAGATTCTCTTGGATGGAATGAAGCATTTTTAAATGAAAAAGGTATAAGAATATTAAAACTTGGAGCAACTTTCCCAGTTGATAGAAATATCATTAAGCAATTCACTGAAAACTTAAATGAAGTTTTTGTTATTGAAGAAAAAAGATCATTTATCGAGATGTTGATCAAAGAAGAAGTATACAATTATGCTAATAAACCACTAATTATTGGTAAAACTGATGAGAATAATAATCCATTAATTCCTGGATATGGTGAATTAACAGCTGATGACTTATCAAAAATTATTTTTAATCGATATGCTTCTAGATTGGGCGTTGAATCAGATAATAATAAAATTAATATTATCTCAGAGGTCGATAATAGAGTGTACGGCGAGTCTTTAATTTCAAGATCAATGTATTTCTGTTCTGGGTGTCCTCATAATACTTCAACAGTTAAATTACCTGAGGGTGATTCAGCTTTTGGAGGAATTGGTTGTCATTTAATGGCAATGTTTGTGGATGACGGCAAAGCATTTGGAACAACGCATATGGGAGGCGAAGGTGCTCAATGGGCAGGCATGGAGCCTTTCATTGAAAAAGAACACATGTTTCAAAATATTGGTGATGGTACTTTTTTCCATTCCGGTTCATTAGCTTTGAGACAAGCTATAGCAGCTAACTCTCATATTACTTATAAAATTTTGTATAACAGAGCAGTAGCAATGACAGGAGCTCAAGATCCAGACGGTGGGTTAGACTTACCTGAATTAACAAAATATCTCAAATCACAAGGCGTAAAAAAAGTTATCATAACTACTGATGATACTGATGCTTATAAATCAATTGATAAGTCTAGATGGGATAAAGATGTTGAAATATTGCATAGAGATGAAATTGTTGATGCTCAAAAAAAATTAAAAGCTATTAAAGGTGTAACCGTTTTAGTGCACGATCAATCTTGTGCAGCAAATTTAAGAAGATTAAGAAAACGTGGTTTGGTGCATGAACCAAAGAAGCGCATATTTATTAATGAAGCAGTGTGTGAAGGATGTGGAGATTGTGGAGTTAAATCTAATTGTCTAAGCGTGCAACCAATTAAGACTGAGTTTGGAAGAAAGACTCAAATCGATCAACCTTCTTGCAATAAAGATTACTCTTGTGTTGAAGGTAATTGTCCATCATTTATACAGGTTATCCCATCTGATAAAGATGATAAAAGAAAATTACCTGATATTGGGTTTGATTCATCAATGTTACCTAATCCAAAAAAGATTCAAAAAGATGTAACTAATGTATTTATGCTTGGTATTGGGGGAACAGGAGTTGTAACTGTAAATCAGATTATTTCCACTGCAGCATTTATTGAAGACAAAAAGGTGATTTCTCTTGATCAAACTGGTTTAAGTCAAAAAGGTGGTTCTGTTGTTTCTCATTTGAAAATTCTTAATAACAATAAGGAATATTCTAGTAGAGTTGCAAACGGTGAATCTGATGCTTACTTAGTCTTTGATTTGCTTACAGGTGTAAATCCAAAAAATATGGCGAAATTAAGTTCTAAGAATTCAACTTCAGTTATTTCAACATCTGAAATACCAACAGGGGATATGGTAAGATCTACTTCTGAAGAATATCCTGAAGCATCGTTTATGATTGATTTAATTAAAGAGTACTCTAAAAATACTACTTTATTGAATGCAACTGAGCTTTCAGAACATTTCTTTGGTAGCAATATGCAGGCAAATTTTATTGTGATTGGTGCTGCTTATCAATCTGGTTGTATTCCAATTTCTAGCGAATCAATTGAAAAAGCTATTGAAATGAATGGCGTAGCTGTTACACAAAATACTAATGCGTTTAATATTGGAAGAAAAGTGGTTTCAGATCCTCTTTGGGTTGATACTATTGATTTATATAGATCTGGTAGTTTAGCTTCAAAACCAATTCTTTCATCAGAAGCTTTGAGTCTAATTGATTCAATTTCACCCGATGAAGAACTAAGAAAAATTCTTGAACATAGAACTCAGGAATTAATTGAATATCAAAACCTTTCTTATGCAAAAGAGTATATGAGTTTTGTTGGAAATATTTTTGAAAAAGAGCAAAAAACTAGATCAAGCTCTGAATTATCCCAAAATGTTGCAAAATATTTGTTCAAATTAATGGCCACGAAAGATGAATATGAAGTAGCCAGACTTTCGCTCAAAGCTGAGCTTGATTCTGCAATAAATAAAGAGTTTGGTAAGTCTGCAAAAATTAGTTATATGCTTCATCCTCCTTTTTTAAAAGCAATGGAAAATATTCCTATATTAAACATGTTACCTGGAGTAAAATCAAAATTAGCTTTAGGATCATGGTTTAAAGTGTTTTATGTAATGCTGAAAAACATGAAGTTTTTAAGAGGAACACCTTTTGATTTTATGGCATGGTTTAGCAATGATGTTAGAAAAGCAGATAGAAAAGCACTAAATCACTATAAATCTATTCTTTCTGATAACATAGATGAAATAGGAAATGGTAAATACCAAGAATTGAAAGATTTTTCTGTTTTGCCAGATATTATTAGAGGGTATGAAGAAGTTCGATTAGAAACAATGAATGAATTCTATCTCAAGTCTAACAATCTTTTTAAATCATAGAATTTTATTTCAATTTGCTTGAATAAAAACTATATTTATTGAACACAAATACTTTATAGGATGCATTCAATGTACAAAAAAATTCTTTTTATAATTCTTTTCAGCTTCGCCCTAGGTCAACATAATCATAATCACAGCCTTTCAGATGACGGTTATATTCGTTGCGCTACAGATGAGCTTGAACAAGAACTTCAACTTTTAAATCCTGAATTCATTGCTGAAAGAGATGCTCAAATTCTTAAAGCGCAGCAATTAATTAGAAATAATCCTCAGTGGAGAACAAGCAACAATTCACAAAACACAATTTTTATTCCAGTAATATTTCATGTATTATATAATTCTGCATCCGATAATATCTCTGCTTTTCAAATAGGAGAAAACTTTAATCAAATAAATTTAGATTTTTCGAATTTAAATCCTGATGGTGATGAAATACCTTCTGCTCCCAATCCTTCGGATGCTCCATTTGATCCAGGTATAGATTATAGTCATCAATCAGTAAGAGGGACACATAATGTTGTATTTGTTGGTTCATTAGGTGAATCTACTGGTGCTCAATTAATTGAAGGTCAAACTATTCGAAGATATAACATCAATCAAAGCACTGTAAGTGGCGTAGGCGAAGCTAGCAATCTTGCTTCTCAAACACCCACAGATAGTGGCGTCCAGGGCGGATATCAGGATGGATTTTTAAATATTTATATTGCTCCTTTAACAGGTGGTTTACTTGGTCAAGCATATCTTGGTTTTCCAGAATCTGTGGTTTTAGGCGGTTCTGTGGGATCTGTTGAAAATCCAGGAACTACCGGTGGCTATAATAGAGGAAGAACTCTTACTCATGAGTTAGGGCATAATTTTACTTTTAATCATCCATTCAATAATTCAGACTGTACCAATCAGTACTGGAGTGATATTCCTCAGCAATATATAAATAATCGTGGAGCAAATATCTATGAGTGGCCTTCTGGTAGTGGAAATTTTTATGGTAGAAGTGCTGAAAATAGTTGTATTTCTGTTTCCGGAAAAGGTGATCAATTTATGAATTATATGGACTATGTTTATGATGATCAAATGAGAATGTTTTCTGAAGAACAAGCTTTGGAAGGATACGCTTGGGCAGCAAGTAGAAATTGGGCTCAAGTTGTGAATGGAGTAATCACACAGGTTTCCTCTGATGTCGCTTATGCTACATCAGAAAGAGAATTTACAGTTGACGTAACTTTTGATGAAGCGGTTACTGGCTTTACTCAAGAAGATATTGTTTTAGAAAATGCAACAATTGTAAACTTTAATTCTGGAGATGGAACGAACTTTAGTTTTGATGTTCAAGCAATAGTAGACGGTGAAGTTGAAGTGTCTATTGCAAGAGAAAGTTGTGTTGGAGTTGACAGTGGAGAAGCTAATTTAGGATCAAATAAACTTGTAATAATCGTTGATACTTCAGCGCCAGAAGTGGGTACAGTGGATATTGGAAATATTAAAGATACATTTTATATCACTTCTCAAAATCCAGGATTAAATCTTGTTCTTAAGGATTTTGAAGATGACGTAAGTGGTATTAGTAATTATTATGTTTCTGTTGGTCTTTCACCATCTGGACAAGAAATATATCCAGCTACAGCTTTTTCTAGTGGATTTATATCTATTGATGAAAGTAGCTTATCCGGTTTAAGTGACTTCCAACAATATTATGTAAATGTATTTGCTCGAAACCTTGTGGGGCTAGATTCTGAAATTGCTAGTAGCACATTTTACTATTTTGGAAGCTTGATTGGTGACCATGATGGTGACTGGGATATTGATTTTGTTGATTATGCTTATTTCATTGCAAATTATCCCGGAATAGATATTGCACCCGTTACTGGAAGTGCACCTTATTTTTTCCCTAATTTTGATGGAATTTCTGACGAAAAAGATTTAAATATGTTCCAATCTCAATGGAATTGGTCCCTAGATCAATCACAAAGAGATGAACCAAATTATACTCAATCATCAGGTCCTGGTATAAGGCCTAGTTTGAGATTATTAAATCAGCAGTTAATTGTTACATTTGATCCAGATGCATCAGCATCTCAGTTCTATTTAGAATATGCGCCTGATGATTATACCATCGATTATCTTTCAAGCAATCTTAATTCAAATATTATTTTAAATGGAAATGATTATGATCAGGGTATTATTCAGATGGAAATCGCTGACTATAGTTTAAATAGATCTAATCCAATTGAATTAACATTTAGTTTTGAAAATAAGACCGATTCTTATGACTTTTTAAAGTATAGTTTTTCAGCTTATAATAAGTCAAATCAGATTGTTGCAGAAGGATATGACTATCTTCAAACGGCTCCTTCAAGCTATCGTTTAGCACAAAGTTATCCAAATCCGTTTTCAGCTGGAGGTACTACCATAGAGTTTGACTTGCCTATAACGGAAGCTATATCAATGTACATACTTGATATTAGAGGTAGAAAGGTTAAAACCTTAATAGACAAGGAACAACTTTTTGGATACCAATCTGTAATGTGGGATGCAACGAATGATGATGGTGACAATGTGAGTAGCGGTGTTTACTTCTATCAGATTAAATCTCGCAACTTTAATGAAGTTGGCAAATTAGTATTTGTTAAGTAGATTTTAAAATGTTAACTCAAAGACCAACATTATCAGACATTAGAGATGCACGTGTTCGTACTGAATCTATCGTAAGAAAAACTCCAATTTTAACCTCAGAATATTTCAATGATTTATTAGGTATGGAATTATTTTTCAAATGCGAAAATTTTCAGAAAACCGGATCATTTAAAATTCGAGGAGCCTCAAATGCAGTATTCTCTTTAACTGATGAAGAAGCTAAACAAGGTGTTGCTTGTCAGTCATCAGGAAATCATGGGGGAGCTATTGCTTGTGCTGCATATTTAAAAGATATTCATGCAGATATTGTCATGGCAAAAAGTGTTTCAAAAGCAAAAATACATAACGTTAAAACCTATAAAGGAAATATGATTTTTTGTAACACTATGGGAGAAAGAGATGAATTATTTGCAAAAACTGTAAAAGATAATAATAGAATATCCATACATCCATATGATAATTTTGATGTAATGGCTGGACAGGGCACTATAGCATTGGAAATATTAGAGCAAGTACCTGAATTTGATTCAGTAGTTGTTCCTATTGGTGGCGGAGGTCTAATTAGTGGTATTTCTATTGCTTTAAAAGAATTAAAACCAGATGCAAAAGTAATTGGTTGTGAGCCAGAAAGCGTTGATGACACCTTTCAAATGTATAAAGCTAACAAACGTATTGAAATGGCTCATAGAGAGTCTGTAGCAGATGGTTTAATGGCTATTGTTGGTCAATTAACACTTCCAATCATTCAAGAGAATGTAAGCGATATCATATTAGCTACAGAACAAGAGATTATAGATACTACTAAACTTGTTTGGGAGCGTATGAAAATTATAATTGAACCTTCATGCGCTTTAGCTTTAGCAAGTGTTATTAAAAATAAAGAAAAGTTTGTTGGACAAAAAGTAGTATTAGTAATTACTGGTGGTAATGTAGATCTTGTTTCTTTACCATGGATTAAAGTTGGTAAAGAATAATCATAATTAAAATATTTTACGCAATAAAAAAGCCCTCATTTTTGAGGGCTTTTTTATTTATTAAGAAACTCTTTTTCTTAAAGATCGTAACCTAAACTAATAGATGTGAATCTACCCATTTCAGGGCCTAAGAAAGTCTCTCTATGAACAACATCTGTGATGTTGTCAATTGATAAACCAACTGACATTCCGTCAACCGCTTCTAAATTCCATTTAGCATTTACGCCAACTGTATAGAAGCCTTCAACTTCACCTGATGTTCCTGAGAAACCATCAGCAAAGTATGAATCTTGGTAACGTAATGACAATCCATAAGAAACGTCATCACTTGCATACTGCATTCCACCACCAAGCTTAAACTTAGGAGTGTTCATATTAACGAACTGTTCAACACCTTCAAAGTCTACAGTTAGTGAGCTATCACTTAATAGAGACATATTCATGTTAAACGTCCATTCAGCTGATGGGAAGTAATTCATAGCTACTTCTAACCCTTGAAGATTCAAATCTTCAGTAAGCTGTTTATAGCCATAAATTAAGTTACCACCATATGGTGATTGTTCAGGAGCAATCATACCAATAGGAGCTTGAGCAACTGTACCTAATAAAAGACCAGCAAACTCATCTGCACCAGTACCATTACCATTACCACCAGCAGCAGCGGCATCCCAACCGTTAATCCAATTAACAAGGTTAGCGTCGCCAGCAGTAGCTAAATATGTAAGAACGTTTCCAACATAGCTTCCTCCGTCACCTAAAACAGTAACCATACCTGAGATGTTCTGTAAGTTAGTTATATAGTCAGAAATGACAAGATCATACACATCTACAGATAGTGTCATGTTGTCAGTGATTTGACCTTTATAACCAAACTCAGTTTGCGCCCAAGTAGTTTCCTTTGTAGCTGGGAAGTTTGGATATTGTGTTACAGGATTAACGACATTAAAGTTTTCGTCAATCACAACGTTTGAATATGCACTAGGAGATACAGTTGAAGCTAAAGCCATCACTGCTTGAGAAGCAGCAGCAGCCTGAGCAGCACCGTAAGCAGCAGCACCAGCAGTATCACCGGTAGCAGCAGCATAACCTGCAGCAACTTGCGCAGCAAATGCAGCGTTATAACCTTGACCACCTGCAGATTGCAAGATTGAACCCATCATGATTGGAGACCAAACACCAAACGCAGCGGCATTCATTGTGCTATTACCCATTGCATAATTTGTATTAACATCTAGTCCTAAAGCTGGTGACCAGTTTGAACGATAGGTAGGAACACCATTAGCATCTCTATCATATGTCCAACCAGTTGTTTGTGAACCCATAGCTTTAACTTGGATGTCAGGATTAAATGGCAAACTTCCAAATGCAGCGCTTTGGAAATCAATTCCAAGACCTTGCTTGTAAACAAAATCTCTATATACAGCGATATCTAGATTTTTAGGAAAGTTACCTGGCAGATCAATATTTTCACCATATGTTAAACGGAAGTTACCTCTAACATCTTCAGGTGACCATACAAAGGCTAATTTAGGAGCAAATACACTGCTTGTTCCAATAGCATCTAAGTAGTTGTTTTGATCTAATCTACCTGTACCAACAAATTTAAATCTGTCACTAAATTTCTTTTCGTAAGAATAGTAAACACCAAGATTGTCAAAATCATCGTTATCTTCATTTTTACCATTGATAGTACCTTTTGTTTCAGGAGTTCTATCAAGATAATCTAGACCCCAAATTACAGTTTGACCATTCTTCATAGGAACAGTGTGTTGTAATTGGAAAGCACGATTTGATGACTCATCATATACTACATTACCGTTAACTAAACTGTAAGTAGTTTTTTGGTCATTAATGTTTGTAAAGAAATTTAAATAAAGATCTCCACCTAACACATCTTGTCTGAAGTATGCAACTTGAAATTGATATAAATCAACATCGTCAGCAAACTGTCTTCCAACACCAGTCATTTCAATAGCAGATAAGTTTGCCATTCTAGTGTTGATTGTTAGGTTAGATTTAAGGTCAGGACGAAACTCTGTCTTAGTTTCAAATACAGTTGCTTCTGGAGAGAAAGGCTCAGCAGAAGAAGCTGAATTAGGAGAACCTTCAACAGGGTCATTGTATCCACTAGCTGTATAATCGATAAAAGGATATGCAGTAGTTTGTAGACCTCTTCTAATTAGTTCTGGTTCATAATAACTATGCCCTTGAGTTTGAGCTTCAGTTAAACTTCTTGGCATATTAGATTCCCAGTCGTCAAAAGATCTATGGCTAAATGATACTCTAGTAGCAGCTCTAGCGCCCCACTGATGAGCAACACGACCATAAATTTTCATGAAATTTCTATCACCAACAGTTAAAGCAATTCTGTTGCCTTGGTTGAATGGTGATTTTGTAAATAGGGAAATAACACCTTGTTGTGTGTCAGGACCATACATTGGAGATGCTGGACCACGCACTAGCTCAACTCTGTCAACATCAGAATCATCTGGTGCGAAGAATTGAAGTAATTGCGCATTAACAACAGGAGCTCTTGTCCATCTATTGTCAACAACAGCATGTATTGCACCTGAAAAAACGCCATTAAATCCTCTTAAAGAAAGATTTGAAGATTCAAGACCAGTTTTCATGTACTCAACACCTGCTTGGTTTCCGATAACATCTGTAAGTGTAGTTGCGCTTCTAGCTTCGAGTTCATCTCCGCCAAAAACAGTAACACTTGCAGGTGCTTCAGTAACTAATTCTTTTTTCAAAGATGCAGAAACTACTACTTGATTAAGTCTAATATCACCTCTATCAAGAGTTAGATTTACACTGCTAGCCTGACCACCGCTGATAGTAACAACAGCACTTGCATCTTCATATCCAATGTAGGATGCAGTAACAGTGTATGTACCATCGCTTAGGCCTGAAATACTGAATGATCCATCTTGATTAGATGAAGCACCAGAATCAGTACCTTCAACTGCTACATTAGCTCCAGCTAGAGCACTACCATCATCACCGTTAACGGTTCCTGTAATGTTCTGAGCAAAAAGCGCTGTAACAGAAAAAAGTAAGGCAAACATATATTGAAAACTTGCTTTGTTAAGTTTCATTATTTATACCTCTTTTTTATTATTATCAGTTAGTTCTTTCCGTGTCAATAGACACAGAGTTATCAATTATTTTCAAGGTATCACTATAAATGAAAAAAACCAAACAAAAAATCTTTACTATTATTAACTTACTTTTCGATGAGAATGACAAAAAAAATCATATGTTTACTATTATTATCTATTAGTATTAATGCCCAAACAATGGAAGAGCTTATGGAAGAGAAAAAATCAAAATTAACCGATATGCAGTACTATGTTACTCAAGATTGTGGAACAGAACCTGCTTTTGATAATGAATATTGGGATCATAAAGAACCTGGAATCTATGTTGATATTGTCTCTGGAGAGGCTTTATTTGCCTCAATTCATAAATATGACTCAAATTCTGGATGGCCTTCATTTTATCAACCGATTGAGGACAAAAACGTAAAATTTGAGCAGGATTATGAGTTAATTCTTCCTCGAACAGAAGTAAAAAGTAAGCAAGGAGATTCTCATTTAGGTCATGTTTTTAATGATGGACCTAATCCTACAGGATTACGTTACTGTATTAATTCCGCTGCCTTAAAATTCATTCCCGTTAAAGAAATGGAAGAAAAAGGATATAAGAAATATTTATATCTTTTTGAGACTTAATGGAAAAAGAATCTCGCCTAAAGGATTTTTTAGCAAATCCTTATAAATCTATGTGGAAAATGTCTTTGCCAATCATTGCAGGAATGATGGTGCAAACATTATTCAATGTGGTAGATATTATGTTTATTGGGTGGCTTGGCGCAGATGAAGTCACAGCAGTAGCATTTGTCAGCCCTTTATTTTTTATTATCATAGGTCTTGGTGTGGGGATCGGGACTGGAGCGACTGCTACAATAGCCCAATATATTGGTCAAAAAGACAAGAATAATGCTGAAAAAACTGCTTCACAAACATTACTTATCGGTTTTTTAAGTACTATTATCTTAACTATTCTTGGAGTGATTTATGGAGAAGGATTACTATCAATACTAGGAGCTGAGGGAGAAATTTTAACAATAGCTTATTCCTATTTAAGAATTCTAACCTTTGGTCTTGGACTAGTTATCTTTTCAATGTTTTTTAGAGCTATTTTAGCAGGAGAGGGCGAAACAAAAATTCCAATGATTATCGGATTAATTGGAACTGTGTTAAACCTAATTCTTGATCCAATTCTAATTTTTACTTTTGAGTATGGTGTAAGAGGAGCAGCTTTTGCAACAATAATAAGTCAGATTGTAATGGTCTTGGCGTACTTATTTATCATTTTTGTGAAAAAATCAACTTTCATATCATTTCATGTAAAAGATTTAAGCCTAAATAATTATATAATGTCAAAAATCTTTCAAATTGGGATTCCATCTTCACTTTCCATGCTTATTATTTCATTTGGACAAGTAGTGATGAATAAGATTCTTGTAAATTATTCAACAGAAGCTGTAGCTGCCTATCAAATAGTTTCAAGGCTTGATATGTTATTATTTATGCCAATTTTAGGAATAGCTATCAGTTTAACAACAATTGTGGGAATGTTTTATGGTGCAAAAGAATTTGATAAACTTTTATCAGTAGTTTACTATGGAATAAATAGAGCGGTATTAATCACAACAATGAGCGTAATACTCTTTTTTGTTTTAGCTAGTAATATTTTACCAATTTTTAGTTCAAATCCCTTGGTTATCGATATTGGAGTAACCTATTTAAAAATTATCATATTAGCTTATCCAGCAGTTGGAATAAGTGTTATTTGTTCAAGAGTATGTCAAGCTTTAGGCCAAGGAATGCCACTGCTTATTACAACAATTACTCGTGTGATTATTTTAACGGCTCCTTTATCTTATTACTTTTATTTTATAGGAAAGCCAATTGAGTGGGTTTGGTTTTCTCAAATATTCGCAATTTTAATTGCTGCAATTATTTCTTTTGCTTGGATGCGTTTTTATTTTAAAAAGTTTAATATTGTCAGAAACTAGTCATTCTGCTAACTTTTCTAAATGAAGACCTTAAAAAACCTCAAAGAAGTAAAAAGTTTTGTTGGATCTGAACTTGGAGTAAGTAAATGGCATCAAATTTCACAATCTCAAATATCAAAATTTGGAAAAGTAACAGGAGATGAACAATGGATTCATACTGCTCCTGTAAGAGCTAAATTATTATCTCCTTTTAAGTCTACAATTGCTCATGGTTTCTTGGTTCTATCTTTACTTCCAAAGTTTTTTGAGGAAACCTATGCTATAAAATCAGCTAAAATGGGTGTAAACTATGGATTAAATCGTGTCCGATTTACTGCGCCTGTTCCTGTAAAGAGCTTTGTGAGAGGAAGGGTTGTTTTAAAAGAATTTAAAGAGATTAAAAATGGTGCAAAATTGACCGTTGAAGTGACGGTAGAGCTTAAAGATAATGAAAAGCCAGCCTGCGTAGCAGAACAAGTATTTTTAATCTACGAGTAGTATCAAGGAGGGGAATATTACTAATCTATATTTAATTAGACATGGACAAGCGTCCTTTGGTGAGAAAAACTACGATAATTTGAGTAAAAAAGGGGTTAAGCAATCAATTGCCCTCGGAAAAAAATTATTGAAAAATAGTATATATTTTGATCAAATAATTATTGGTCCATTAAATAGGCATCAACAAACTTTTGATGGCATAAATCAAGGTTATGGAAGAAATTTAAGTGATCCATTAATTATTGAAGAGTTTGCTGAAAATCAGTTGATGGAAATTGCTCAACATTTCATTCCTAAAATGTTAAACACAGATAAAAATATTAAGGAAATTTTTAATTCTGTCCCTTTTTGGAAGCGTAAACGAAAATTTTTAGAGCATTTTAACATTATTGCAAAAAAATGGATTCATAATGAGCTTGATTTATCTGAAAAAGGTTTTGAAAGTTATGATGCATTCCGAGAAAGAGTTCGAGCTGCAAAAAGTAAAGTATCCTCCTTAATGAATGAAAATACAAATACAATGGTAGTGTCATCCGGAGGTGCCATCACTGGCGTTTACGCTGAATGCCATCCATTGACTGTCGATGAAATCATGAAATTAAATTTTAAGATTAAAAATGCCTCTATCACATTGTTTAAGAAAGAAAATGATGCTTTTACATTGGATACTTTTAATCGTAGTTTAATACCAAGATATTTAGAAACATACATTTAGGGAAATTATGGCTTTACCAAATGAAAAATTTGAAGAAATAAAATCAAAAGTTCAAAACTTCATTGATGATGAAATGGTTGCTCATGAGGACGATTTTAATATCAATCATAAATTTGCTGATCATTTACCATTCCTAGAAGAAAAACGAAATAAAGTAAGAGAGATGGGTTTATTTGCTCCTCAAATTTCAAAAGAGCATGGGGGGTTGGGATTAAGCCTCCATCAACTTGGTCAGATTTACGAAATTCTTGGTAAAACATTTTATGGCCTTTATGTATTTAATTGTCAGGCGCCTGATGCTGGTAATATGGAAATTCTTATAGAGCATGGAACTGATTATCAAAAAGAAACATTTTTAAAACCTTTAGCCGAGGGAAAAGTAAGAAGTTGTTTTTCAATGACCGAGCCTGAATTTGCTGGTTCTAATCCAGTAATAATGGGTACTACTGCAGTAAAAGATGGTTCTAACTATGTTATAAACGGACATAAATGGTTTACATCTTCAGCAGATGGTGCTGATTTTGCTATTGTAATGGTAATTACAGATCCAAATCATGAAAATCCTTACATGAGAGCTTCTCAAATTATTGTTCCAACAAAAACAAAGGGTTTCAATTTTATTAGAAATATTTCAGTTATGGGAGATGAGGGAGATGGTTGGAATGCACATGCAGAAATTATTTACGATAATTGCATTGTTCCTGAAGAAAATGTTTTAGGTCCTGTTGGAGCTGGCTTTAAAATTGCTCAAGAAAGACTTGGGCCCGGAAGAATTCATCATTGTATGAGATGGATTGGAGAATGTGAAAAAGCTTTTGATATGATGTGTAAAAGAGCAGCTTCAAGGGAACTTGCTCCTGGAAAACCTTTGGCGATGAAGCAAACAATTCAAAATTGGATCGCAGAATCAAGAGCAGAAATTAATGCTTCACGTTTAATGGTTCTTGATGCTGCTAAAAAAATTGATAATGAAGGTGCGTACGCTTCTAAGGTTGAAATTTCAACGATTAAATTTTATGTAGCACAAGTTCTTCAAAATGTTCTTGATAGAGCTGTTCAAGTGCATGGTGCTCTTGGTATGACAGATGATACTCCACTTGCTTCTTTGTATAGGCATGAAAGGTCAGCTAGAATTTATGACGGTGCTGATGAGGTTCATAAGTCAAGAGTAGCCAAAGAAATAATGAAAAAATATCTTAAATAGGATTCGAAAGTTTTGAGAGTTCCTCTAAAGCTTAAATTCTACTATTTGCTATCACGATTCACTCAAAAAAATAAAACCCCAAATTTTTCAATGGATTCTCCTAGAGAAATACGAGATGGAGAAGAATTTGCACTAGAAACACTTAAAGCTTACTTATCAGAAAATAATATTAACGCTGATGATTTATCAATTAAACAATTTCCTAGCGGATATTCCAACTTAACTTATTTTCTCAAATCATCATCACAAGAGTTCGTTTTACGAAGACCACCATTTGGTGCAAAGAGCTTGCAGGGTGGCCATGATATGTTTAGAGAGTACAATGTATTAAAAAATCTAAAATCTCAATTTTTAAAAATTCCCGATGTTTATCTTTATTGTGATAATAGTGAAATAATTGGAGCACCTTTTTATTTAATGGAGCGAGTGGAGGGTTATATTATTAGGCCAAATCTTCAGCAAAAAGATTCTCCAGGTAAAGAGGTAATTCAAAATGTATCCAAATCTTTAGTTTCTACATTGGTAGAGCTACATAATGTTGATATAGATCAAGCTAATTTAAATGAGCTTGGAAATATTAATGGCTATGTTAAAAGACAAGTTGAAGGTTGGATAAAGAGATACAATCATTCAAAAACTGATTCTATAGAAAATATGGAATTTATAGCATCTTGGCTTGATGATAACCAACCTGTAGAAGTTCAAGGATCTATTGTGCACAATGATTTTAAATATGATAACCTGGTACTTGATAAAGATAATCATTCAAAAATAACCGCAGTTCTTGATTGGGAGATGGCCACTATAGGTGATCCTTTCATGGATTTGGGTACTACCCTTGGTTATTGGGTAGACAAAAATGATTTACCAGAGCTTAAGTTGTTTCAATTAAGTGCAACAACTCTTGATGGCAATCCAACTAGAGAAGGTATTTTGGAATTATATGAAAAGGAATCTGGAAAAAACATCTCTAATCCAGTATTTTACTATGTTTTTGGACTTTTCAAGATCGCAGTTATTGCACAACAAATTTATTTTAGATATAAAAAAGGGTATACAAAAGATAGAAGATTCTCTTTACTCAATTTAGCAGTGATGTCTTTATCCGTTATGGCTAAACAGGCTATAATAAAAAATCGATTAAGTGATTTGTTTGAATAAAAAAAGGCCTTCAATTGAAGGCCTTTTTTAAGTAAAATGAATTGATTATTTT
>Ga0255768_10003657_pt1 | contig 15221 bp, 20 predicted proteins | sample 071ome_33_FD_179983 | JGI IMG/M metagenome (GOLD analysis project Ga0255768, IMG submission 179983) | Coastal salt marsh microbial communities from the Groves Creek Marsh, Skidaway Island, Georgia - 071412AT metaG (version 2) | ecosystem: Environmental > Aquatic > Marine > Intertidal zone >...
TTACGGGCTTTGAAATGCATAAAGGTATTCCATGTAAGGACGGAATGTCACCAGATGTATTTTCACGATTTGAAACTGTATTATCAGGACACTTCCATACAAAATCGACCAGAGGTAATATTACATATTTAGGTTCTCAAATGGAATTTTCTTGGTCAGATTGTGATGATCCAAAATACTTTCATATATTTGATACTGATACAAGAGAAATTACACCAGTAAAAAATCCTATTAGATTATTTGAAAAAATTTATTATGATGATTCAAATAATTATGATTATATGAATATGGATTTAGACTTTTTAAATAATAAATTCGTAAAAGTAATTGTTGTAAATAAAAAGGATTCATTTGTATTTGATACATTAATTGATAGAATACAAAATAGAAATATACATGAACTTAAAATTGCAGAAAGCTTTCAAGATTTTGTGGGTTCCAATGTACAGGATGAAAATATAAAACTTGATGATACTGATAGTTTATTAAGTACATATATTGATGCAGTTGATACTGATCTAGATAAGGATAAGTTAAAACTACAGGTAAAGAATTTAATGATTGAAGCACAATCAATGGAGATCTTTTGATGAAGGATAGTGATTATCAAATTATACCAGCATACTTTGACAATGAAACTATAAAGTATAGAATTGTTGGCTATAATGAAAATAAGACTATAGTATATAATGAAATTGTTCCTACGCTGAAAAAAGCAAAGAGCAGATTGAAACAAATAAAAAACAAATAGATTATGATAACGTTTAAGACCCTAAGGTTCAAGAACTTCTTGAGCACCGGTGATAACTTTACCGAAATAAATTTCACAGAAAGTAAAAGCACACTTGTTGTAGGACAAAATGGAGCAGGTAAATCTACCATGCTTGATGCTCTATCTTTTGCTTTATTTGGTTCACCACACCGAAAAATTAAAAAAGACCAAATGGTAAATTCTGTAAACAAGAAAGGAACTCTTGTTGATGTAACCTTTGGCATAGGGAATAATACCTATAGGGTTATGCGAGGTATTAAACCAAATAAATTCGAGATATGGAAAAATGATCAAATGATCAATCAAGATTCCCATGCTAAAGAATATCAAAAAATACTAGAACAAAACATACTTAAACTTAATCACAAATCATTTCACCAAATTGTTGTACTTGGTTCATCATCTTTTGTTCCATTTATGCAATTACAACCTGGTCATCGTAGAGAAATTATTGAGGATCTACTTGACATTAATATATTTTCCAGAATGAATTCATTAATAAAGGAAAAAATATCTAGTTTAAAAGATAGGATTAAAGAAAATGGACACAAACTTGACATCATTTCGACCAAGATCGAATCACAAAGAAAGTACCTTAGAGACATCACGCAAATTAATGAGGACATCAAAGAAAGCAAGGTTGGATCGATTAAGAAGTTACGTAACGAGATCAGAGATATTCACAATGAAAACGAATCTCTCAGTCGTATCGTTGATGAGACGGAACCTCTTACGCTAGAGAAAAGTAAATCAGTAGAGGAAAAACTGGCTAAAATAAATGAATATTCAACTCAATTCAAAATTGAAATGAAATCAGTTGTTACAAATGCTAAATTTTATGAGGATAATGAAAACTGTCCATCATGTGAACAATTAATACCTGAAAATATAAAACAAATTCAATTGGACAAATCTAAAAAAAGAGCACGAGATTTACAACAAGGTATTGATGAAACAAATAAACAATACGATGAATTAAAAAATGAACAAGGTGAACTACTACAAAAAATTGAGGAAATAAGAGGACATCAGAAAAATATTCATAGTAATAATATGACAATCAATAGATTGCAAGAGTCTATAACTCAATTGGAACAAGAGATTGAAGGTATGCAAGTTGAAAATAAGGACCTTGCAAAAGCAAATAAAGAATTATCTGATTTACAAAATGATAAACAAAATGCAACTGATGAAAAATTACAATTGAACGATCAGATGCAATATAATAATGTTATTGTTGAATTATTAAAAGATACAGGTATTAAGACAAAAATTATTAAACAATATTTACCTGTAATGAATAAACTTATTAATCAATATTTACAAACTCTTGATTTCTTTGTTCACTTTGATATTGATGAAAGTTTTAATGAAACAATTCATTCAAGGCACAGAGATGCCTTTAGTTATGACTCTTTTTCCGAAGGTGAAAAACAGAGAATAGATTTGGCTTTATTATTCACTTGGAGAATGATAGCCAAAATGAAGAATAGTGTGGCAACTAATCTTCTAATACTTGATGAAACATTTGATTCATCGCTTGATCATGATGGTGTAGAAAATCTTATGAAAATACTTAATTCGTTTGATGATAATACCAATGTATTTGTTATAAGTCATAAAGGAGATTTGCTTGATGGTAAATTCCAAAATAAAATGGAATTTATTAAAGAGAAAAACTTCAGTAAAATGAAAAAAGTTGCATAAAATATTTACTTTTAAAACTAGTTATGATATAATGTACTTACTTAATTATGAGGATTTGAAATGGAACTAACTGAAAAAACCATAAATGTTTTAAAAAACTATTCGACAATTAATCCTAGTATTGTCGTAAACCCAGGTAATGTATTACGAACCATTGCAGAAGCAAAAAATGTAATGGGTAATGCTACCGTTGATAACGAATTTACTCAGACATTTGGTATATATGACCTAAATGAATTTCTGAGTGTAATTGATCTTGTTGATGGGCCCAGACTTAAGTTTGAGGAAAAACACGTTATCATTGGTGATTCATCTGGTAGAGCAAGAGTTAAATACTACTTTTCCGACCCAGAACTTTTAACAACAATAACCAAGGATATTAATATGCCTGAGGCTGAGGTTAATTTTAACCTTGATAAAAATACTTTGAATAAGGTATTAAAGGCAGCAAATACTTTGGGACATGCAGAAATTTGTATTTCTGTTGTTGACAGTACATTGAATATATCTGTTGTTGATCCTAAAAATTCAACATCTAACCTATATTCAATTGATATTGACGGAACTTATACATCAGAAAATTTTAAGTTTTATGTATTGAAAGATAATCTAAAACTAATACCTGCTGATTATAAGGTCAATATGTCATCTAAACTTATTTCAAAATTCTCGAATGAGGATCAAAATTTGGAATATTTCATAGCGCTAGAGAAACATTCAACCTTCGGAGGATAAAATGGCTGATAAAAAAGCAGATGAAGGTAAAGTAAATAAACACGATGCTGTTTATGATCTTTCCAACCGGGTATCACGGTCAGTAATCGCTGTAATTGATACAATCGTTCAACGCGGTGGATTCCGTGGTGAAGAACTCACAACAATCGGTCAGCTTAGAGATCAAGCTGTTCAGTTAGTTCAGTTGTGTGAAGAAAATCGTGCAGCTTCTTCTGCCGATTAATACATGGGGAGGCTTCGGCCTCCCTTTATTTTTATATTATGAATAAGGTGAAAAATGTCAAAAGACTTTTTATGGGTCGAAAAATACCGACCTAAACATATAAGTGATTGTATTCTACCCAGTAATCTAAAGAATACATTTTCCAAAATTGTACAAAACCTTGAGATACCAAACATGTTGTTTACAGGAACAGCCGGTCTTGGTAAAACAACAGTAGCAAAAGCAATCTGTAATGAACTAGGTCTTGATTATATTCTCATTAATGGTTCAGAAGATGGTAATATTGACACTCTTCGTGGTAAGATAAAACAATTTGCATCATCTGTTTCCCTCACAGGTGGTTACAAGGTGGTTATACTTGACGAGGCTGATTATCTTAATCCTCAGTCTACACAACCAGCACTTCGTGGTTTTATTGAGGAATTTTCTGACAATTGTAGATTTATTCTTACATGTAATTTCAAGAATCGTATCATTGAACCACTTCATTCTCGATGTGGTGTTTATGAATTTAATACAACCAAAAAGGATATGGTTGGACTTGCAGAACAATTCCTGGAAAGACTTGAATTTATACTTCAAAATGAAAATGTAGAATACAATAAAAAATTGTTGATTGAACTTATTATGAAACATGCTCCTGATTGGAGACGCATCATTAATGAGTGTCAAAGAAATTCCATAGGTGGTAATCTATCATCTGAAGTTATAATCAGCAATTCAAACTATGATGAATTGTTCTCTCATCTTAAAAATAAAGATTTTAAAAAGATGAGAAGATGGGTTGTGGATAATATAGATACAGATGCAAGTGCAATATTTAGATCTATATATGATAAAATGTACGATAAACTTGATGGTAGTAGCATACCTCAATTAGTTCTTATCCTTGCTGATTATCAATATAAAAATGCTTTTGTGGCTGACCATGAATTAAATGTTGTTGCTTGTTTAACCGAAGTAATGGCAAATGTTAACTTTAAATAATAGTCCACAAATATATCAAGATTTTTTTAAATTGGATGATAGAGATAATCTTATTTCTATTATACAGGAAAAAGCATCTCGAGACCAACTCAGAACTTCCATAAGATTGGATACAGCATATTGTAACATATATCAACCTTGGAAATATGAAAGTGATGATTTTTTGAAAGTAAATAAAATATTCAGCGAAAAAATATCAGAAATATTAAAGGCAAAGTATGAGGTTACTAAAGAAACCTGGGGTCTAGATTATAAAAATGGAGAAGGAACAAACTTTCATGCACACCCAGGCGATCATAGTTTTTCTGCAATATATTATCTTATTGCAGATGAAGGTTGTGGAACACTAGTATTTAAAGACCCAGATATTGAAATAGAACCAAAACCGGAAATGTTTTTATTATTTAACAATTACATTTCACATGGAGTACTTCCTTCAATTAATCCAGATGCACAGAGAGTGTGTATCGCAATGAATGCAAAGGCAACACATGAACCCATTCGAATATCTTAATACAATTAATTTTTCAAAAGAACATATCATGAAGGACGATATAGATGAAAAGTCCTATGCTCCATTTCTTATTAATAGAAGTCTTTCATATTTTTCGGATACAGTAATTATTGCAAATGAAATGAACCGATACCATCATTTGGATAAACGTTTACAATATGACTTTCTTATAAATATAATTAGACAACGCAAAAGATTTTCAAAATGGATTAAACCTGAAACTAGCGAAGATGTTGAGGTGATAATGGAGTATTATGGATATAGTAATGAAAAAGCAAGGCAGATACTTTCTCTACTCAACTCTGAGCAATTACAACAACTAAAAGAAAAGGTGAATAAAGGTGGAAGAAGAACAAATAATTGAATGGTCTCCAGCAAGCATGCTTGAGGTCAGATTAAACGAACCGGATGATTTCTTAAAGGTACGTGAAACACTTACACGTATTGGTGTTGCTTCTAGGCAAGGCAACAAATTATTTCAATCATGTCATATACTACATAAACAAGGTAGATATTTTATAGTACATTTTAAAGAACTATTCTTGTTAGATGGTAGAAAAGCAAACTTAGAAGAGGGTGATATCGCTAGAAGAAATAGTATTGCCACTCTATTAAGTGACTGGGGTTTAGTTACAGTCGAGTACCCAGAACAATTACAACCTGTAGCCCCATTACGTCAAATTAAAATCATATCATTTAAGGAAAAAGATGAGTGGGAACTCTGCGCAAAGTACAACATCGGTAGTAAATAATAAATTTCTTAATAACGTTAGAACCGGTACCCCTCATCTCTTTGGTAAAATAAACAAAGTCAAAGATTTTGGTTATATTGATTGGATTAAGCTTATTGAAACACATCCTTTAGAAGATTTAAATAAATTAGAAAATAAAAAGAAACAGCTTAAGTTATATAAACCGGAAAAAGATGCTATTGAATTAAGACATCTTGAACGAAGAGGCTCAATGCCAGAATGGTTCAAGGACTTACTTGGTAGAATGGAAAAAACTTTTTATAAGAACCATATTACAGCACTAGGATTTGGAAGCTTTGGCCCAGATGCTTCAAGTTTTAGAATACATAGAGACAGAATGGATGTTATATATCTACAGGTCTTAGGTAATGTAAAATTATCATTATGGAGACCTACTGTACCTGTAAATCCAGTGCATAATACTCTTGTATCACCTGAGGATACATTTCACCCAAGAAAAGATTCAGATAAGGCTGAAAAGTTTTGGGAAAGAGTATTCAACCCAGACGAATTACTATGGATACCCAGAGGGACATACCATTATATTGAACCAATCAATACAAGACTTGCAATTAGTTTTGGAGTCGAAGGTGTTATAAACCCAATGTCGTATATATAGTATTGTATATGCCGGGTGGTCCGGGTATACACTAACCTTGCTTAAACTTTAGGAGGTAAATATGACAGGCGTTAGAAGCTTATTTCCACGCGCAAGTTTTGTCGGCTTTGATCATTTCTTAGCAGAAGTAGATATGGCTGCGAAACAAGCAAAAGATAACTATCCCCCACACAACATTGTCAAATATACAGATGATGATTATCATATTGAGTTGGCCGTTGCTGGTTTCTCTCAAGATGAGTTGAATGTTGACGTGAAGGATAGAACCCTTACCGTAACAGGTGAGCATCAAACTAGAGGCCGAGAATTTATTCATAGAGGTATCTCAACGAAAAAATTCAAGCGTGTCTTTAGGCTGTCCGAGTACACACAAGTAGTTGGAGCCGATCTAGTGGATGGAATACTGGTCATCAAATTGAAAGTAGTCGTCCCAGAAGATCAGCGTCCTCGTAGTATTGAAATTAAAAAACATGACAATTACGAGGAGATAATTAATGAAAACACTTCAGAAAAGACTGCAACGTCTTGATACTGAAACTATAGGGTACGTACAATCAGGCGTCGTTATTGGCTTGATTGCTTCACTACCTTATTGGTTTTTAACAACAGTATTATAAGATAAAAGCACGTGGCAGTCAGGCAGTTGTTTGGCTGCCACACTTGGAATATTATGAAAGCATATATGATTATGGATTTTAATAATCCAGTATCCGTCGCATACTCTAAAATGTCTATAGAATCTTTTAAATCAGTAGAAGATCTTATAGAAATTATTCCAACACAATGTGTTGTCCCTTCAGATCTAAAATGGATTGATAAGGTTGATCAATTTGGTGTAGGTCCTACCTTAGAGGAATCTGTTTGTGGTATGGAATTGGTATATTGGCCACATCACGTAATAAGAAATGGAAATCGTCCATGGTCTGATCCTGAGAAATGTTGTTTTGCATCACACTGCAAATTATGGTTAAAAGAGGAAGACCGATTTATAATTTTAGAACATGATGCTTATTTGACAGATCCAGAAAAATTTAGAAAAGACTTTAAACAAATAGATGATTATGGAATTTGGATGCCAGGTGTTGCTGTGGAATGTTATTCTTTAAGCTCAGATTTTCAAAGATATCTTATAGACTATAAAATGAAAAAGGAACAATGGAATACAGTTGCCGGTGGGCCTATGGGTCATATTCTTAAAATTGGAAAACAGTGGAAATCACTTCACCCTAAGAATGGAAATAAAAATTTATTAAATAATAATAGTAAAGCACCGGTTACACAAATATATTCCAAATCTTTAGGTATAACACTAGATCATCAGCTAGAAGTAGAGTATGCAAAAAAACATAATCTTTTTATCATTGAATGATTTACTTTTTATGCTAGTTATGATATAATGTACACAATATGAAATTTTATACTTCTGTAGACCGACAGGCATCATCTATTCTTTTACGTGGTTATAAGGACGGTAGAAGACACGTCGAGAGAATACCATTTAAACCTAAATTATTTCCTACAACACCAAAAGTTCAAACTGATTGGAAAACAATTGACGGTAGAAATGTTGAACCTATCCAATTTGATACAATGCGCGAGGCAAATGATTTTTTAAAAAAATATGATAATGTTGATGGAATGCAAATACATGGTCAGAATAATTTCATATATCAATTTATTACACAGGTCTGGGCAGATGATATACAATTCAATCGTGATCTTATAAATGTAACATCGCTTGATATTGAGGTTGAATCAGAGGAAGGATTCCCTGAACCAGAACAGGCAAATTATCCTATTATATCAATTACAACAAAAAATAATATTGATAATCTATATCATGTTTGGGGTTGTGGTGAATATACCGTGACCAGAGATGATGTTCGATATTATAAATGCGATACCGAAGAACAACTTATTCTTAAATTTTTGGATTTCTGGCACGACAATAAAACAGCGCCAGATGTGGTTACAGGTTGGAATGTAGAACAATTCGATATACATTATCTGGTCAACAGAATTCGTAGAGTATTAGGAGACGAATATTGTAAAAAAATGTCGCCTTGGGGTATAATGCCAAACCAAAGATCAATGAAAATGATGAACGATATTGTATATTGGTATGATATCACAGGAATCCAGGTACTTGATTATTTACAATCATTTAAAAAATTCTGTCTTAATACATACGGGCAACAAGAATCATATAGACTTGATCATATTGCTTATGTTGTATTAGGTGAAAAGAAATTGGACTATTCAGAACATGAAACACTACATTTATTATACCTAAACGATTATCAAAAATTTATTGATTATAATATCAAGGATGTTGAATTGGTTGACAGACTAGAGGAAAAATTAGGTCTGATTACACTAATTATGACAATGGCATACAAGGCTGGCACAAACTATGTGGATACATACGGAACGACTGGCATTTGGGATTCAATCATATATCGAATGCTGAATAAGGAACATGTTGCTGTCCCAGTTAGAATTGATAAAAACAAAACAGCATTTCCTGGTGGTTATGTAAAAGATCCACATGTAGGTAGTCATGATTGGATATGTTCATTCGACCTTAATTCTCTTTATCCTAATATTCTTGTACAATGGAATATGTCGCCAGAAACAATAGTTTCTGGTTCAATTTCAACAAATGTTGAAAAATGTCTTGATGGACAGTTTCCTAGAATTGATAAAGACTATACAATATCTCCTTCCGGTATTTGTTTCCATAAAAAACAACAAGGTGTAATTCCTAGAATCATTAAACAATATTATGATGATAGAGTCATTATAAAGGACAAAATGCTTGCCGCAAGACAGGAATATGAGCAAACACCTACAAAAAGACTAGAGAATGAAATTGATACATTAAATAATCACCAAATGGCAATCAAAATTTTGATGAATTCATTATACGGTGCTCTAGGTAATAGATGGTTCAGATACTTTGACCAGAGAGTTGCTGAATCCGTAACACTTACAGGTCAGCTTGCAATTCAATGGGCTGAAAAGGCTATGAATGCTGAAATCAATAGATTACTTAAAACGGATAAGGATTATATTGTCGCCATTGATACTGATTCATTGTATGTAAAAATGAATGCATTTATTGATAAATTTAAACCTAAGGAACCTATTGTATTCCTTGATAAGGTGTGCACAGAATTGGAAAAAACATTGGAAAAAGCATATGCAAACCTTGCTGCAAGTATGAATGTATATGAAAACAGAATGGTTATGAAACGAGAAGTTATTGCTGATCGTGCAATTTGGGTTGCTAAAAAGAGATATATTCTTAATGTACATAATTCTGAAGGTGTCCAATATGCTGAACCTAAACTCAAGATGATGGGGATTGAGGCTGTAAAATCTTCCACACCTCAAATTGTTCGTGAAAAATTTAAGGAAATATTTAAACTTATTATTAATACGGATGAAAATACAGTACAAAAATTTATATCAGACTTTAAACAAGACTTTTGTAATTTACCCGCCGAGGATGTTGCATTTCCTCGTGGTGTAAAAGATATAGACAAATATTCTGACCGCGACGGATACACAAAAGGTTGCCCTATCCATGTGAGGAGTGCAATATTACATAATGCACTATTAAAACAAAAAGGACTTACTCGCCGTATTGAAAAGATAAGGAATGGAACAAAAATTAAATTTGCATATATGAAAAAGCCTAATCCTATTAATGAAAATGTTATAGGCTTTGTGCACACATTACCAAAAGAATTTGGATTACAACAATACATTGATTACGAACTTCAGTTTGAAAAAACTTTTATTGAACCTCTCAATCCTATTGTGGAGGCTGTTGGGTGGTCAACAGAACAGAGGGCATCACTTGAGGACTTTTTTGGATAAATCTTTTGTTTACTTTAGTCCTAACTTATGATATAATGCTAATAACTAATGGAAATAGACATATCATATATCAAAGCTCCTAGAAAGGACGGCTGGGGATTCCTACCTCCTAGTCAAGAAGTATTTGACATTTTAATCGATGTTAAAGAAAAAACTATGGCTAAAAAAATTATGGAGATAGGATTCAATGCTGGTCATTCTTCGATATATCTTTTAAATATATTTCCTGATGCTGAATTACATGTTATAGGACCATCACCTAAACATGGCAATCAAAATGTAATTAGAGGAAGATATGGTGATAGATTTAAATTCTATCAAATGAGGACAGATCAATTGAGAGGTACAGGATTTAAGGAAAATTTTGATTTAGGTTTTATAGATGGACATCATTCTTCTGCTATGGCTACCATTGACTTGGATTATTGTATAAATGATTTAAAATGTGAGTATCTTGTATTAGATAACTACGAACAGAATGGTGTAAAAAATGCACTATCACTTTTTAAAGAGGATATTAAACAAATAAAAAAATATTCTTATATAAACACCTGGAAAGGTGAAACCAAAAACTTAGAAATGGCTTTATATTATGTATCACGTAACCGTTTTTAAAAATACATACGATAACAAGACCCATAAAACACATAGTTGTAAGGACCTTGATTCGTTTGTTAAATTATTAAAAGCAGCTTCGATGCTTCCTGGTAATAAAGGTGGTCCTTTATCATCTCCTTTATTATCAATGGCAGTGTATAAAGAAGGCACAACAAGATCTAATGATAATGTTGAAAAATGGTCAAAGTGGGTTGCTGTTGATGTAGATGATATGGAATTGGATAATACATATGAATCTAATCCACTAGGTTGGATAAAGAATAAACTACAACAAATTATTGGTGATTACTATTATATTTGTTATTCAACTGCTGGTAGTAGAACTGACAATCCCAAATTCAGAATTGTTTTTCCACTTATATCAGAGGTTGATAGGGAAATGATTAAACATTTCTGGTATGCTTTAAATACTGAAATTGAAGGTTTAGCTGATAAACAAACCAAGGATCTATCAAGAATGTTTTATGTACCTGCAATATATCCAAGTGCATACAATTTCTTTTTTATAAATGAGTCCAGTAATTTTATCAATCCTGATGAATTGATGGCAAAACACCATTATCAAGAAAAGGAAGGTAAAACATTTTTGGACAGATTACCTAAAGCTTTGAGAGAGGAGGTTCTTGAATATAGAAAAGGCCAACTTGATAATACGGAAATAAGTTGGACATCTTATCATGATTGTCCATTCTTTCCTAAAAAACTTGCAACAGAATATAGAACAATTACTGGTAGTGGTTGGTATCATAAAATGTATCAAATTATGATCGCAATTGCCGGTAATGCTATTAGTAAAAAATATCCTATCACGAGTACTCAAATTGCAGATCTCTGTCGACAGTTTGATCGTGAAACGGGTAATTGGTATCAAAACAGACCTCTTGAACGAGAGGCAGACAGAGCACTCGAATGGGTGTATAAACATGGATAATTATGGAAAACATAAGAGAAAATAAACTAAAAATTGGTATCGTAGGTCATGGTTTTGTCGGAAAGGCTGTGGACTATGGATTTGAACATCCGGCAGTAGAAAAGTTTTTGGTTGATCCTCTATATGGTACAACCATTGATGATCTTATAGATTGGAAACCAAATATATCATTTATATGTGTACCTACACCTATGAACGATGATGGTTCCATTGATGCTACTCATATATATGATTCTGTATTAAAACTTATAAGTCATAATGATGGCGGCGTTGTAATTAAATCTACTTGTACACCAGATGTACTTGAAAAACTTGTAAAGAAAGCAGGAACATTGGTAAAGATAAAAAGAATGGTATATAATCCAGAATTTTTAACTGAAAAAAATGCAATGGAGGAATTTATAAATCCCGACTTTCAGGTACTTGGTGGTCACCAAGAATCAACATCTGCAGTACAAGAAACATATAGAGTGTATTCTATTACAAATAAATGTGAGTTCCATCATATGGGATTACTTGAAGCATCTTTTGTTAAATATGCAATTAATTGTTATCTTGCAACGAAGGTGACATTCTTTAATCAGTTGTTTGATCTATGTCAAATAACAAATTCTAACTTTAGTGTTATTACCAGAGCAATAGCAGCGGATTCAAGAATTGGTAATACACACATGAAAGTTCCAGGCCCAGATAAGAAAAGAGGGTTTGGTGGTGCATGTTTTCCAAAGGACTTGGCAGCATTATCTAATTTTTCAATGGGTTCATTCACATTGCTAGATGCAGTACAAGAAATAAATAATAACTATCGTAAGGAATACGAAAAAGACGAAAGAGAGGTGGCGCAAAATGTCAATTATGGACAAACTAAAAAAGAACAGTAAGGTAAATTTTACAGCTGTATTATCAGAATCTGAATTTTTTACAAATAGGGAATTTACAAAAACAAATGTTCCTATGATAAATGTTGCTTTATCCGGAGATATGGATAAAGGACTTACATCAGGACTTACTGTTTTGGCAGGACCTTCCAAACATTTTAAAACTAGCTTTGCATTACTTATGGCATCTGCATATTTGGAACAAAATGATGATGCTGTAATGTTGTTTTATGATTCAGAGTTTGGTTCACCTCAATCCTATTTTAAAACATTCGGTATTGATACAAATAGAGTATTACACACTCCTATTACTGATGTTGAGCAACTTAAATTTGATTTGGTGAATCAACTTGATGGGCTTGAAAAAGGAGATAAGATTGTTGTAGTTATTGATTCAATAGGTAACCTTGCTTCTAAGAAAGAACTTGAGGATGCATTGAATGAGAAATCTGTTGCAGATATGTCTCGTGCTAAAGCTCTTAAGGGATTGTTTAGGATGGTTACACCATACTTACAAATGAAAAACGTACCACTGCTTGCAGTTAACCACACCTACCAAGAAATGGGTCTATTTCCGAAAGCTATTGTAAGTGGTGGTACAGGTATATATTATTCTGCTGATAACATCTGGATTGTTGGTCGTAGACAGAATAAAAAAGGAACAGAAGTCACAGGTTATGACTTTATAATAAACGTGGAGAAATCAAGATTTGTTAGAGAAAAATCAAAAATTCCTGTCTCAGTTTCTTGGGAAGGTGGTATCAGCCGTTGGTCTGGTCTTCTTGATGTTGCTCTTGCCCTTGGGTTTGTTACTAAACCTAGTCCTGGATGGTATGTACGTACCAATCCGGAAACTGGTGAATCGACAGAGCAAAAATTTAGAGAAGCAGAAACCAACTCAGAAGCATTCTGGAAAGACCTCTTTGAAGAATCCGATTTCAAGGAAAGGGTAAGAGATGCATTTTCAATAACTTCTGATAATGTCATAGAAATAGATGTAGAGGATGAAAGTTAATTTAATTAAACAATATTGGCCTCATCTTATTGTAGATGATTTTCTTGATGAATCAGACTTTAATCAAGTTATTGATTATGCCAAGGAACATCAGAACAATATTGAAATAGAAAAAAGAACCTGTGTAAAATATAATTGGTTCTTTGATCATACAGGTAAGTATATAAAACTTAGAATAGTTGATGAGACATCTAGGTATCCAGATTGGGTACCTGATGACTCTCCTAAATGGTCTATAGAATTTGGTGAGAGTATGGCTAAAAAATATTATGGTCACATACTAAATTTTAGAACACAGCTAGGCTATAAAGATATATCACCTTATAATCCTATGTTTACCATGACTCTTAGTTATTTCCATAAAGACTTTGATTATCGTAGAAGTCATACAGATGGTTTTTGGAAATTATTTTCAAGCACATTGTATGTTAGCCCGGAAAGGAATCTAGGAACTACAATGACAAGTGATCGTTACTCTGATGATGCAATAACTGTGCCTTGGAAACAAAATAGATTGCATTGTTTTGTCAGAGATTTAGAAAATACTTGGCATAATTTTAAGGCTGACGGTGAATCTGATAGAGTAACGATTAACTTTTGTTTACGACCGAATGAGTTCTGGTCATGGGGTGAATCAAATCCACACGGTATAAAATCAATACCTGGTGATGGATCTGTTGACAAATACTTTGAGAAGATAGATGAATAATTACGAAAAATTAGAAGAAAATGTACACTATCAATTAATACCTGCTGAGGATACAGATAACCCTCAAGCATGGGATATAAGAATCCTTGAAGGTGATTATATTGAAACTGTTATAAGATTCGGTAATGTCGCGTTAAACGAGGAGAAAGGGTGTTTAACATTTAATTTTAAATTGATAAGCTCTCCAGATGATGAGTTAACAGAGGAAAATTTATTTTTACAACAATTTGCTGGAATGATATTAGAGAATATTATGGAAAAGGCCATCAAGGATGGTTCAGCAGTATTAAAGGAAAAAGGTAGTTTAGCATGAAAGGGAAAATATTAGTAATGGGCCTGCCTGGTGCAGGTAAAACCTGGTTATCAGAAAGACTAGCAAAAGAATGGGAATGTGCTTGGTTCAATGCAGATAAGGTAAGAGCTATGGCAAACGATTGGGAATTTTCTCCAGAAGCAAGAATGAGACAAGCAAATAGAATGAGAAATATTGCAGACTTTGAAAAAGGATGTGGACGAAGAGTTATATGTGACTTTGTTTGTCCTACTCAAGAAACAAGAGCAGCATTTGATGCTGACTACGTAATCTTTGTCGATACTCTTAAGGAAGGTAGATTTGAAGATACAAATAAAATGTTTGAATCACCTTTAGGTTATGAAGGTAACATGTGGCGAGTAGACAAATATTATTCTGATGACGAAATTAAGGAGTTGGCTAAAAAGATTAGTCATATTATCGATGCAGTCAGTTAGAATATCAATTTATAAGACTTTGACATGGAGAGTGTTAGCAACTGTTGTGACATTCTGTGTGGCATATTTTATAACAGGTAATACTGTTGCAAGTCTCAGCATCATGGGTATTGATGGTGTGATTAA
>Ga0255768_10003685_pt1 | contig 15163 bp, 5 predicted proteins | sample 071ome_33_FD_179983 | JGI IMG/M metagenome (GOLD analysis project Ga0255768, IMG submission 179983) | Coastal salt marsh microbial communities from the Groves Creek Marsh, Skidaway Island, Georgia - 071412AT metaG (version 2) | ecosystem: Environmental > Aquatic > Marine > Intertidal zone > Salt...
AGACATGTGAGAAAAATCTACATCTAAATCACAACCAAATTTAGAACCCCAATAAGAATTTTTATCTGATTCCGTAACATCCTGCCGGTCTTGACAGTAGTATGGATAATACCTGTAAAATCCGCCCCTTATACTATTATCTAAAACAGCCTTTGGCTGGGCTGGTATATTTTCATCTAAAGACGACGCTACAATGTCTGGATCAGTAAAATCTAAATTTATGCCATTGTTAGTAGAATTTAAATTACTAAAATCAACAGGAGTAAATCTTTTATTGTCAATAAAATTAATATGATTAAACTTATATCCGTTTTTACCTGTGGGAGAAAATAAGGTTTTATAATATTCCCAAGAATGATCTTCACCAAGTTTGTTAGAGTGATATATCCATTTAATACCATCTAGAGTTCTTATGTTATTAGTAGAAGACGGATTCAAAAAATATTCTTCATCATAAATCTCAAAAGTATTATCTGTCAAAACCTTTACATGTTTTAGCCCATTCATGGGATGCGCATCAGAAGCGCCGGTGTGCCCTATGTCAAATAAAACAGAAGAAAATTCTACAACGTCACCAGTTTTTAAATTATGATCATTAGAGGTTATAGTATTACCACTTACGGCAGAAACAAAGCCTGTTTTCTTGGTGTAAACATCAACTTTTCCGCATTTTCTTATTGGGTCAAATTTAATAAGAGTAATTGTGGCATCAATATTTTTAGAATAAATACTATATTGGTCTTCGTTATCATCAGTACCAGTTTTAACCAAACGAAGCTGAGAAGTGTCTTCAATATCAACCTTTAATTGAAGGTCTAACTGTATATTAAAATTACTAGCATAAGCCGACCTGTTAAGAAAGCCATAATAAGAACTAAAATCACTAACTGGGCCAGCAAAACTATTAATAGGAACTATATAAAACCATCTTTTTGATGAGTAGCCTGGAGCAAAGTTTCCTAAGTTTTTAGAATTTACGTTTGTAGGATTATCAAATATTGAACCCTTATAATCAGGAGTAGTATCTAAATCTCTTTCAGAAATTTGATCAGCGTTTTCGGGGTTCCACGCCAAATGAGCATCATTTAAACCAAACCTTTGTATACCCTCAAGCTCTGATAAAGAATCAGGAAGAGCGCCCCCATAATGAAAATATAAGGTTTGATTTGAATAGTTATAAGCATTATCACCAAATTCCACTTTTAAAATACAGTTATAAAAATCAACAAGTGGAAAGTTAAAAAATGGCGTACCCCCAAAACCGTTAGAATGTCTTGTATTTACAAAATCTGAATAGTGATTAAAATAAGAAGTCGCAGAAACCTCTCCAAAAACCCCAAAAGATAATGTACCAATCCATTGTTCTTCATTAATATCTTCGCCATAAGTAATTTCTGTATTTCTAGACAAATAATACTGCTTCAATCCCAGCGGGTCAGTAAAATCTATCTCATGTTTTTCAAGGTCGGTGTAATCTTCATAACAAACAAAAGCTAAATTGTCATAAACTTTTATTTTATTAGCTTTCCAGGTATCATTAAAAGATAATTTTTCTACATTGATAGAACCTACTACGGCAGAAGAAGACACATAATCAGAAATAACGAGATCACCAGGACTACCACCATTCTTATCAAGATTAACAGGAGTGAATTCTTTTGATATATTTACTTGTGTAAAGCTCAAGCTATTGGGCTGATCATCTTCAAAACTAGCAACATCATTTTGCTCTAAAGAATCAGAAATAGATTTCCATTCGGTAAAAACATCCAGGCCCGCACCATCCTTGATACGCAGAGGCATACCGCGCTGGTATGTATCATTTGTTCCATTATACATAAATAATGAAGAAGCGCCTTGATGATTCGTAGTGTGCATGTCCTGTCCTAAGCCTTATAATTATTATTTTGATTTTTAAATGCTATCTTAACTTGCTCTCCAATCAAATCTACAACATACTTAGAGACCTCATTTTTGATAACTTCGGAATTTATACCCTGTATATTAACATTTAAGTCACCAGCCACATTATGATTCATTACAAAATTTCCAAAAGTCTGTGATAAATTATTTAACGTGTCAACAATTCCACTAAATGGCTTTAATATATTATCAAACACAGAAGAAAAATCGCCAACAAAATTATTGAAAACACTTTCAACTTGTGAAGTATCAATACCAAGAGCAGATGCGCCAGCAGAAACAGCAGAACCAAAAGTTCCCATTAGTCCCCCTTCCTGACGATACTGAACAAGGCCGCCTTTATTGTATCCGGGCAAATTACCTTTGTTTAGGTTTTGCATAAATCCAACACCATATTTTTTAACTGTGTCAGCTTTCATGACAAACTCGCCCGGAGTCAACATGGCAGGAACACTGTCGCCGCCCGTAGCGCCGCCGTTGGAGAAATAAGGAACCTTGCCGCCAGTCGCTAATTGTATTCCGGTTTCCGCTCTAATATCTTTAATGTACTCTATTAATCTCATTCTACCATCATTAGATAATCCACTATTTCTAAAATCTGTAAGAATAGAAGCGGTAGATTCACCATCATTTCTACGATGAAAATATCTTTCAATGAGTCCAGGCATTGTTGTTCTTGGGAAATCAAAATCATTATCTAATAATTGACTGAGGGAAACCCCATCAATTTCTCCGAGATTATTTAAAACCAAACCGCCAAGACCCGTAACAGGAGCGGCTGGACCCGCAACCTCGACTGTTCCCGGTCTTATATCTTTAAACTCGCCATAATCACTAATTATTCTGTTTAATTTAAAAATAGCTAAATTGTCAAATATATTTTTTAACCCCCTGTCAGAAATATTTCCGCCCGTCGCAATCCAAGCCTTTTGAAGCCTTTCTTCATAATCTCCACCAATCTCCGTTAGGACATAATCTAAAGGGGTTTCTTGTATATCACCAGCGGGATCAAAATATCTATGTTTCCACTTTGAAGCATCAAAGCGCTGGGTTGTGCGTCTATTGCTAGTATAGCCCATAGCGGGACCAGTTACACCAACCCGTGGAACCATGCTCGCCAAGAACTTCTGTCCCATCATAAAGCGATTTGCCATAAATTGCTGACCAGCAGCGGCGCGATTTGCCATAAACCTTTGGCCCATCATAAATTGATTTGCCATAGCCTGTTGACCCATCATCATCTGACCATAGGCGGCTCCAAGCCCACTTTGAGGACCATAACCGCCGCCAAAATTACCATAAGGTTGAACACCCTGAAACGACAACCCCTGAAACGGTAAACCAAATCCCCCACCAAATAAATAATTAACTTTTCCACCACTAGCACGATATTGCGCCCTTCTTTGCTCTTCCCCATAAAACATTCTAGCAAGCGCTTCGCTTTTGGTAGAGAGTTTGTCGATAGGAACAGAAATATTGCTACCATCTTCTTTCTGCAATAAAACGTTCCTGCCTTCAACCCCTCGATACCTAGCCATAGTCGAATATGTACCACTTATGTCGGTCCATTCATTGTATCTATCAAATTGTTTATAAGCTTCACCCGCTTCAGACAAATCCTGCCTCAATCCCTCGGTTGGATTATAGCCACTGCGTCGTTTTTCTTCTTTATAATACTTGCTGCCTATACCTTTACTGCTTGCATCAAGTTTATTAATCGGTACTTCAAAAATTTTACCGTCTTCAAACCTTTTTAGTCTGACCTTTTTTTGGTCGTCGGTCACACCATAATAACGAGCGGTAAATGATTGACCTTCTTTGTTAAACCACTTATCATATGGAAAACTAGTATCATAATCAAAACCACCTTGTATTCTTTGAGTCGATAATTGGGGAACCGGTGGCGCCGATGGTTGGGCAGCCGGTTGTTGGGTAGCCAGTGGCGCCGATGGTTGGGCAGCCGGTTGTTGGGTAGCCAGTGGCGCCGATGGTTGGGCAGCCGGTTGTTGGGTAGCCGGTGGTTGGGAAGTCGGAAAATTATTTAAAAAATTGAGTTCTTCTTCGAGTTGATTCATGGATCTTGTCTTACGAAGAGCAAATGTCTCCTTTTGTCTTGCCAGAGTCGTTTTTAGTTCTGTATCATACCGGGCTTCTCGATCCATAATTTCTTTGTTTCTTCTCTTGATCTCATCCGGTAGTTGGATTAACGGTGGTTTGTTGTTATTTTGTCTGGCGATAGTTGGTGGCAACGCTGTTGGTGTTGATGTTGGTGTTGATGTTGGTGTTTCTGCCGTTGCTGCTGTTGCCGCTGTTGCCGCTGTTGCCGCTGTTGTTGTTGATCCTGCTGCTGCATCGGCTTCTCTTCCCTTTCTTTCCACATATTCTTTTATAGATTCCCTATCGTCTCTTCTCTTATTTTTTTCTTTATATTCTTTATTTCTTTGAAGAATTTTTTCCCTTACTTCAAATAAAACCTCCCTTTCTGCGTTAGTCAACTTTTCGCCATAAAATGATTCTGAACCAAGAAGAGAATAGCGACCCGTATAAAAATTCTTATCTTGCACAAGCATGTCGTCAATAAGATTCAACCTTTTGGCCTGGAGGGTTGGCTCTCCTTTATCGTTCTTAAAATTACCAGGACCAATAATATATCGTAGCTCATATTCTTTCCTCAACAAATCCAAATCATTTCTAAAAACATAAGCGGGAACATTACCTTGAGTTGTCTCTGCATCAATTTTTCTATATATTTCCTCAAGGTTTGTGTTATAATAGGGGCTGTACTCTGGTAAATCGCTACCATTTGCGCGATATATTACACCCCCCTTAGCCAATCCAGCAACTTTTTGTTTTTTGTCGTCTTGAAATATATTTTCGGCAGACTTGTTGGACATCTGCTTGTCCATGTTTTTGTTTTTATCATCAAGAACAACGCCGCCCATAGCAAATCCTGGCACAAGACTTCCGCCATTATTAATTTGCTGCAACGCTCCAACTCCAACTTTATCAACGGCAGATTTGCGAATTACAAACTCACCAGGAGTTAACATGGCAGGTACAGTGTCGGTTCCCCTGGGCTGAAAAATAGAACCACCATTGGCCCTATATTGAACAAGCCCGCCCGTACTAAGACCAGCAGCATCATCCCCCTGATTCAAAGCTCTGACAGAGGCATTTGTAGCTTGAGTTAGTAAATCAATCTTTTTAGCAAGTTCGACATTGGCGTTAATTAATTTTTCTTCTGTGGATGTGGCAGTTGCTAACTGTTCTGCTATTCTTGGATCAAGGCCCATTCTAATAGCGTCTCTGATAACAAGCTCTTGCTTTATTTCTTTACCGGTAAACCCTGGGAACAACTCAACATCAGCCAGCTTATCTAAAAGACCAACGGTGGCTTGTCTTTGCTCTGGACTTTGAAGCTGTAATGTGCCCGTGGTAAAAGCCTGCCTCACACCAGCAGAGGCTTGTAAAAGGCTTTGTCTTGCATCCTGACCACCTACAACAAACTCTTCAAGTACACCAATAACCTGCTGTCTGGCGGCCCTTTCTTTTTCTATAACCGAGATATTTGCTTCCATTTCAGCAAAAATATCATTAGCGGCATCGCCCTGCTTTGTAAAATCTTCCAGAACACCCGTGGTGCTATCAATTACAACTTTTAGTTGTTGTTGTCTAATAATCAAATCTCTACTAGAGTTACCTGCGGCTATTTGTTGTTGAACACGCCTTCTTTCTTGTATTGCAGCCCTTCTGACTCCAGCCACCTGTCCAACATTTCTTGAGCTTATTTGTCTGCCGCCAACCCTTATGCCCCTAAGTGCGGCTTGGTTTCTGGCCGCCCTGGTTTGCTCATTTCTTATTCTTTGTGATCTGGCAGACTCAGATGGGTCTATTTCCACACCTCTGGACTTAGCTATTAATTCAGTAGCCTTAGCTCGCAGATCGGCCCCTTCTTTTATTGTCTCTATCTCTTTTTGTTTTTGCTCTACTTCTCTTTGTCTTAATTTTTCTTTTACATCTAAGAATTTTTGTAAATTGTCAATTTCTTTTTGATTTATACCAATAAGTTTTTGTATTACTTCTGTTTGTCTACCACTAAGTTTTTCTACAGGAGCAAAAATATCTTTTACAATATCTTCTGTAAGAACACCCTCAGTAGAAGCCTTTTGTAAAGACTCAGCTATTTCTTGAAATAGTTTTTCGCCACCAGGACCAAGAAGTTGCGGAGTAAGTCCAAGCCTATTCAACACCTCGCCAGTTTTTACTGGGTCAGAAAGTTTAAAGCTAGTACCAATAAGACCTCTCGCATTCTTCAACACAGAAGCCGACTGAGTAAGTTCGTCGCCTATTTTTTGCGCTTCTGGACCAAATTTTCCTGTTATTTGATTGATTTGATTAGAAAACTTATCCAAGTTAGAAACGTTAGCCACATTGCCTATTTCGTCAACACCAGATGCTTTAATTTTAAGCGTAGCATTGTCAATAACTGCTGCAAAATTATCTAAAGATTCTGATTGTCTATCTAAATTTAATTCTATATTAGATATGTCTGACAAAAACGCTTCTGTTTTAGCTAGGGCGGCTGTAAGAGCGACTTGCTGCTGTCTGGCTCTTTCTAAGGCTATAATTTCTGCATTTCGCGCCTGCTGACTAGCTCGCAATCCAGTTACAATATCTTTTTGAAGTTGTGCGCTTCTTGCCTGCTCATCATTATATGCTTTTTGAAGTGCTTCCCCTTGTTTTTGTAAAGCTGCACTTTCTTCTTCATTAGTAGATTCAGAAATTCTTCTTTTGTTTTCTACTATTTGTTGCTCTAGTGCAATTTGTCTGATACCAGATTCTGCTTTTATTGCTGCTATATTTTGTCTAAGGGCTTGAGCAAATGGCCCACCAGCAGTAACCAACTCATCAAATGTTTTTGAAGCGTCAGTTTCTTTAAATGCCCTTTGTAGTGTTTCTCCGGTTATTTTTGCTTGAGCGGCAGCAAGTTCTTGAGCAGAAGCCGCCTGTTGAGTAGCAAGATTAAATCTTATTAATGCGCCAGGATCTCCTTCAAAATCAGATTTTTCTAGCTCTGCCGCAGTTTTTCCAGCCTTTTGCGCTAATTCAGCAAGGGTGTTAGAAGCTTCTTGAAAACCAGTAGCCGCTCGCGCGCCACCAGAACTTCTTCCAGCCTCTAATCCCCTAGATACTAATTCTTCACCACTAACACCGGCAGACTCGGCTTTTGCCAAATCTTCGCTAGCCTGTTTAAGACTAGATATACCAGCATTTAAAGAAATTAAACTATCTATAGAATTATTAATTTGTTCTGTTTGTCTCTTTTGGGCTTCTGTTAATTCATTAGAAGCAAAATATGCCGGTGCTAATGCTCCACCTATACCGCCAGCAATAGCGCCTATTAAACCACCAATAGCAGTACCAATACCGGGAGCTATAAATGATCCAATAACGGCACCGGCTTTAGCTCCAGCTCCAGCACCAACAGCGGCACCAGCGAGATTAGCAGCCCCCTGACCACTAAACGGATTAACGGTAAAATTAGCGGCTTCATTTCTAGCCTCTATTTCTTTTCTGGCAGAAGCTTTAAGGTCATTAGCATTTGCTTCTGCACCTTCTTTGATTTTACCAAGAGCATCGTTAAGACCTTTAGAAAGCTTATCTGCTTCAGCCGTAGCCTTACTACTAAAGAATTTAAGAGCAGAAATACCTGCAACAAAACCAACTGCAAAAACACCAATTGCACTAGCGGCTTTAGATCCAGCGGCAGAATTTCTTAATTGCGCTTGAGTGTTTTTATTAGTAGCCTGAGTGTTGATTTCTTCAGAAACAATTTCAGACGCTCCAGCCGCAGTCATGCTTGTAAACACCTGAAGAAGAGTGCCACCAATACCAACAAGACCCGTAGCAAATCCAGCGGTTTCGTTTATTGCTGTTTTAGTAGTTTCTTCTAATCCAGACATTTGAGACGTAACCGCAGCAACACTAGCCCCAAGAAAAACAAAACTTTGAGCAGCGCCAGCAGCCTGATTCAAGCCTTGACCAAGGGCCTGTCTACCTTCTTTACTACCTACTCTCGCGGCGCCAATAACAGCACCACTAACTCTGCCGCCAGTAAATTTATCCAAGCCCCTACGAACAGAATTAGCGCCTGAAGAAAGGCTTGCGCGAGCATCAGCTAATTGCTTCTTTAGACTATCACCAACTTTAGACCTTAGTGAATTATTTTTTTGTGCCGATTTTTGAGTCTCTAAGAAAGTTGTGATATTTTTTTTCTGAGCCTTTGAATTATTTTCCATATCATCCGCCAACATGGATGTAGCCGTTTCTAAGGCTTGCTGTTTTGTAAGTCCAGCCTCTAAGCCAGCACTATAATTATCCATCGCAGAATTGAATTCTTTAGTAGTAAGACCCAAAGAATCAAAAAACTGCGCCGTTTTTTCTATGGAAGATAAAGACTTTTGAAGATTGGGATTATTAGCAGCGTTTATACTCTGGGCCATTGGACTAACGATAGGACTAGCGCCGAGCGGACCAGTACCATTAGCATATTTTCTAAAACCAACAGTGCCTCCTTTAGCATAACCTTGAACACCCTGTTTGTTCATTCTATTAAGATTGCCATATCCAATACTCTGCGCCGCCTCTTTATTAAAGACAAATTCACCAGGAGTCAAAAGTGCTGGAACAGTATCAGAGGCCGCACCACCCTCTGCAAATTTATGTATAGTACCCCCAAGAGCTTTCTTTCTTGGAGCTTTAAAAATTGGAGTATCTTCGTATATACCACCAGCAATTAATTCTTGTTTAAGTTGTCTTAATATTTTTCCTTTAAAATTTTCTTTACTCGCAGCTTCAAAACTTGATTTTGCATCAACAAAAGATGATGGCAGCGTGTCAAAATTATCTTTTATTGGTCCTTGTAATCCGGCGGGAAAATCAAATGGTCTATTGGGGTCAACCGAACTATCAAATCTTCCACGATTAGATAATGTAGATAATATATTTTCAAAAGCGTCACCAATCTGCGCTGCCCTTAAAGAATTAATAAAATTTTGTTTTGTAGATTGATCAATCTTAACAGGACCAAGACCAAGATCAGCCCCTAAATTAGAACCAGCAAAATCAAGACCAGCCACTACGCCATCATTGATATTTTGTCTAAACTTTGTTGACGTTTCTTTGTCTAGCCCCTGTCGCTTTACTTTAAAACTTGTGTCAGAATATCTTTTTGTAAATGGGTCTTTTCCACGGGCAAACTTAATCCCAGTGGCAGCCTTACCAAATTCACTTTTAACGTCTTTAACAGAAACAGGCACAGTGAGGGTGTCTTTACCTTCTGGTTCTAACACGGCGGCACCGGCTTGCTTGGCTTGAATAATACCACCAGCGGCAAATTTTTGAATCCGACCACCGAGATTTTTATTTTGACTTTCCCATTGTTTAATGCCTGGATCTGTATATACCGTAATTTGCCCAGCACTTAGATAAGAACTTAAATCTTTTTGATCTTTCCTTGAGGTAAAATTTAAGTCTTCAACTTTTTTACGTGATAAAACTGTATTTAATGTTTTTGCAACAATAGTTTTATATGCAGAGCTTCTTAACCCTCCAGATTTTTTCTCTGAAAACTTTTTATCGCTTTTTATTTCTGAGTTCTTAGCATCTAGAAATGCATTGTTGTCATTTAGTTTTCTACCTTTAACACGCGAAACAATATTTTCAAAAGCAAACCCTCTTTTAGAAGCGTTTGGTGATTTTGAATATTGATCTCTTAATTTTTTAGGAATAGATTTAGAATATGGGTCTACTTGAGAAATACGATAAGGAACTTTAAATTCATCAATTATAGTCCAGCCTTTTCCCTTGTTGGCATTTAATGAATTCTGTATCGTTTTTCCACCCTGTACGCGCGGGCTTGTTAATCTTGAAGTGCTGACAAAACCTCCATCAGCATATCTATTCTCATTCATCGCCGCGAGATTACTAGCGCCAAGCTTATTGACGCTACTCTTTCTTATAACGAACTCCCCAGGAGTGAGCATGGCTGGAACTGTATCACGATTCCCGCTACCAGGAACCATGCCGCCGCTAGCAAACTTAGTAATAGGCCCCCTGGTTCCTGCGCTCCTGCCAATACCCGCAAGACCAGCAATCGCGGGAGCTATCCCCTGCCCGAGCTTTAAACCAACAAGACTAACAAGCAGCGGAAGAAGAGGCTCAAGAGAATCAGCTATTTTTATAAAAGCCTTAGCTAACTCAAGGCCGCCATTAGCCAAACTTCTAAAAGTAGAACTGTCAGCAAATTTACGAATAAGAGCGTCAAACTGTTCACGAACTTTTTGTATTTGAACCCCTAATGATTGTTGTGCCGTTTCAGCATCTGCCGCAACAGAACCGCTAGCACCTTGGGCAACAGCTAAAGCCTGTTGAGCAGTAGTAAATTGCTGAATAAGTGGAATAACTTTACCAATTTGTCTAAATCCACCAAGCTCTTCAACAACCTGACTGAATCTAAAGTCTCTTGGATCTAAGGCTGAAAGACCTTCAGATAATCTTCTGATGGCTTCAAAAGCTCCAACAAACCTACCTTCGCTATCCTGAAGCTGAATATTTAAAGCTTTTAATTGTTCAATAGTTTCAACGCGCTGAATTCTTGTAAAGATTGTACGCAAACCAGTAGCAATAGTTTCAGCACTTTCGCGCGTAGTAGCACGAACACTTGTGAACAACGCAATAAGCTCATTAACACTACCACCAGCCGCAGCAAAAACACCACCAGTTCTACGAATAACAGAAATTAAGTCACCAGACTCAACAGCAAAACTTTTAGAAACAGCATTAATGGCATCTAAAGACTGCTCAAGAAATTTAATATCACCACCAGAAGCTCTGGCCTCATCTCCAAACTGTCTTAACAAAGCGATAGCACCTTCCGTAGTATCTTGAATACTATCAAAAGTAGCACCAAGGCTAGTCTTAGCCAATATGTCAAGAGCGGCAGTGGTTTCCTCGGCGGCAAAACCAGCCTGCGCCAAGGTTCTAGCAACATTCAAAAGATCAGAAGATGAAGCTCCTAAAGATGTACCAAGCCTAGTAACCTCTTCAGAAAGAGAACTAAGCTCACGAACTGTTTTGCCAGTAACCTGAGATATTCTAACAAGCTCTCTCTCAAAAGCTACAGCCTCTTTTACAGAATTCTTGAAAGAATTAGCAAGGGCCAAGAAACTACCAGTCGCAATTGTAATAACACTAAATCTACGCGCCGACTCTTGTAGCGTCCTATTTAGCTCGCTCATGTTTTTGTTTGACTGTCTAGCAGATTTACTAAAGTTTTGTAAATCTCTACTTGCCGTAGCAAGATTTCTAGTGTTGTCTAACTTTACTTGTATCCCTATAGGCTTCAATTGCCTACGAAGATCATTAACCACCTGATTTACATTTTTTGGTGATTGTAGCTGTAACTGCGCTGTTAAGTTGAATGCCTGTGCCATCTTTTCTCCAGTGTGAAAGATAGGGGAGCAGGCGCTCCCCCGATCAAACTAACCAGAACTTTATACACATTTAAACGATTTCTGGATCAGTTTTAGGTTTTCTTGCTCTTCTTTTCTTTTGAGGCTTTTCTTCCTCTTCTTCTGCCGATTGAATGGGATTATCTTCCTCATCAAGGAAAGGCTTTCTTTCGGCCAAAGACTCTTTTATCCATTCATTGTTTTTCTCAATAACTCTCTCACCATCCCTGTCTACAAAGTAAGGATTTTCTCTGGCTTTATAGTCTTCATCGTTTTCATACGCAATATATCTTCCGTCTTCATTTGTAAGCCTTCCTTCGGAATCAACCGTGTGACCATCTTCATTAATAAAACGAAGCTCATTATCAACATATTTAAACTCTTGTAAGAATTTATTTTCTTCAAGGCTTTTCTCATAATTTGGGTCTAGTCCATACATAGTATTACCAAGCTTTTCAGCAGCAGTAACAACCCAAGGCTGATTTGCTGATGCATTATAATCCTTTTCATCAGAAAACCATTGCTTGTTTGTATCTGGATTAATTGTACAAAGCCTAACAAGCTCTTCAAATCTAGCATTGTCTGCTTGACCTTCTGCGCTAGCGGCATCAAGAGAATTTCTTTCAGCTATCAGTGCTCTAAATTTTTCTCGTTCCTGTCTGAGTTGTAGGGCTATTTCTTTTGCAAGGGTGAGTCTAATTCCACCCTTTTTCAAAGAATCTTCCATCTCAGAAATCTTCTCAATCAATTCTTCATACTGTTCTTGCTTTTTGTCGTCCCACAACTTTTGCTGACGCATATATTCTGTAAGTTTTTGACGAAGCAAAGCCCCGTCATCCAAAGCCTGCTTGAAAGCTTTATTGTACACAACCTGAGATTTTTTAATCTCTTCGGCCCCAGGCGTCTTAACAGAAAATCTTACAGTGTTGCCACTTAAATCTTCACCTTCAAAAATTTCTTTATCCGTCATTTTCTTCTCCTTTTGGTTTTGCAACAGGAAGTTTGATATAATATTTTTTCCTGCTAATCTCGTAATTAATAAATTCTAATTCTAAATCTCGTATTTGAGTATTCCCCCTGTCTAATATCTTTGCCCTAGCGTCCTCATATATTGATTTCATATATTTTTGTTCTTCTGTTAATTCTGTGTCGTCCTGACCAAAATTCCACAAAAAACCAAAAAACTCTTCTATATCAGAAAGAGAACCAATCATTGTGGTTTGTATTTTCTTTTTTGTATTTTTAAGAAGCGCGTCGTGTGAAGCATCTTTTGATCTTTGTTCTCTGGCGTTTTTATACTCCAACGAACTTTTAATAAATTTTTCATATTCCATTTTATTTTCCTCTTATCTTTTTGACCGCACCCTGGTGCGCTTGAGTCACTAAGTCTTGTCTTATATCCACAAGCTCTGTAAAATTTAATGAACCAGCTTGTTTTATTTGTTCGTTTCTGGCATTTATAATACTCTTAGCAATAGGACTATTCATGTCTCCTACTTTTTTGGCAGTGTGAACATCCTTCGCCATAATAAATATTTCATCAGAATTAGCAATCTTAGAATTACCAATAAGCTTATCCATTTCTCTTTTGTTTCTGCTTTTTTCATATTCTCTTTTTTGTACTATAAACCACCCATCTAGACAGTCATCATCGTTTATAACTTCTTCGTCGGGAGATTCGTGGCTTTCGTAAACATTGTCGTACATAGAAGAAAATTGACATAGTGAAAGCTGATCTTTCGTTAATTCAATTGAGGGCTTGCCAAACACGCTAGATTGTTTTTTACCCGAAATCCACATTGATCTAAATGGATCATTTCTGGCAATATATCTCATGTCAGAAGAGCTAATAGATTTAGAATTATAATATTCCAATATTTTAGTTAATGGTAACTTTTCAATACTAACATTGTTGTTAGATTTATCTCTTATTGTTTTAGAGATAATCCACACGCTTCTAGCAAACGAAGCCACGCCTTCGCAAGATACGTGGTCCAGCGCGTGAATCCTAGATTTGTATTTATTATACTGACTTTCTGTTAGTCTGATATTAATCTTTATCCCTTTCAGTTCTGTAGGCTTATAATAACTTTCATAAGCGCTAACCTTTAATCTTTCTAAATTTTCCTCTGCTTCTTTCGCCTTTTGATCATCTTCGGGCGACCACATATCATTATAAAAAAGAATTTCTTTCAACTCTTCTTTTATGTAAATACCTTTAAAATAAGCGTCGTCATAAGTTTCTTTATATATATCATAAGACTCTTCAAGAATCTCATTGTCTGGCTCATATAAATATAAAACAGGATCGCAAAACGGTATACGCAAGCGACCCTGTATTATTCTATATAGTATGTTTTCGTAGTAAATTTTATCCATCCCAAAAATCCATTCACTTACTCGCCACCAACTTGTCCCAAATCAGTAGCTATCGCAAGTATTAACCTATTTTACCACCATCGACGGTTAAAACATTAAAGTTACTAAAACTAAATGTAACAGTAGCGTTTCCACCGCCAGTATCACCGCCAGTATAGCTAACACTGGAAAGTTTATTCTTGTTTCCAAGGTCCAAAACCGTACCGGCTGTGTCTCTAATGATAATGGTTTCGTTAGTAAGGTTTGGAGCATTACCAGAAACATTAATCAAATCCCCAGAAGTAGCGATAACCTCGAAATCACAAGTGACTTCAATTGGGAAAGTTGCATATCTGGTGTAAGGCCCAAATCTACCAAGCTCTTGAATATTTTCTTGAGCAAAGTCGGTAGAAACAGTGATACTCTGAATGTGGGCGTTATCACTAATTCCAGCCTCACTAGAAGCATCATCGCCCCCCTGAGAACGAACCATCGCAGGAATAGAAGAAGAAGTTATATCACAATTAACCCTTCTTACAACACCAGAAACTGCCGCATCCGTACCATCAATACCTTTGTCGCCAAGTAAGTCGGCTTCACTCCATGAGGTAGTTGGTGCAGCCACAACACCAGCATAATCATTCCAGAATCTGTCGTTACCAACCAAGGTCACAGATTCTGTCGCGCTACCTTCTACAGAGTAGTTATAGGAAACAGAACTAACGAACATCCCAGAATTCATGCATGTGTTTCTTGGAACACCAGTAGCCTGATTCAAACCGTCATCAAAAACAGCAACATAAACATCGCTACGAGCTTTAGAAGCTGGTACAACACCCTGCTTACAAGCACCATCTGTAGCCAAGTCATAAATAAGCTTATATCCGTCGATAACTTTTTCAATCGTGACTTCAACATCGGCCACTTCTTCAATATTTTCATAAATCTCAATTTGACCAAGTTCAAAAACCTGATCAAGAGTAAAAGTACTCGTCATACCAACACTTTGAACACCGTGGGCAACATGATCTGTAGCGATAGTAGTTGTACCCCTTGGCGCAATAGCAACAGCTTGACAAGCATAGAATATTCTTTGATTTCTAGCCATTATTTTTCTCCTGTTAAATCTCTGGTAAAGATCATATTTATATACACAAAAATCTTATTATATGGCTTTTACTTGCGTAGAACAGCGCACAGAACCAATATATAAGTCTGGAGAAAGCTGAACTATGTCTTGAGACCTAGAACTATTTATCCAGCATCTTTTCCAGAAAAAATTATCTATTAAATTTGGGTACAAACCACTAGGTATAGCATTTTCTCTTAATTCATTTCTATAGTTAAAAGGAGAAACCCCAGACATGCCA
>Ga0255768_10003687_pt1 | contig 15161 bp, 14 predicted proteins | sample 071ome_33_FD_179983 | JGI IMG/M metagenome (GOLD analysis project Ga0255768, IMG submission 179983) | Coastal salt marsh microbial communities from the Groves Creek Marsh, Skidaway Island, Georgia - 071412AT metaG (version 2) | ecosystem: Environmental > Aquatic > Marine > Intertidal zone >...
GCAGGCTCGCCACCTGCACCGTGGTGCCCTCCGGGGCCTTGGCCAGGGTTTCGAGAAAGGCCACCGCCTCCCGGGCTCTTAGGTGCTGATCGATATGGGGGTACTCGTGGCAGGCGAAGACGCCGTCCAGCGCATCGGCCATGGCTTGCGTGATATTGCCGTGAAGATCAAAGGCGGCGGTTAGGGGTACGCCCGGCCCCAGCAGATCCCTCACGGCGTTGGCGAGATCGCCCTCCAGATCATCGATGCCATCAACGACGCCGGCGCCATGGAGATCGAGGAATACCCCGTCCACGGGCAAGGCCTCGGCAAGGCGGCTAAGGAGCCGCCCCTTCATCTCCTCGTAGCTTTCCCGATCGATGGTCCCCGACGGTTGGGTCCATGCGTAAAGAAGGGGGATGGCGGTCCAGCCGCGTTCGGCGCAGAGATCGAGGGCGGCGCCGCTTTGCGTCTCCGTCCCGGCAAGGCGGTAGAGGCGCTCCCCCTCGAGTACGCTGAAGTCCTGCAGCGTGGTCCGTGCGCTGCAGTAGGTATTGGTTTCGTGAACGATCCCACCGATGGCAATGCGCATTCGCTGTGCCCCCCCTAGGTCCCGCAGATTGTTAGCGTTGAGGTGCCACCAGGAGCACCTTTCGGCGGCTGGCGGTGCCGCTTTTGACCGTCACCGCGCCCTTAGGGCAGCCAAAGTGCTTCGCCACCAGGGCGATGAGCGCCGCATTGGCCTGCCCATCCACCGGCGGGGCGGTGATCTCCGCGAGCCAGCTGCCGTCTTCCTGCGCCGTGAGGACGTTCCGCCGGGCGTTGGGCTTCACCTTCACTTCTAGACGCATGCTGTCCATGGCCTCCAGCATGCCGCAGCGCGGCCGCGTCGTCTGCCCTTGGCGCCCGAGCGCGCCAGGCGTAGGCTCAGGGCTTTGAGGGATGGGTCTCCTGGGGAGGATAGACCATGGCACAGCTTAAGCTGACGCCCCTGTCACCGGTGCTTGGCGCAGAAGTGCGCGGGGTAAACCTTGCGGAAGGCGTCGACGACGCGACCTTTGCGGAAATCCACGAGGCTTGGCTTCGGCACGGCGTGCTGTTTTTCAAGGATCAGCCCGCGCCCATGAGCGAGGCCGTGCAAACGGCCTTCGCCCGGCGCTTCGGCGACCTTCACGTGCATCCGGCGGCGCCGGGATCCGGTGAGGGGGATGCGATTTTTGTCATCCATTGTCATCGCGATTCTAAGGTCGCGAACGGCAATGGCTGGCACAGTGATGTTTCCTGTGAGGCTGAGCCCCCCATGGCCACCATGCTGCAGCTTCGCCAGCTCCCGTCCTGCGGTGGCGATACGATGTTTGCCTCCATGGAGGCGGCCTACGCCGTGCTCTCAGAAGAGGAGCAAGCCTTCCTTCAGAAGCTTTCTGCCTGGCACACCTCGGAGCACATCTATCGCGGTCGCTATGCCGATCGGGGCGTGGACGATGCGGGGAAGAGCTACCCCAAGGCAGCCCACCCCGTGGTCCGCACGCACCCGGAGACGGGGCGGCCCTCGCTCTACATCAATCGAGCCTTTACCACCGCGATTGTGGGTATGGAGAACGCCGAAGGGGACGCGCTGCTTAAGCGTCTGCTACGCCATGTGGAGCGTCCGGAGTTTCAGATCCGCTTCCGCTGGGAACGCTTTGACACGGCCTTCTGGGACAACCGCTGCCTCCAGCACTATGCCCTCTGGGATTACTGGCCCGAGGAGCGGCTCGGTCACCGGGTGACGGTGGGTGGGGATGTGCCCTTCTTCGATCCGGGCGCGCCCGCGGCAGAGCCGAGTCCCATTCGCATGGCGACCCCGCGCCTGCGTCCCGCCTAGGCGCCGCGGTCCCAGAGGCATCGGCTCCTAGGCGCGGTCGAACCAGGGCGGGGTCGGCAGCCCCTTGCTGGCGAGGAATTCGGCGTTGAAGAGCCGGGAGGCGTAGCGCGTGCCGAGGTCGCAGAGCATGGTGACAATGGTGTGCCCAGGCCCAAGGTCCTTGGCTAGGCGCACGGCCCCGGCGAGGTTAAGCGCCGCAGAGCCGCCAAGGGAGAGACCTTCGCTGTTCACCAAATCAAAGAGCAGGGGGAGGGCCTCGTGATCTTCGATGCGATAAGCGTGATCTACGCTTAGGCCTTCAAGGTTTCCCGTGATGCGGCCCACCCCAATGCCTTCCGTGATGGAGCTGCCTTCGCTCGCGAGTTCCCCGGTCGTGTAGTAGCTGAAGAGGGAAGCCCCCGCGGGATCGGCGACGCCGATCTTGATGTCGGGATTGAAGGCTCGAAGCCCCGCTGCGGTGCCCGCAAGGGTGCCCCCGGTGCCCGCGGCGCAAATGAAGGCGTCTACCTGTCCTTCCGTTTGCTCCCAGATTTCCGGCGCCGTGGTGCGCTCGTGGGCGCGGCGATTGGCAAGATTGTCGAATTGGTTGGCCCAGATAGCGCCGGCGGGGCGCTCTGCTGCGAGGCGTTCCGCAAGGCTTCGGGAGTAGTGCACGAAGTGGTTCGGGCTCGAGAAGGGCGCCGCATCGACTTCGATGAGCGTCGCCCCAAAAGCCCGCACCGTGTCCTTCTTCTCCTGGGATTGGGTGCGGGGCATCACAATGATCACCTCGTAGCCCAGGGCGCCGCCGACCAAGGCGAGGCCAATGCCCGTATTCCCTGCCGTGCCTTCGACGATGGTGCCGCCGGGGCGAAGGCTGCCATCCGCCTCCGCTTCCCGAATGATGTTCAGCGCCGCCCGATCCTTCACCGAACCGCCGGGGTTTAGAAACTCCGCCTTGCCCAGGATTTCGCATCCCGTCGCTTCCGAGAGGCCGTTTAGGCGAAGCAGGGGGGTGTTGCCTATCAGATCGAGAATGCTGCGATGAATCATGAGCGGCCTATCCCTGTGCGGTAAGAAGCTGATCCATTTCCAGGGCGGGCTCGGCGCAGCCCGCTTCTCCCACCACCTTGGCCGGAACCCCAGCCACGGTCTTGCAAGGTGGAATGTCGCTTAAGACCACGGAGCCCGCGGCAATGCGGCAGCAGTGGCCGATGGTGATGTTGCCGAGGACCTTGGCCCCGGCGCCGATCATGACCCCGTTACCGATTTTGGGGTGGCGATCTCCGCCGGTCTTTCCCGTACCGCCGAGGGTGACGTCATGGAGCAGGGAGACGTTATCCCCCACCACGGCGGTTTCCCCGATGACCAGGGCATGGGCGTGGTCAATAAGGAGGCCTCGCCCCAGCCGCGCGGCCGGGTGGAGGTCGAGGCTAAAGATTTCGCTCACCCGCATCTGGATGAAGTAGGCCAGATCAAAGCGTTCCCGAAGCCAAAGCCAATGGGCCAGGCGGTGCGCTTGAAGGGCCTGATAGCCCTTGAAGTAAAGGAGGGGCTGGATAAAGCGGTGGCAGGCGGGGTCCCGTTCTACCACCGCGGCAAGATCGGCCTGGGCGATCTCCAACAGCTCCGGCGTTTCCCCATAGGCCTCTTCCGCGATCTCCCGCAGCAGTACGGCGGGCATCTCGTGGGAGAACAGCTTGGCGGAGAAGCGATAGCTGAGGGCCTTGGCGAGGGAGCGATGATGCAGGATGCAGGCGTGGATAAAGCCGCCCATAAGCGGCTCGCGCCGAACGGCGTCCTCAGCTTCCTCCGTAATACGAGCCCAGAGGGGGTCGGGGGAAAAAACGGTGGCTTGGATTGCGCCCATGGTCGTGCTCCTTAGCCGGGCGTGCATAGCACCATAGGCGCCGCTGCGGCGTCAAAGGCGTAAGCTCTACCTGCGATCAGCGGGCCCGGGAGGGCGCTATGAGTGACCGAGAGGAAATCGAAGCCTTAATGCTGGCCTACTGCAGAGCCATCGACGGCGGCACCTGGGGCGCCTTTCGGGCGCTGATGGCCCGGGCGAGGTGGCTGGTTGAGGGCGAGGCCCCCGCACCGGCGTCCGCAAACAACGTCATTGTTTACGAGGATGGAACGCCAAGGACCAAGCACGTGGTCACCAATATCGCGATCCGCGTGGATCCGGAAGGTCATCGCGCCGAGGGGCATTCCTACGTCACCGTTTTTCAGCAGGTCCCGGGGGATCCGCTCAGAACGATCTTTACCGGGGAATATTTCGACAGCTTCGCCAAGGTGGAGGGGCGCTGGGTTTTCACCGAACGAGATATTCGCCGTCCTCTTTATGGGGATCTCGCGAAGCATCTGAAGGACCCCCGAGCGACCTTCCCCCGAGCCCCCCTTTCCTAGGGAGCTCGGGGGATTTCCCAAGGCTCCGGAATCAGTTCCAGGGCCGAGCGGGGGAAATATGCGAGTGGGCAATGCCCCAGGCACCCGACTCCTTAACGAGCACGAGGGAGATCCAAAGGGGAGGCTGGGTCACGATGGGCCCGTCGGAGGGCAGGACCTGAGTGCGTCGGAGATAGCTTGCCACGGCGGTGTCTCCATAGACCCGAATGATTGGGGACTCCATCTGGACGTGGTAGGTGTCGCCTTGCCCGTCAGTTTGCTTGGCACGGTGATCCCTTTGTGCCTCTTGCCAGGCCATGAAGTCGGGACCGTGGGCCCAACGGCTTACCGCAATCCAGACTCGGTCATCGCGAATGTAGCGGCTCTGGGCATCGAGATCGCCCTCGAGGGCACTGTAGTCCTTCAAAAAGGCCAGCACCTCTTCCTCCGACGCGGCGGCGTGCAGGGGCAGGGCGAGGAGTCCCAGGAGGCTGAGTAAGGGAAGAGAAAGGGTTTTCATATGATCGGTCTCCACAAGGTGATCGAAAGACCCTAGGCCGTAGAGGCCTTACCCCCAAGGTTTGTCCGCTTGGTCCGCGGGAGGGCAGGACCGATGGTCGTTTTCGTAACGGGCGCTAACGATTTTGGAAAGCAAGGAGGAGCCAGACAGGAAAGGTTCATGGAGCGCTGGCAGAATAGGGTCTCACGGATTGAGGGGACTCTGGGTGGATCGGCCAACGCGCACAAACGAAAAAGCACTCGCGATTAATCTAGATATGGGCCGCTACGGCAGCTTCGCGGAAATCGGCGCGGGGCAGGAAGTGGCGCGGTGGTTTTATCGCGTTGGCGGCGCTGCGGGCACCATCGCCAAGAGCGTATCGGCCTACGACAAAACGGTGAGTGACGCCATCTACGGCCCCACGCGCCGTTACGTGGTGCGAGAGCGCTTAGAGGAAATGCTCCGCTATGAGCAAAGCCTCACGCTCGAGCGACTTTTCCCCCAGCGCGGCGATTCAACGGCCTTCTTCACCTTTGCCAATACCGTGCAGGCCCGCTCCTACCAGGGCAATAACGAGTGCCACGGCTGGATCGGCGTGAAGTTTCAGTCTCACCCCCGGGACGAAGACAGCCAGATTATCCTTCACGTGCGCATGCTCGACAGCGAGAACCAGGCGCAGCAGGAGGCCCTTGGGATCATCGGGGTGAACCTGCTCTACGGGGCCTTTTTCCTTTATCACCGCCCTGACGAGCTGGTGGAATCGCTCCTCGATGAGCTCAGCATTGAGCGCATCGAAATTGACATGATCGAGTTCTCAGGCATCGAGTTTCGGCACGTCGATAACCGCATCATGAGCCTTCGCCTGGTGCAGCTGGGCCTGACCCCAGCGGCCATGTTCTCGGCCTCGGGGAAAGTGCTCCAGCCCTCGGAAGTCCTTCGTAAGCGGCCCGTGCTGTTGGAACGGGGGCGCTTCTCCCCGGTGACGCGGGTCAATCTGGACATGATCGACAAGGCCAGAGCTCAGTTCGCCGAAGACGGCGGCGCGGCCGTGCAGGCGGACGACATTGTCTCGGTGATGGAAATCACCATGAGCAACCTCCGTGCCGACCAGGGGGAGGTCGACCTCACGGACTTTATCGGTCGTGCCGAAGTGCTCGGGGTCACGGACCACATCGTCATGATCTCCGACTACTTTGAGTATTACCGGCTGGCGGCCTATCTGCGGCGCTACACCGATCGGCGCTGTGCCATCGTGATGGGCGCCGGCGCGCTGCGGCAGATTTTCGATGAGCGCTACTACGCCCGCCTCGAGGGCGGCATCCTTGAGGCCCTTGGGCGTCTCTTTAAGAACGACCTTCACATCTTCGTTTACCCCCAGAAGGATCCGGAGACGGGCACGCTGTGGACCGTGGAGACGCTGGAGGTGCCGAAGGACGTGCGCCATCTCTACGGCTATCTCGTGGAGCGGGGCTTCCTTATCCCCGTGGAGGACTACGACGAGCGCGTGCTCGACATCCAAGCCCCCGAGGTTCTCGAGAAGCTCCAGAGCGGAGATGCGGCCTGGGAAGGGATGGTCGACGAGCGCGTCGCCGAGGTAATTAAGGCCCGCAAGCTCTTCGGCTTCGGCGCCCGCTAGCCATCAGGAAAGAGCAAGAGCGCCGCAAAGCGCCGTGATGCCCATGAGGTAGATTCCGGGAAGGCGAAGCAAGGCCTTATGGCCCCTAAAGCTCAGGCCGAGAAAGAGCATGGCCCCAAGGGCATTGGCGGCAATCAGGGGCCAGGCGGCGCTGGCGGACGCTAGGTCAAAAGCCACAGCAAGAAAGGTTGCGCCGCTCACCGTCAAGAAAATCGTAAAGATGTGCCAGCTGACGGCGCTCAGGGACTTCCCGAGGGGCTCGAGCGTGCTTGCGTTGATATTCCCGAGATAAATCCGCGCGCCAGGGACCCCGTGGAAGAACGCTCCAAAGAGGGATAGGGCCGCAGCACCGATCATAAGCCAATGATCCATGGGTATTTTATCTCGATATTTTTCTCGTGATGGTTTACACCATGTCAAAGGAAGCCCGGGAAAACAATGGGCGGAGCTCCGCTGAGGGGAGGGAGGATAGGGGCATGAAGGGTCTAAGCTATCGCTGCGGGGAAGCGAAAACGCCGCTGCTCTACGAAACCATCGGCGAGCACTTCGATCGCATGGCAGAGGCGCATTGCGATCGGGAGGCGCTTGTCGTCGCCCACCAGGGGATTCGGTGGACCTACGGTGCTTACCACGCGCAGGTGGAGGCCCTGGCTACGGGGCTCTTAGCCCTGGGCTTAGGCCCTGGGGACCGCATCGGCATCTGGGCGCCGAATTGCGCTGAGTGGTGCCTAACCCAGCTTGCCACGGCAAAGATCGGCGCCATCATGGTGTGCATCAACCCGGCCTATCGGGTTCATGAACTTGAGTACGCCCTCACCAAGGTCGGCTGTAAGGCCATTATTGCCGCGGAGCGCTTTAAGACCAGCGACTACCTCGGCATGTTGGAAACGCTGGCCCCGGAGCTCGCGCGCTGCGCCCCGGGGGCGCTCAAGAGCGCAACGCTTCCCGAGCTTGAGATTGTCATTCGCCTGGGCGAGGGCGCGACGCCGGGCATGCTGAACTTCCCCGGGGTCTGCGCCCTGGGCGGGGAGGGGGAGCGCGCCATGCTCGCTGCCCTTGCGCCCACCCTGAGTCCCGATGATCCCATCAATATTCAATTCACCAGCGGCACCACGGGCAATCCCAAGGGCGCGACCCTCACCCATTTCAATATCTTGAACAACGGCGCCCAGGTCGGGGCTGGGCAGAACCTCACGGCGGAGGACCGGGTCTGCATTCCCGTACCCCTTTACCACTGCTTTGGCATGGTCATGGGCATGCTCGGGGTGCTGACCCATGGCGCCACGGCGGTGCTGCCCAGCGACGCCTTTGAGGCGGAGACCGTCCTTCGGGTGGTAGAAAACGAGCGCTGCACGTCGCTCTACGGCGTGCCGACCATGTTCGTGGGCATGCTCGAGGCGCCCAGGTTTTCTACCTTCGATCTGAGCTCCCTTCGCACGGGGATCATGGCCGGCGCGCTGTGCCCGGTGGAGGTCATGAAGCGGGCGAACCACGATATGCACATGGGGGAAGTCATCATTTGCTACGGGCAAACAGAGACCAGCCCGGTGAATCATATGACGGCAATTGATGCGCCCTTCGAAAAGCGGGTCTCCACCGTTGGCCAGTGCGGCCCCCATCAAGAGGTGAAGATCATCGATGAGGAGGGCCGGGTGGTTCCCCTTGGCGCGAAGGGGGAGCTGTGCTGCCGAGGCTACTCCGTCATGCGGGGCTATTGGGGTGATGAGGAACGGACCGCGGAAACCATTGATGAAGCGGGGTGGCTCCACAGCGGCGATCTCGCGGTCATGGATGAGGAAGGCTACGTTCAGATCGTCGGCCGCCTAAAGGACATGATCATTCGCGGCGGTGAGAACATTTATCCCAAGGAAGTGGAGGAGTTCCTCTACACCCACCCCGCCATTCAGGAGGCGCAGGTCTTTGGCGTGCCCGATCCAAAGTTTGGGGAACAGGTGGCGGTGTGGATCCAGCTGCGGGAGGGGGCAACGCTGACGGAGGAGGAGGTACGCAGCTTCTGCGCCGAGCGCATCGCCCACTTCAAGGTGCCGAAGTACATCGCCTTTGTGGATGCCTTCCCCATGACGGTGACGGGGAAGATCCAGAAGTTTGTGATGCGCGACGCGCTTGTGGCTGAGCTTGGCCTAAGCGCCTAGGGGGGCGCCTTCGGTGGCTGGGTCCCCCGCAAGGCGCGAGTGGGTCATCACCCGGGGCTCGGAAAAATCCCAGGGCTGGGCCCGATGGAGAAGGCGTCGATTGTCCCAAAGCACCACGTCCCCGGCGCTCCAGCGGTGCTCCACTACCCGTTCCGGCGCGGCCACAGCGTGGTCGAGTAGGGCGCTAAGGAACGCCAGGGCATCATCGTTTTCCAGGCCCTCGATGGCGTAGGCGTGACGGCCCACGGCAAGGCTCTTTCGTCCCGTCTCAGGGTGAACCTTCACCAGGGGGCGTAGGGGGCTACCGGCGACATCTAGCCCGTAGCCCATGTACTCGCTCCCCTCTGCCTTGGTGCTTTCCCCGAGGCGTCGCTGGCTTTCCACCAGCGAGTGGTAAGCCCGCAGGGTCTCGCAGCGAGCCTGGAGCGTGGGATCCAGCGCCTCCCAGGCCGCTTCCAGATCAGCGAAGGCCGTCTCGCCCCGGGTCTTGGGCACGATCTGGGCACTGAATACCGCGCCCTTGGCCTGCACCGGCATGTAGGTGTTGTCCTGATGCCATTCCATATTGCCGCGGATGATTTTCATCATGTCGTCGTCCGGGGCGTCCCGGAGCGTGCCGTCGGCGCGGAGGTTGCTGATAGGGGCGGCCTCAAGGCCCGGGACCAGGGGCCCAAGGCGCTCAGCGAAGGTGATTTGCTCACTACGGCGTAAGTGCTGCTCGGGGAAGATCAGCAGGCCGTGGCGTAGCCATGCCTTATGCAGCGCGGCAAAGGCGTCGTCGGACAAGGTCGCTAGGGGCAACCCGCGCACCACTGCGCCGAAGGTCTTCCCCACAAGGGGCTGAAGGTTCATCGATATCACGCCTCCCCGCGTAACTTTGAAGGAAACGCTACGCCCCGGCGCTCGCCCTGCCAAGGCCCGGGTGGACAGGGCCTTCCTGGCGCGCTATCCCTAGGGTCCGGGAAAGGGGAGCGGACGATGACGGAAAGAATCAGTGCAGCGGCCCATGCTGAGGCCATGGCGACCTACGCAGCGGCAGGACTCCAGCGAGCGAAGGCCCTAGGAAATCGCGGGCCCTTGCGCCTGGGGCGCAATGGGCGGCTGGCCCCGGAGATTCTCGAGGCTTACGAGCGTACGGGCTTTTACGTCTTTGAAAACGTCATTGATGCGTCGGAGCTTTCCGCCCTCCGGGAAGAGCTCGAGGCGCTGCTCGAGCGCGCCCCCGTGGATAACGGGGCGAAGGTAGATCGGCACGGACGCCCCGCCTACGGCCAGGAATTCGCTCGTCCGGTCTTTTCCCTGATTCGTCCTTTGGTGGATCCCTGGGGCGGGACCGCAGCCCTCGGCGGTCGCCACCCCGTCAAAATGCGCCAGCCGACCTTCATTGATGAGGCCGCCCCCAAGGTCGTGTTCCTCATGACCGGCATGTGCCAAACCATGGCCAGCGGCCTACGCCTCTATGGCCACCCCAAGCTCCTTGCCGTCGCTGCGTCCATCAATGGCGATGACTTTGTCCCTTACAACGATGCGATCTTTATCAAGCAGCCGGGGCAGGGGGGCGCGGTGTCCTGGCATCAGGATGGGGTCACGCACTGGGACAATCCGGCCTGGGACCCAGGTATTCACGGCTTTAACTTCCAGGTGCAGCTTTACGACACCTCGGCGGCGAGCTGCCTCTGGGTGGTGCCTGGGAGTCACCGGGAAGGAAAAATCGACATCCCGGCTCGCCTTGCGGCCAACGGCGGGGAAGAACAGTTGCCCGATGCCGTGCCCCTGGTTTGCCGGGCTGGCGACGTCACCATCGCGAATCGTCAAGCCCTGCACGGCTCCTTCGCCAACACCTCCCCGGACTTTCGCGCGTCGTTGACCTTTGGCTTTCACCGCCGGGCTTCCGTGCTCGGCGCGAAGGGGGCGCTCAGCGAAGAGGGGTCGGTGATCTACGATGAGGCTCGCATTGAGGCGCGCTCTAAGGTGGTTGCCGTCGCCATCGACGCCCGGGCTCAGCATTACCCGGCGGAGCCCCGCTTCTCCTACGCGCCGCTCGCTGGCCGGGAAGCGGAACTTGCGTTCACGCCGGAGAATTGGGAGCGCATCATTCGGGATTACAACCTGAATGATCTATCCATCTAGGGCTGGGGGACCAGCGCCTTGCGGTGACTAACCTTGGTTTCTCCCTGGACCGATTGATAGCCCAGGGCCTCGTAAAAGGCGCCAGCCCTTGAAGCTTGGGTGAACAATTGGAGCATGGGGAAGACGCCCCGGGCGCGAGCCTCCAAGGCTTCGACCAAGCTCCGGCCAAGGCCCTGGCTTCGAAGCGAAGGCAGCACGTACAGATGGCGAAGCCGACCGACAAGGCAACTTGGGAAATAGGGGTCTCGGTTTAGACCGCCAACGCCAAGGAGTTCTTCCCGATCCCAGAGCGTCAGCAGCACCTCTCCGGGACGGTCGAAGCGATTGGTTCCGCTCTCAAAGTTTCGAGCAAGCGTGGTCAGTGCCTGAAAGCCCTCGGCTTCGGCGCTCTCGATCAGCTTGGGAAAGGCCCCGGGAAGCTCCGTGATGGGGACGATGATCACCGTGTTTTCTCTACCGTCCTCACCGCCCCATCGCGCCGGGGGTCGGCGGCGCCGACCCAGCGTCCCCCTTCCCAGGCGATGGCATGAACGCCGCCAAAGTAGGGGTCAAGATAGCTGTCTGAGACGCCGTAGCGCGGCCGCTCGAGGGAAAAACCCGCCCGCACGAGGCCTGCAAGAAGCGCCTGGGAAAGCGCGGGCCCTTCGATAAAGGCGGCGTTTTTTGGCGTACCGTGCACTCGATAGGCGCCGACCGCTTCCTTAAGGTTTCTGGACAGGTCTAGCCAATGGCTCGTCACCTGGGCGACGGCAGAAATAATGCGCTCGCTGCCCGGGCTTCCTAGGACCAGGAGGGGCTGGTCAGCCTCGCTCACAATGGTGCCCGTCATGGAGGAAAGCACCATTTCCCTAGGCTTTAGCACATAGGGACTGCCGTCGTCCTCAAGGCGAAATCCCTGCATGTAATTGTTGTACAGGAAACCAAGGGTGGGGTGGGCGACCTTGGCTCCGAAGTAGCTATCGATGCTTTGGGTTACGGCCACGACCCAGCCCTGATCGTCCACCACGGAGAAGTGCGTGGTCTCCCCCTTCTCGGACCAAAGGCGGGCCGCTTCCGCCTCGGAGATCTTTTTCGCGATGTCTTCCCCGTAGTTCGTGAAGCTTGGCACGGGGTCGCGGGCCCGGGTGCCGTGGGCAAGGCGCATGGCTTCAAGCAGCTGCAGTTGCCGGGGCGCCCCCGGTTGCTGTCGCGGCTCCAAGGGCATTTGCTCAAGCACCTTCATCAGCTGCAGGAGGACCCAGCCGCCGAAGGGCGGAGGCAGGGTGGCGATTTCGTAGCCGCGATAGGTAGCCCGTAGGGGCTCAACGATGGCGGGCTCGGGGAAGGCCGCGAGATCCTCGGCGGTGATCCAGCCGCCATTGGCCGCCATGTCCTCGGCAATGGCCTGAGCGATAGCGCCGCGATAGAAGTCCTCCGCTCCGGCCTCGGCCAAACGCCGAAGCGTCTGGGCCAGCACGGGCTGGCGGAAGCGGTCCCCGGCGATCCAGGGCCGCCCTTCGGGATGGAGGAACAGGCGCCGGGCGGCGTCCTGCTCTGCTAAGGCGGCCCCGTAGAACTGGAAGGCCCGGGCGCGAAAAGGTCCCAGGATCACGCCATCATCGGCCAGGGCCGCGGCGGGGGTGACCAGCTCGGCCCAGCTGAAGGCGCCACTGCCGTAGCGGCGAAGCGCAAGGTCAAGAACCTTGGGGGTTGAGGGAACGGAGGCGGCGCTATGCCCCCGCCGGAGCTGGGCTGTCGTGACCTGGGCGGGGAGCGCCGCCGGGGACCAGGTGGTCCCATGGATCACCTCCGTGACGCCGGAAGGGCTGCGCACGAGCATGACCGTCTGTCCGGCCAGCCCCGACCCCGCGGGTTCGCTAACCCCTAGCGCGAGGGAGATGGCAATGGCCGCATCCACCGCATTGCCACCTTGCTCGAGCACCGCAGCGCCGATGGTCGTGGCTTCCGGAGTGGCGCTGCTCACCACGCCCCCTGCTCGGGCAGGGGTGCTCAAACTCAGTAGGAGCGCCAGGGTCAGGGTGAGGGAAGCTCTCATCATGCGGTGCGGACTCCTAGAAAAGCCTCGATGGCATCGGCGCCGGCGTGCAGGCGCGGAAAGAGGTCGTCTGAAGCGGTCCCCTTGCCAAAGCGCTCCAGCACCTCGGCGCCATCGTAATCCACGGAAGCGACGCGAAGGGTCAGGCTTTCCGCCGCCATCCCGAAGTCTTCCCCGGGAAGGGTAGCGACACCCGCATCCCTGAGCAGAGCCTCCGCCAGGGCAGCTCCGGTGGTGATCCCCCGGTCCGCAAGGATCTCCCGGTGAGCTTCGAAGTCTGGAAAAAGGTAGAAGGCGCCCTCGGGGCGGGGGCAAAGGAGTCCCAGGGTCTGGAAGCGCTCGAAGAGATAGGTGCTTGCCGAGCGATGAATCGCCGTGGTCGTTTCGACGAACGCTGCGATTTCCGGCCCATAGGCAAAGGCGGGAAGGGCGCCATGCTGGATGGGGGCGGAAACGGCGCTGAAGGTTTCGCTGATCATGGCGCGAAGGGGCGCCATGAGCGCCCCGAGGGCATCGGGCACCGCGGCCAGGCCCAGACGCCATCCCCCCGCTGCGAAGGCCTTCGATAGCCCGGTGGTGATGATCGTTTGCGAGGGGAGGACGGTCGCCATGGAAGGGGCCGGGCCCCCGACGAAGGTGACGAGGCCATAAATCTCATCAGAGAGTACGACCACCCCTTCCCGTTCGCAAACCTCGGCAAGGCCCTCGAGGTCCTCTGGGCTGTAGACAGTCCCGGTGGGGTTGCCCGGGCTATTCAAAATGAGGGTTTTCGGCCCAGGGTGCGCCCTGCAGGCCTGGGCGAGCGTTTCCGGGGCTAGGCGATAGCCCCTCTCCCGGGACGTTTCCAGGGGAACAAAGGGTTTCCCCAGCAGGGCAGCCTGGGGCGCGTAGCTCACCCAGGCGGGCACGGGCACCAGCACCGGGCCGGCAAGGATGGCCAGCAGATCGAAGAGGAGCTCCTTGCTTCCTGGGCCGACGAGAATATTGGCAGCATACAGCTCATGGCCCTGGCGGCGCAGGAAGGCGGCCGCAGCCTCCCGTAGTTCGGGAAGGCCTTCCCCGGGTAGATAGGCCTTTTCTCCGGCGTGTGCCTTGAGCGCCTCGACCATGGGGGGCGGTACGGGGAAGGGGGACTCCCCAAAGCCTAGGTGGCAGACCAGGTGACCTGCTTGCCGAAGCGCGCGAGCGCGCTGATTGATGGCGAGGGTGGCGGATTCCTTGACGGCGAGAAAACGAGGATTAACGCGGTCCATGAGCAGACCCTCTCGGCGCGGCGGGCCGGCGGCCCGATGGCTGAGCATAGGGCGAAAAAGCTTAGAGTGCCTAGAGTCTGAAAAGCCCTGGATCTGAAAGGCCTCGGAAAAGCCTTGGGGCTCCGAGAGGAGCCCCTGTGCACAGCTTAGGCGCTAAAGCGCAGAAGCGCTTCCCGGGCACCGCCGGCGCCACCGAGGAAGTGGCGCAGATACTCCTCGTAGGAGCCCATCCACATCCCTTGGGAGCGCTCCCGCCCCGCTTCCACGTCGGTCTTCGTGGTCTTCATGTACCAGTTGTTACAGCGCAGCCAAACCTTGCCGTCGGCGCTGGCGTTGCAGCGGCTGGTCCAATCGACCACGGCCTCCGCGGTGGGTTCCACTTCCTGGGTGCCCTTCGCCTTCATGCTCGCGACGAGCTCGGCGATGTACTTGCCTTGCTCCTCGCACAGCAGGGTGACGTTGGTCACCGGGTTCAAGCTTTGGGGGCCGATCATCATGTAGAAGTTCGGCATATCCGCGACGTGCACGCCCCAAAGGGATTGGGGACGGGTCATCTGCCAGTTGTTTTCCGCATTGGCACCGTAGCGGTCGGCGAGGGTCACGCCCCCCTTGCCCGACACGGGGAAGGGAATGTGGTTGCTATCGAAGCCTGTGGCGTAGATGAGCACGTCCACGTCATGGCAGGCGCCGCTGGCCATGCGCACCCCGGTCTCCGTGATGGCCTCGACCCCCTGGGGATCATCGACCAGGGTCACGTGGGGCTTGTTATAGGTCGTGTAGTAATCGTCGATGAAAAGCACGCGCTTGCAGAAGAAGGGGTAGTCCGGGGTGAGCTTCTCCGCGAGCACCGGATCCTTCACCTCCCGCTTAATGCGTTCGGCGATGCCGCGGCAGATCTCCGCGTTTTCTTCCTCGTTATGCAGCGTGTCGAAGGTGAAGGGTATTGGGGTGACCCGGGGCCCATCGTTTTGCCAGTCGATGAAGCGGAGGCTTTCGCTGTAGCCGCCCTTTTTGAACGCCTCGACGATTTCCGGAGGGGTGGGCTCGTCGTCGCGGGGCATGCACCAGGTGGCTGATCGTTGGAAAACCGTAAGCGTTTCTACGTCGTCGACGATGGCCGTGATGACCTGGGCGGCGGAGGCCCCGGTCCCAATAACGCCGACCTTCTTGCCCTTCAGATCAACGTCGTAGTTCCACTGCGCCGTATGGAAGGCCTCCCCCTTAAAGTGGCCGAGGCCGTCGAGC
>Ga0255768_10003689_pt1 | contig 15155 bp, 27 predicted proteins | sample 071ome_33_FD_179983 | JGI IMG/M metagenome (GOLD analysis project Ga0255768, IMG submission 179983) | Coastal salt marsh microbial communities from the Groves Creek Marsh, Skidaway Island, Georgia - 071412AT metaG (version 2) | ecosystem: Environmental > Aquatic > Marine > Intertidal zone >...
ATATGTTTGGCGAACACCAGTGTCGTAGATAGATATGTAAGGAGTATTAGTGCCTTCAAAACGAGCAACTTCGTTCGAAGCACCGCTTGAAACATGAAGTTTTACTCCGGGTGACGTAGTACCAATACCTACATTGCCGCTGCTGTCGACCACCATACGGTCTGCATTATCTGTGGAGTCATAAAGACGCCAGTCACCAGAACTATCAATGTATTGCAGCCAACTTCTTGTGCCTGTTCTTTCTAAAAGAAAACCAGCAGTGCTGCTAGCAACCTTTAAGCCACTTGTGCCATCAAAGCCATCAGTATTTGTACTCCCCACCAGCAAGTTACCGCTGCTATCGATACGCATACGTTCAGTAGAGGCAGTTTTAAAGCGTACTTGATCCGTTGCATCTAATTGGACATCTCCTCCAGCAACCGTAGAGAACACATTAACTAACGTGCCATCGTAATAAATGCCTCGATTACCAGCATTTGCAAGATCAATAGTGCCACTAGCTGCTGATAAATTAACATCACCTGTGAAGGTGGCGTTGCCTGTGCTACCGCCAAGCGTCAAAAGGTCAGTTGCATTTGAGGCATCAGAGCGTCGGGATGAAAATGTGATCGTTCCATTGAGGGAGGTATTTGGGCCTAAAGAAACGACACGCATATTTCCAGAAGCGTCGTCTATATACCCCGTGCTTGCTCCTGTGATTGTACCAAAAGTTGTCGTTACTTTCAGTGCGTCAAATGTGGCATCGCCCGCCGAGAGGGTGCCGGTCGTCGTAATTGCGTTGGCTTGAAAGTCCCACTCTGTTGCTGAGTTGTCATATTGCAAGACCGTTGTTGAAGTGCTGCGGAAAAGAACGTCTCCCGCGTCTGTCGGGTGACTACCCGGATAAAGAACAAGATTGCCGCCGCTGTTTGTAGCCGTGCCGCCAGAAATGTAGGTTTCTGCCGTATTGCTTCCAGACGTAATGTTTGTGCCTACTGAGAGGGTGCCATTAACGTCTAATTTTGCGGAAGGTGACGAAGTACCAATACCAACATTACCGCTGGTGGTGATACGCATACGTTCTGTTTGTGATGCACCGCCTGTACTCCAAGTGTGATAATCATTACCACCGTTCCATTCGATGGCATACTGTTGATAAGTTTTATTGGCTATAGAGAGGTACAACGCCTCGCCGCTATCAATACCAAGATATGCTTGGTTATTAGATGCTCTATCAAATCGTATAGTTGCTCCGTTTGTGTCACCTTCAACGTGTAGAGGTTCCGCAGGAATTGTACCAATACCGACATCACCCGCGAAGGTGGCGTTTTGGCTGCTGTCTATGGTAAGGGCGGTTGCCCCCGCCGATTTCAATACTATCTGACCAGCGTCTGTCGGGTGGGTTTCACCGTAGAAGATTGCGGCACCACCTGCGCCAGCCGTCGAACCACCAGCAATTTGCAGGAAAGATGCCGCCGCACCATCTTTATAGATGTTGCTGATATTGTTCAGGGTGAGATTGCCAGAGGCGTCGTACGCAAATCGTGTGACAGAGCCACCACTAGATTTGAACGTGGAGGCGTCATTCAGCGTCGTCGCACCAGCGGTAAGCGTCGTGACAGTCGCAGCAGCCGCGCTAGAGCCGCCGATCACCGTGCCGTCGATGGTGCCGCCGTTGATGTCGATGTTAGATGCCGCAAACCTGTCCGTAAAATCGACTACCGCCGCGCCAGCGCCCGCCCCGTCGGCGTAGATCATCTTATTAGTGTTGTTAGCTACAGTAACGTTGCCTCCCGACCCCTGCGTAAAGACCGCGTCCTGACCGCTGTTGTTGACGACAAAATAGAGCTTTGTCTGATCGTTCGGAGACACCGTTATAGTGTTCGTCCCGGAAGGCGTTCCGCCAAGGACAAGAACACGGTACTGACCGTCCGTAAGCGTTCCGTCCGTGGTCGTCAGAGTGTGAGTCGTCCCGCTCAGCGTGATGGAACCAACGCCGGTCAATGACCGGTCAATAATGTCCATGTTAAGGTTAACAGTATCGCCCCAGCTCCCCGTCTGTTCGCCGTCAAGGGGCTTCTCTATGCCGCTGTTTGTCGTATAAGACGGTGCCATTTCCTAACTCCTCTATGCCGCTATGGGCAACCAAGACGCGGACTGATCCGGTTCAATGCCTGCCCAAGACGCGGACTGATCCGGTTCAATGCCTGCCCAAGACGCGGACTGATCCGGGATTATCGGTCCCCAGACAATAACCTTTCCGGCGGAACCTGTCGCCCCCGCCCCCGTCGGAACAACAACGGCGGTGCCTGTAACGGTTACGCTTCCTACAGAAGCCGAAGCCTCCAACCCGGATACCGGAGCATTCGCCGCCGCGGATGCCGTCACAGTGCCGACTGCCGACGATGCGGCCAGACCCGACACCGTGATGTAATTGTTTGTTACAAGCGAAACAGTGCCGACCGAAGATGCCGCCTCAAGGCCGGTTGCCGAGACAACAGCATCCGCGGATACTGTAGCCGTACCGACGGCCCCGGCAGCAGAAACCCCCGTTACGGGAACATTCCCAATAGCCGTAACCTCCACCGTCCCGGCGGAGGCGGAGGCACTAACCCCCGTAACTTCGACGAGGTAAATGATCCGTACATCTACGGTTCCAACCGCACCTGTTGCGGAAAGACCGGTTTGGGGCACATTTGACGCACCGGACGCCGTTACGGTTCCGTCGGAAGATGTCGCGGACAGGCCCGTTAGAACAACGGGAATAGGCCTATTCCAAGGCCCCTCGCTCCACGAACCGCGGCTCCACCCATTTAGAGAGGTATTTGCCACGGAAGAAGACTTACTAAGCTATGCGAATGATCGCGTTGGAGGCGTCCGCAGTCGGGAACTGAATTGTGAAGTCACCCGCGGTTGAAGTTTTATCGCCACCAAACGCAAGAACAACAACGGACGGGTCACCTGCTGCGGTGTCGTTGTAAATCAACGCGCCGTTCGCCGTTATCGTCGCCGACGAAAAAGTCAGGTCAGCAAAGTCTGTGAGCGCCGTCGTTCCGCTCGTAGTCGGCGTCACGTTAGTAAGCGTACCGCCGCCCGCGGAGTAGCCTGTTCCAGAGGCTTCATTCGTCGCGGAATAAGCCGTGGTCGAAGCGTCTAGCGTTGCGGAGCTCGTATATAGAGCCAGTTTGAACGTATTACCGGTGCTCGCGGTAAAGTCATGCGTAGCGGTCATCAACTCTTTTTTGAAAGACGTACACATTGCCTGTGAGATTGCCATCTCAGAGTCTCCTTATCAACTCAGCCAGTTCTGGGTGGCCTGCATCGTTCAAAGCGTTGAAGACCGTAGTCCTATCACTTTTTATAGCCTCCCGCATGTAAAATGACAACAAGCTTTCTAGCTTGTCCCGATAAGCAAAGGCTTGTTCTCTAATAACAGGAGGCGCGTCTATCGAAACCGATATAATCTTTTCCGCGCACCTCTTTGCGACCTCTTCCGGCGTAAATCCACGGTTTTTTGTTGTCTGAACCGTTACCTTATAATCCGGAGAAATATCTATTTTTGCAGCAAACATTAGGTTCTCGGCTGGCTAGGTAAGCCTTTACGGTAAGCGTCCGTATTCTCGCGAGCTTCCGCAAAATCTTTAAGCCGCATCAGAGACTCTTGGAAACGCTTCTCGTAGGCCCCCAAAACATCTTGCTCGCCCTTCATGTAAATATAGCCTTCGACAAGAGAGCCATACAAAAGCGCGTTTGGCGCGTTCGTGCTTAGCCACGTTGTACCGCTCTCGGCTCCGTCCGTGAGACTAGCCGGGCGGTAGTAGTAGTGAAGCTCGACAGTGTAGTCACTGTCCGGGGTAGGAGCGATTAAGAAATTTGAATCGTCAAACAAAGCGTAAAACTTAGGGGTCCCTGTCGTAGTTGGACTCGGCCAGTACTGCTGAAGGAAGTTTACGTCTTTTATCAGCAGAAACTCGGTAGAACCCCCGTTTGAGATCGACAGGGAAAAAGAGGACAAAAAGTCTGGCGGTGCGGATAAAAACTTATTCGAGGTTGTCATCGAAGCGGTGGCGTTTTTCCGGAAATTTTCCAGATCAACAAGCTTAAATATGCGTTCTTCCGCTGCCCGAATAAACACAGGTAAGTTGTTAACAAAACTCGTTTCAGAGTTCTCCGAAAAATCTTGAATGGCTGTTTTTAGCTGTGCGTACGTAAAACTCATGTTGTCACCACAGTCACAAAGCCCACGACGCCCTGTGCCTTAATGTCAGGTTTCCCTTGCGGAAACGAAGACGCCCCCACGTAAACAACCAAAGGCTCTACTCGGTCCGGCCTCGGGTTATACAAAGCCTCCGCGTCTGCCACTTCTTTGAAAGGGCCTAACTGCGGATGTTTTGGCTCCCATTCGTCCTTACCAACTAGAGAACCGGTCCATTCCCGGCGCATATCCACATACCGATACCGAAAGCCGGAGCGGTCTGAAATTGCGTAAGAGTTCTTTCCGGAAGCAAACCTAGCCATGCTACGCTCGATAGTAGTCGTAGCTTGGAGATATCTGCAAAGAGGACCGGTCTCGATCTTCTTGCATAGCTCTTTGCAACTCTTCCTCGTACACGGCTTTTAGAAGGTTTGCCCTGTCTGGAGCGAACTTAATAGACAGGTAGTAAGCCAGACCCGCCGAAACGCACGGATAAAACCGGAAGGGTACTTCAACAGTGTTAACCTGAGCATCGGCATCATCGAGCCTAACAAGACGATCAAATACCAACTCATACGAAGAGCTAGAGTCCGGCGTCGGCCACAGCTTAATAACGGGCGTGATCTGGCGGTCTACATAAAACTGAACTGGACGACCCGTAGAGCGCTTGCTCGTAAGATTAAGGTATGCGTCCCGACCGATTCGCGTAATGTTCAGGTCAGACTGGTTGCTGCTTCCAGAGTTTTGCCTGATTACAGCAGATAACACGTCAATGGAAGCCTGCGTATCTTCTAACGAAACCGCGGAGGACACCGTCGCAGTGGATCCTGAAGTTGCTCCCGTAACAGTTTCGCTAGCAGAAAAGGCACCGTTTGGTACGGTGAGGGCGAAAACAGTAGAGGAGTTGACGTTTGTTATAGACGCGGTGGCGTTACTCGTGCCGCCTGTTATAACCTCACCGTCTTGGAATCCCGTCGTAGAGTTAACAGTCATCGTTAACGTACCGACCGGATAGTCAGCAACACCGCTCGCAAGAGCCACCGTTTTCTGGTTTATAGTCCAGCGATTTATGCCACGGTTGGCCCACTCAGCAAAAAGCAGGTTAAGCGACCGCTTCGCTGTACGAAGGTCATAACCCGTACGCGCTTCAAGCCCGCATCGCTCAAAAGCTTCTTCGATGTGCTCGTTTACATCGAGCTCGAAGTTTTTGCTGGAAGAAACCGCCACTTAATCACTTCCTCTTCTTGACCATGCCGCCGCCGCGCATCTTCTTGACCATGCCGCCGCCGCGCATCTTCTTTACGGGCTTCTTCTTTACGGGTTTCTTCTTACGTGGTTTCATTGCCATTTAACAACCTCCTGTAAAGGTTCTCTCTATGTGCGTAGAGATCCGTGTTTTCAAACGCTTCGAAGCTCTTGTCGTAATACCCCAAAGGTTTTAGGGCCTCAGACTTTTCGTGAAGAGCCTTTAGCCGTTGCACAAAAATGATAGCATATTTTTCGCCTACCAAAGGAGAAAAAGAACCGTCGTCTAGGAAATCCTCTGGGTCGTCGTCTGGGTGAAAGCCCATGACCCAAACATCCTTCTGACCGAACATCCCATCAGCAATGGCTTCGTTTAAGGCGTGAAGAAAATCCTCAAAGTCTGTAGGGTCTTTTCGGTAGCACAAATCAACCACCATAATGACATCAAACCTGTCATCGAAACCCGCAATGGTTTGGTATAGGGATAGGCTATCGTCTTCCGTCTTAAACACAAAACCAACCCGGTCTTCGTCCCACGCTGTTTTTGCGTAAGGACATGCGGGCAGGTTGTTGAAGAACGGAGAAGGCGATTCTAAGGCATGCTTAGACCACTCCCTTAGTTCTGTTTTTATGTCTTGCTCAAGCATGTTACGTGTAAAGCGTTCTTTTCCGACGATTTGACATTACCGCGCCGCAGCCCTTATTAAGCTTTCGATACGGCGCACCAACGACTACTCCACCCGCAGCCGCTCGTGTAACTTTTGCAGCTTTTGTATTAGACACAACAGTCTTGCCGCGAGAACCTCCCTGCTTTTTCTTACGAGCCGTAGCGGCACGTTGAGACTTTGACAAAGACGCCGCTTTAGCTCTTGGTAAGCATCGGTCAGGGTTCTTTTTATTTTTTGAAGTCCCGCACTCGCCCGCGATGTTACCGCTGCTATCAATTCTGACCCACTTTTCATCAACCCACTCCTGTAACTTTCCCATGATTACGACTTCTTTCTCTTCTTAGAGGACTTCGCGTAGTTAGGGTCCTTGCAGTATTTAGAAGCCGCTAAGTTTGCATAAGCTGACGGATACGTGTCAAACGTACGCTTTGCCCAAGCTTTACCCGCCGGGCAGATCTTGCTGCCGCGGCTTTTTGACGAAACTGATCCGCCCTTACGAAAATAAGTAAGTTTAGGCTTACCGGGTTTCGGACCTGTCCGAACTTTCGCCATGCGTCCTCACGATCTTGCGGGATTGAATGAACTGTTCCCACATAGGTTTTATCATACGGTAGTTTTCATCGACCTTTAGAGCCGTTCTTTCCGTTCGCTTGTCAACATCTATCAAAGTAGACGCTTGCCAACCGAGCAAAGTCAAAAGAGCAGTTACGACCCCCGCGAGAAGGACACCTACAATAGTCTTATCCATCAGCACTTCCAACGCTTTCGCGCCTGCCGAAGGCGACTGTTCGGGTTTTTTGCGGCTTTTGGGAACTTCTTCATTTGTCCCGCGGATCTAGCGCAGTAGCTTTTGCGGCGCTTAGCCGCCTTAGACCCCTTTTTTACCTTACCAGTAACCGCAGTCTTTAACTTGGACCCCGGGTTTAGCTTCCTGTACGCGGCAACACCTTTTTTGGTCATACCTGCGCCGGATTTTGTAGAGCGAAAGTTCTTTTTATTCCGGGGAGGCATCTTGCCTTTAGCGGCGGCCATTACAGCTCGCTCCCGTTCTTAATGTAGATAAACTCCATTGACGCGGAGACATTAAAGTCTACCGACCCCGAAGAAGAAAATGCCCTCATTTCTAAATCTGTTTTTTCCGCGAAGCTTAGCGGGAAAGTGTAGAACTGTTCGTGGGCACCATCTGTCAGCGTAAATCTTTCCTTTATCTGAAAGACTTCTCCATATGGCCTAGCAACAAGACTAGCATTTAGAACAGCCGGTGTCTGAGTTGATGTTCCTGTGGATAAAGCCATCTTTGTAAGAAAAGCAGTGTACCCTGCGGGAACTGTCCAAAGACTCATCAGTGTTTGGTTGTCACCATCACCGTTAATGCTAAGGTACACATTAGCGGGAACTCCAGAAGTCACGGTGCCTGTTCCTGCGTAAATTGTGCCAGCATTTGCGCCACCGCTGCCTGCACTTCGGACAATGCCGCGATTTATACGGATGTAAGACTTTGTGGTGTTAACAGCCGTTTGCCCGTTTAACGTAACAATTTCGCTTATCTCGTTGTAATCAGCGTCTAGACCAGAAATTTCCACTGTTCGCGCACCAGTGCCTGCGGCAGTGTCATTAGCTGAGCTGCTCGATACAGTCATTACTGTGGACGATGCGGGATAAGCGTACAAACCACCCTGTTCCCAAATGGTTTCCTTAGAAGACCCAACAACAGCGTTGTAGCCAAACTTAAAAATAGTTTTGTGGAAGGATATTTGGTTGCGAGAAACCTGAAGCTCAAAGGGTTCGCTAGTGCCTACACGGGTAATTGAACTAACTTCACGAGCCATCAGTGAATTACCTTATCTTCGGAGTCCAAGAGCACCTCTTCTAACCAATAGATGAAATTAGAGGCCTCTTTTGGACTTGAAAAACCAGTGAATTTTACAAAAATGTCCGGGGTGTCTGAATCTTCAACAACAATGTAGTAGGTGCCCGACGAAACACCGTTTTTGGAGTTAAAGTCGGGCACCGTCCACGTTCCCACGGATCAACAGTAAAACACAGTCAACGCGGTTACAGCAGTAGCGGCAGAAACGTATATGTCGCTAACCCTAATGCCGTCCGCAGGGATGTTGACCGAGTGTGAGTCAGATGCAAGAAAATCCAGATCAAGAACGGTTGCGCCGCCGTTGCCATCGGTAATTGTCAACCGCGGCGTCCCCGTAGTAGTCAGGACCTGTATCTGACGGATACGCGCAGGACCAACACCCGCAGAGCCGGTGCCGGTCAAGCGCGTTGCTTTTACGTCAGAACTTGCCATAACGTCGCTCCCTTACGAAAGGTTGCGGTTTTGCAGATACAGCACCGTCACCGTCGCAGCACCGGCAGATGCTGCCGTGCCGGTCTGATTGTACGTCACGGTTACGTCAACGTCCGTAGAACCGATGTCGATCAGGTTACCAATCTGAGAGACGTCAGAGGTCGCAAGAACCCGCGCGGCGGTTCCAACGGCAAGAGCGTCCGCGTACTGGTCCGCCGTCGAGCCGTCACCAATGTCAAAAGTGTTGGTTGTACCAGCATTAAAAGCCGTCGTTACATCAACGGCAATCTGATAAATCTGGCTGTTTGCAGGGACGGTCGCGACTACCGTTTCCGTTCCATTCGCGCCGAACACAACATTTGCGCTCTGAGCCATGAGAACAAAACCGACGTTTGCTTTATCGGTGCCGACGGTCGTACCCGTCGTATATTTGATAGTTCCGGCCTTAATCGGGCCTGAGAAGGTCGTGTTAGCCATGTTCATCTCCTGTCGTGGCAAGTGTCAGCCGCCCAATGCGTCTGTCAGGGATCTTAAAAATATAAACCAAAATAAAAGGGGCGGCAATAGCCGCCCCTTTCACCGTAACGAGATGTCTGGGCTTACGCAGCGCCAGCGGTCCCGAAGACGCAGCGCCAGTCGGAGACACCGAACGAGTAACGCTCACGCGCCTTGAAGCGCATGTTACCCGTGTCGAAGTCGCCTTCCATGGCGGTCTTCAGCGGCGAACGGTTAAAGTATTTAAAGCCGTTCGGCGCGTCCGTTTTGATGAAGAACGCGTCCGTGTCGGTGAGGAAGTGGTTGACCACCGCACCTTCCGGAAGCATGCCCATCGAGCGGACCGCGTTGATGTCATTGTCAGCCGTCCCGCTACGCAGGTTGCTGTTAATGACACGCTCCGCAACGAACTGAAGCTCTTTCGGAATGATGAGCTTCTGTCCGCGGACCGCAATCTTCAGGCCACGCTCGTCGGTCAGACCCGCGATATCAATCAGCATCTGCTCCAGCGAGGTCTCATTGAGATCCGCCGCAACAGAAAGCTGGTTGCGCTGGTTGCCCGACAGCGACGGATGAGCGGACGAGCACAGGGCTGCGCCGTCACCAACCGCGTACGTGGTGTCGAAAGCGTTGTTAAGAATAGCCGCAGCTTTGATCTGCTTGGTCTGAGCCATCGAACGAGCCAGAGCCTTCGTGTAACGGCTCGCAAGCCGGTCATAAAGGTTGTCTTCGATAGCTTCTTCCGTGATCGAGAAAGCCAGAGCAATCGTCTCGTGCGTGTAACGAGCAGTATAGGTTTCCTGCGCGTCATCGAACGAAACTGCACTGCCTTCGTTTTTCACGGGAGCAGTTGAGAAGCCGCCGAGCATCACCTCTTCTTCAAAGGCCCGGTCCGAAGACTCTTCCTCGAAGATTTCAGCATGCTCCTGTTCGTAGCGGTCGTACTCAAGACCAAAAAGAGCATTAAGGCCGGGCTCAAGCTCTTTAGCCAGTTGGGCTCTTGAAATAGCCATTAGTCAGCCCTCCTTAAATGCCCGTGGAATCCGCGGTGGTCTGAGAATCAAACCGGCGGGTTCCAGCGTTGAAATGAGCGTTCAGGCGCACGATGAGAGGGATACCCGCCGCCGTGTAATCGCTATTGGCTTCATCATCCATGATGCCAACGATACGAAGCGGGAGAGTAGCCGTTGTCGCAATCGAGCTAACGCTGAGCGCAGACGAAGAACGGCCCGTGTCGGTAGAACCGCTACGAGCCGAAGTGCCGAGAGACGCGTTTGCAAAAATCGCGGCCACAGCAGTGGCACGGTCCGTAAGCGAGGCGTCACTCGCAACCTTGAACAACTGATTCGGGTCATCGGCAACGAGAGCCTTGACAGGATGGTTCGTGTCAACGCTAACCGAGCCGGAACCGGGCCAGTAGTTAAGGAAGGTAGTTTTCTTCGTCACCGAGTCTACGTACTCAACACCCATCAGAACGCCAAGCGCCTGAGTCGTGCCGCCACTCGTCGCGCCAGCGAAATCAATCACGCCAGCAGCCAGAGGAACGACAATGCCGCCATTGTAAATGGCGTTGGTGTTATCGGACGCAATCTCATAGGTCGTAAGACCCGTCGAGTTCGCGCCGGAGCCGACTAGACCGATAGGACGAAGACCGTAGGCAGTCTCTTGGTTTGCCATTTTGGATCACTCCTAAAGGAGGTGGACCCTATTTTCGGGACCCACCAAAGGTTACACGAGATTGACGATCAGGTTGATTGATCGTCATCGTTGAATGTGCATTCTCGCGCATCATATCGTGGTCCACTGCCTGAAGCTGATCGGCACTCCGTTGCCGGAAATACTCGGTCCGCTCTTCAATGGTTTCCACGGGAATCCGTGCAAGAATCAAACCTCCAACACCGAACACCCCTTCGTATTTACCGTTTTCAATAACGGGAGCTTCAAAGTCTGGATACTCGTCCTGACGAACAAGTTCCCAACCTTCGCGAAGTTTAGCACTGATGTTCTTGCGGTCGTCAAAACCACGAGTTTCAGCCCTAATCCAACGGTGTTTAAACCCGTCTGGTGCGGGGGGTGCATCAAGCATTGAGGGTGGAGCCCACGGCTTACGCCTAGCCTGAGTGCTCCGGGTACTTCTCGCGCGAGAAGCACGGTTTGAGGAAGTACCTTCTTTCTGAATTTCTTCGCTCATTTCCTTACTCCTTCACGTATTTCGCGTATTCTTCTAGCGGCACACCCAACTTTTTAGCCATGGCGACTTGGGTAGGGGTGAGTCTAACCTGCTTCTTACCGCGCCCAGATGATGCAGACCGATTAACAGAGGCAACCGTCTGAGCGGGTCGTTTGCCTTTGGGTCCGTTGTTAAACTTATGGGGAAAAGCTTCCGCCATACGTTTGTCCAGTTCACTATAGTAGTCATCGCTGGAAGGGTCAAATCCCTCATCTTCGATGAGTTGCTTGTGTATTCCGAAAGCGGCGTACGTCATGGTCTCGTCAGAGCCAAACCACTCACGCTCCGAAGCCCACGCTTCTGCTTTCGGATCTGGACGCCGAGGTGCGGCAGGCTGCTGTTGCGCCTGTTGCATCTGCTGGCGCTGAAGTTCAGCATGCTGGCGCTGAACCTCAGAATTACGCTGAGCCTGAGAGGCACGGTCCGCTTGAATGGCAAGAGCCGTAATCTTACGGTTTGCCTCAACGACAGCCTCGGTGTCACCGATTTCAATGGCGTTTTTCAGAGCATTTTCTGCGGAAGCAAGCTCGCTCTGAACACGGCCACTGAACTCCGTGACATAACTATTGTCCATCGCCTCAAGACGTTCCTTGAGACTACTAGACTCACTTTGAACCTGCTGAGCATAGCGAAGCGCTTCTTCACGCTCACGCTCCGCCTGACGCATTTTCTTGGTTAGCTGGTTGATGCGCTTTTGAGTGGCGTTAGACGCTTTCTCAAACTGGTCTTCTTCGTCCGCATCAGATGATGCGACCGAAATATCTTCAACCTGATCGTCAGAAGTATCCTCTACTTCTATGGATACGTCCTGTTCTTCTGCCTCTAATTCTAGCTGTTCTTCGGCCATAAGACCCTCCTACATATGTAAAACGTCTTCGGGATCAGAAATAGTGGCAAGCACCTCGTCGTCGTTGAGGATGCGAACTTCGCCACCATCGATCTTGAAGCGTGAACCTGCATACCGGGCAAACATCACCCAGTCTTTTTCCTTGCACCACGGACCTTCGAACTTGTCGGGGTCTTTGTAAGCAAGAGGGCCGACTTTCAGGACATAACCGACCTGAGTTGCGACTTGGTTCTCTTCAACGACCTGATCGGGAAGATAAATACCCCCTTCTGTCTTGCCCTTACCTCGATAAGGAAGAACAACAAGACGCCAACCCGTTGGGCTGGGAATACGTTCAAGAAGGGATTTGTTTAGGAGGGTTGGATCAAGGACACGATCCGTTTTACTTACGTAAGCAGAGGCTATTTTCTCTGCTTCTTCTCCAACCTTGGAGAGATCGGCGACTGCCGGACTAGTCATCTGCATGCTCCTGTTTTTCTAGCAGGCTCTTGAGTTCCTGTTCAACGTACTCAAGGGATCTAAGCCACCCCATGAGTTCGCGGTAGTGCTCCATGTCTTTGACCTCACCAAATTCGAGAGTATCAATGACGATAGAACGCTTTTCTTTTAACAGACGGAATGTTGCTTCTGCAAGAAATATCTCATTCATTCTTATAATTATCCGTTTTTAGAGGATATACGGGCGTGAGCTTTGCTCATGGCCCTGTTTCCAAACCAAAAAGCGATAATCGCAGAAAAAATTGCTTGTGTTTCGTCATCCCATGCCGCTTCAACGGCGGAGACCCAATCGATGTTCTGGTTCTCTATCATGGCGTAAATCATCACGCCTTTGACTGACGCAAACGCTATGAAGAAAAGGTAAGTAAGAATAGGGCGCACACTACCGCGCAAAGCGTTGACAAATCCCCCAGCATCGATAGATCGATCATGCGCGTACAACCCCTTTGTTTCTTCTATCTCCGCTTGCGCGTCGAGCTCTTTAACCTTTAGCTCAGAAAGCTGCGAAGCGTATTTAGCTTTTGCCTCCAGCATAGCAAGCTCTTGCTTGTTAGCCTGCTGTTGCTTGAAGTAGCCTAAGATCTCTGGAACTATGGATGTTCCAAAGCCCAATAAAGTGCCGAGTAAGCTAATCATATAAACCTCCAAAAGATGCGAGATTATACGAGATAGCTGAAAATAAAGCTAGTCTTGTAGCGAAGGAACAATATGGACGTTTCCGTCCTCTAGATCGACATAGGCCATTCTTACGCCCATTTGTTTTTGAAGATCGGTTCGGGGGCGGTGAATACGGTCCTTATTTTTTCTTCCCGGGTTAACTCTCCGGGCGTCTTTTTTGGAGTCAAAGAAAAAAGCCTGCCCGTTCTTATCTACCGCAACAACGTCAATCGGGGATTGAGAACCCAGAGGCGAAAAAACATAGTACCCCTTGTTCACCAAATACTTCATCAGAAGGAGCTCGCAAGACAGACCGTCTACGTGGCGAGGATCCACAAGTTACTTCTTTTTAGCGATAAACGCGGATGCCCCGAAATAGGCACTAACCACGCCCGCCATGCCTATATAAAAGAGGCTGAACAAGTCAGCTAAGGCTTTAATTCGAGAATCCGGGAATATGGGCAGAAAAACAAGCGCGGTGAACACCAACATAGCAATCATCGCAATCCAAGCCATCTGACGTTGCGAATCCTGCTTGAGCAGGTCGCTGCTAGCTTCCGCCGCGACTATCTCTTCTGGAGAAACCTTACCGTCTCCGTCGGAATCGAGTTTACGTCTTTTCGCAGGCATCAGAATATCCCCTTAAACCTTTGAGGGCGAGCAATGCGGCTGAATCCTCGGACCACCCCGCCCTTACGCGCACGAGCAACCTTCTTACCTTTCGGTCGTTTATTGCCCGTTTTCTTGGGTTTGCCCGCAGTAGACAGCGCTATCGCAACCGCCTGCCTCTGCGGGTAGCCTTCGTCCATAAGCTTAGAGATGTTGTTGCTTATGGCTTTGTCGCTTTTGCCCTTAGATAACGGCATTAGCAGGAAATATAGCTGCCGCCGCGTTTAGCTGCGCCCATGCCGCGGGCAGTAGCCTTTTTCATGCTGCTAGGAACTTTTACGTCCTGCGTTTTTCCATACGGAATCCGGCCCTGACCCTTGATGTCGGCATACTCTACCGCCTTAGGGGCTGCGCCCGGTTTGTTCGTCACGATCTTAACGGAAGCCATTACTGTCTCCTGCTCTGCTGCTGTTTAAGAATTTCACGTTCCATAGCGGAATTGATACGCGCCGCGGTCTGAGCCTCTTGGCTCTGGAGCCGCTGATTGAATTGCTGGTTCCGCATATCCATAGAAACCTTGTCGAGGTCGAGCTTGGCTTTGTCGAGCGCCGCGTCGCTCTGCTCAGCCTGCGCCTTGATCTGAAGCTCCTGCTCTTTAAGCTGGACCAGCGGATCTGGGCCCTGACCTTCGTTGGCGATCTGCTGGCTAAGCTGCTTGAGCATCTGCGTGCCCTGAGCAATAAGCTGCGCCGTAATCGACTCGACCTGAAGCATCTCTTCTTCCGACAGGGGCTGACCCTGACGTGCGTTGACCTGCTGAAGGTACTGGACCATAGCCTGTTCGGAAGCCTCAATGCGGACGTGCTCCATAATGTGCTTCTGGAGCGCGACGGCAACCTGCGGCATTGAACCAACCATCGGCGTCGAACCGAATACCATGTGAGCCATGATATGTGCCTGATGGTCCTGACCCTCGAAAGCCTTCAACGGGATCATGTCCATCGAGTTGATGTTCTCCTGAGCCGGGTCAATCGGCATCGGATCTTCTTCAACATTGCGCCGCAGAATCTTGTCTACGTCACGGACACCCAATGCTTCGTACATGTCACGAAGAACCTCGTGCATGTTGTGCATTTCAGGTGCCGCCTGCGCCAACTGAAGCTTCGTCTGTGCCAGCGCAATACGCTGAGCCTGACTGAAGATGTTCGGGTCAGATACAGGGAGAACATCGACACGCTCGTCAAAGTCCTCTGCCATAATCGACGCATCCGCGCCCTCAACCGAGTACGGATAACGCTGCGGCAGGAAGTCTGCAATGACGCCAGCCAGAAGGCGAAGCTCTTGACGCAGGGCATAGTGCATCCGCTTGTGAACAGCGGACATAATCCGCGAACCCTGCTCCAGAAGCGCAACCGTCGTACCAACCGCCG
>Ga0255768_10003700_pt1 | contig 15117 bp, 30 predicted proteins | sample 071ome_33_FD_179983 | JGI IMG/M metagenome (GOLD analysis project Ga0255768, IMG submission 179983) | Coastal salt marsh microbial communities from the Groves Creek Marsh, Skidaway Island, Georgia - 071412AT metaG (version 2) | ecosystem: Environmental > Aquatic > Marine > Intertidal zone >...
TAGAGATGGCCGCTGAGAAGATTGCGGAACGTATTGATGCGAATCTAATGAATCTGCCTCTTGCTGATCTAGAGATATATCCAAAAGAAACCTATCAGACCAAGATTGATCGATTGCGTCAGAAGACCGATGGTAAACTTATCATCAAAGAATACCCTACTGGCTCTGTTGGTTCTGGACACTTTCGTCACCTGTTGAACGAACTCAAGCAGAAGAAAAACTTTGTGCCTGATGTAATCTATATTGACTACCTCAACCTCTGCATGTCATCCCGTATGCGAATGGGTGCGAATGTGAACTCGTATACATATATTAAGTCCATTGCAGAAGAATTGAGAGGTCTGGCAGTTGAATTCAATTTGCCCATTTTTACCGCAACACAAACGAACAGAACTGGATACACTTCGTCTGATGTTGGACTTGAAGACACCTCCGAATCGTTTGGTCTACCCGCAACAGCAGACTTCATGTTCGCAGCAATCTCAACAGAAGAACTTGAAGGACTCGGACAACTGATGATCAAACAACTGAAGAATCGTTATGGTGATCCTGCATTGCACCGCCGTTTTGTTGTTGGTGTTGATCGATCTAGAATGAAACTGTATGATGTAGAACAGTCAGCACAAGACAACATTGGTAAAGACATTGCTGATGTGCCTGTGATGGACAATACAGACTTCGGTGCTGGCCTCAAGAAGGAGAAATGGGATAAACAAATTTTTGAAAGTTGGAAGTAAAATGTCAGATAAAAAAGTGAGAATAGTCTTCAAACATTGGAAGACAGGTAAAAAAATTGTGCGTGAAGGCACGCTACCGCCGGTTCTGAATAATCCTCTCTCTGATAGATATCTTTTGTTCATGGAAAACGGCAAACGAGAAGACATAATTAAAGATACAATAATTGAAATTACCGATATAAGTGAGGAGAAAACTAAATGAGTGCGAATAAAGATATGTTCTTAACAGCCGTGCGTGATAAGCATCTGGCGCATATGAAAGCATGTAAAACTAATCTTGAAGTTTATAATAGTCCTGTTGGTATTGGCGAACATGGCGACCTCGTATCAACTGTTGAGGAACTGGTAGAGAAATATGTTTCATCAAAAGAAATGGTTCAGGCGTGTGACGAACTTCTGAAATACACTACATACGAGTAGAAGGAGACAATATGAGAGTCGGATTTACTTGTTCGACATTTGATTTACTACACGCTGGTCACATTGAAATGTTGAAAGAAGCACGTAAACAATGTGACTACTTAATATGTGGGTTGCAGACTGATCCAACAATTGATCGACCTAATAGTAAGAATAAACCAATACAGACTCTTGTCGAACGTTACATACAATTAGAGGCTGTGAAGTATGTTGATGAGATACAGGTTTACGAAACTGAAAAAGACTTGATTGATCTATTGATTCTTTTGCCAATCAATGTTAGAATATTAGGTGAAGAGTATAAAAATATGAAATTCACAGGCAAAGATATATGTGAAGAAAGAGGTATCAGTTTCTTCTACAATAGCCGAAAGCATTCGTTTTCTACGACCGAACTTAGAGAGCGCATAACACAAACTGAACTCGACAAACGGAGTAGAAATGACAAGACTGATAAAAAATCTGATTGACAAGGATGTAATCGAATCGTTGTTAGATCCTCTGGAAGAAGAAATTAAAGAATTGACGACAGGTGCTCGCTGGAATGAGAACAGAGGTCATATCAGAATGGTAACTAAGGCGAACTGTCTTGAGCATTTACATAAAGACATACAAGAAAAAATTGAAAAAGAACTCAATGTCAATCTTCTACCGACATATTGGTTCACAACACAGTACAGCAACGGCAGTTTTATGGTTCCGCATATTGATCGTGCTTCGTGTCAGATATCTGTGACAGTAAATTTCTTTAAAGACCATGATTGGCCAATAAACATTTATCAATATAATCATGAGAGTAGATTGGTTCAAACAGAGTCCGTAGAACTTGAACCGGGGGACGGTTTAATTTATAATGGTACCCATGAAATGCACGGCAGGCCAAAACCATTTAAAGGTGAAAAATTTATACAGACATTTTTTCATTATGTTGATGCTGACGATGAATTTTATGTGAACCACATAGATATAAAACGTCAACGAGAATGTGTTAGAAACACATCATCCGATGGAACAGAAGAAACAGGTCCTTATCGCGGACATGCAATGGGTACAGATTACAACGAAATCAGAGAACAACAAAACGATGAGTAAGATTGAATATAAATTTAATGAAGAAAAATTGTTGCAAGAGTTGCAACAATACGTTGACTCGACATATGACCAACACTATGCAACTGAGAAGTATCAGGCTACTGATATCATCATCGATAGTGGTCACGGTACAGGTTTCTGTCTAGGAAACGTGATCAAGTATGCGAAACGATATGGTCGGAAGGGCACCTCGGAAGACGCACGGAAAGACCTGATGAAGATACTCCACTACGCTCTGATTCAATTATATGTACATGATATCGATTTTTCCGATCAAAAATAGAGAAATGATCGAAAAATTTCATGAAAAAAGTTAAAAAACTTCGAAAAAAAGCTCTTGGAAATCAAGAGCTTACCCGCCTAAAAAAACTTCAATAAAATCAATAGCTTACGACTTGACACCACCACCAACTCCTGTATAATCCATACTGTGATTGGGAGAAATGATATGGAAAAAGAGTTAAAATTGATCGATTCCGATGAACTGATCAAGATCATTGAGCGACTGGTTGACAGTGTTGACCTACCAATGAGCGAGATCACAGAGGATTGTGAATATTTACATGAGGAAGTGTGAACTGGTTCACAGACAATCGACTCTGGTTTTGATATAATACTACCGTAATTTGTTGAGAGGTTTTAGTTATGCGTTTTTCAATTCTTCAATTCCGCGCTTCCCGCGATGCGATTGACCACCTGAACTCTGTTGATTGGGGTGGTGACTTCGGTGACTATCCTGAACTCGCTATTCTGCGTGACGTTTCTTTTCATGGTGGTTCTGAAGGCTTTGAGTCTTGGATGTTCGAATACTACCGTAATGTCGCGAATGTCGAAGCGAGTGGTTTGGAAGAGGTGTTTCATGTTGGTAATGGTTACGGTGACCAAGACAAGATTGTCCGTGTTGACCGTATGCATTCCATGAGTGTTGGTGACATTGCGTTTTGTCACGATACTAATGTTTATTTTATGTGCGACCCTGAAGGTTGGACTGCTGTTGATATCAAGGAGACTGTGTAATGTTGTGTGATATTTGTTATGGTAAGATTGAACCGTTGAAAGATAACAATGGTAATGTAGTTTGGGCAGAAGGCAATAGTGCCGATCCTGTAGTCGAAGACGGTCGATGTTGTGATACTTGTAATGAGTCTATCGTGATTCCTGCGCGACTCTTTGGTATGATTTTAAAGTGAGGTGTTTTGATATGGGTTGGAATTTGGAAGGTCTGCGAGTCGAAGGACTCTATCTTAGTGGCGATGTCCCTGTCGCTGGTCTTGTCACCCACAGCCGTGTTTGTTACGGTGGTGGAGTATGTCACCATGTGTGTCTCGATGAGGGATTTCAGTGGAAAGGCTCCACTGGCAAAGTTGTTGTCAGTCGCGAGGCAGGCGAAACGGTCATTGTTGACCATCAATATATAACCCGCGTTATGGAGGCAGCGTAATGAGCACCAATGTAGCAAAAATTTCTGAACTCAAAACCAGTTTCTGGAATGCAGTTAAAAATCCTGAAAATTTCGAAGATGGTGAAATCAACTGGAATTTTGTTGATGCTGATATTCACCTGGATGCTGGTGAAGCAGGAATGTCTGTACCGAATGAGTGGTACGAGACATTCAACGATCTTGCTGATCAGTTCGAAGGAATCGTGACTGGCCAGTTCGGCCAATAAGGAGACTTGAATGTCTTTATTGAAAATGGTAGAGGATATTCATCCCGTTGACGAGAACGGTGTCCATCGGCGTTATGTATTCAGCAACGGTTATCAGTTGAGTGCAGTCAAGTTTTGGGCATCATATGGTGGTGATAAGAATCTCTGGGAAATTGCCGTGTTGAATAACGATGATGAGTTTGTCACTGGAGATTTTTTCCCTGAGAGGGCGGCCGATGACGATGTAATCGGTTACGTTAACAACGATGAACTAAAAAATTATGTTCGACAATTAGAGGAATTGTTATGATAACTGTAACTGATCTATTGCTTAAACTGGATGATCGTCTAGCGAAGGCGATATACGATAAATATAAATCTAATGTCGCGGCATCTCGTAACACTTCTGTAAATAGGGATAAAGAATTAGTAGGATATGACGAAGGATATCTCTGTGGTCTGGAAGCAGCTGCTGCGATTTTCGAAGAAATACTATATGAATGGAATGAAAAGCAATCTGCCATGACTTGCTACCCCTATATTGAGGAAACTGACTTATGAAGATTGAAGGCCTTGTTCACCGAGGAACCGCGACTCACACTTACCATGTTTATTTGACCGATGCGGAAACTTCTTGGCCGTCTCAACGCATTATCACCGCGGTTGACAGACATGGTAATTTATCTTTTGATGAATGGATAGAGATTAAAAACGGTGTCAAACATCCAGGTCATTTTGGCGGTACTGTCAATTGCCTTCGTGGAAATCTTTTTGAAGTGAGTGTTTATGTTGATTGAGGATGATTATACAAGCAAAGTGACATGGACGTATGAGACCAATCACGGTAAAGTGACATTCGATTTTGATTCCACTGAGATGAACGTGAAAGAGATGTTCCTAAAGTGGGTTGACTTTATGTGTGCGATTGGGTATAATTTAGATAGAGCAGAAATGGAAGCAATGTGGAACGGTGAGGTTTGAGTGATGGTACACTATCAACGTGCGGATGTGCGCTTTAATGGCGGCAACGGTGCATTACTATGTAATCGTTGTAGTATCATCATTGATTATGGATTTGACCACGAAGATAAGTTTCATTTCTGTGAAGCGTGTGAACCGCACAAACAAGAATGGGCCATGGGCCAAGAGATGGGAGATTATGATGAGACAGAGTGAACCCGTAAAGAATCGTTACGGCGATGAATATTATTGGAAAGAAATCTCTGAGAATGTATTTCAGTTTTATATGACTGGAGATTCTATGATGTACTGCCGCATGGGAGGTAAAGAGGGTCAGAGCGGAATTGATGAGAACGATCTTGGTATGTTTGATCCAAGTGGCGGCCCTTACGTTGAACTAGGATCAAAACTGTTCGGACAGACGGTTACTAAAATCAGATCCGTTCGTACTGGTCAAGATACAAGTGCGTTTGTTGTAGAGGTTGAGTGAAAAGGATTGTATAGTTGAAGGAGTCAGTATGACAACAGCAAACCCGAAGATTGTTGAAAAGTTCGCGGACGTTATGCCTGAGAAATTGCGTTCATACTACATCATGAAGTGGGCAGAGAAGAAAGGTATAGACACGGATGACGCCATGGAAATGGCGGGATATGTCCGTGGAGACTACATCGGTGCAGGTGCATATATGTGGATATATGTAGGAAATGGTCGATGAAAAGTAAACACGTAGAAGCATTCATGCGTACCGCTGAGGTATGGGCTGAGTGTAGTACTGCACAGAAACTAAAAGTTGGTGCGATTATTGTAAAAGATAATCGTATTATTTCCATTGGTTACAATGGTATGCCGTCTGGTTGGTCTAATGAGTGTGAAACATGGCATTCAAATGTTAATTTTGAGGTGAATGCATTAGACAAACACATTTATGGTACATACAAAACCAAACCAGAAGTTCTACATGCTGAGACAAACGCGATTGCTAAAGTTGCACGAAGTCCAGAGAGTTGCGAAGGCGCATCATTGTTTTGTACTCACACACCTTGCATTGAGTGTGCGAAGTTGATATATCAAAGCGGTATTAAAAACGTGTACGTCAAAAACGAGTACAAGGCAAGCAAAGGTTGCGGCTTGAATTTTCTCAAAGAAAGCGGTGTTGATATAAATATTCTATAAATGAACTCACCCGGAGAAACCAATGTCACGTATTTTCGATTTTGATACATTCACAAACCTTGAAGAAGGTGTGAATGATCCCGCTATCTTCAAGGCTGTCTTTCTAGCAGGCGGCCCCGGTTCTGGAAAATCCTTCATCGTAGGCAAGACAGCACTGACCGCTCTCGGTTTTAAGACTGTAAACTCTGACGATATCTATGAGGTACAGTTACAGAAAGCTGGTCTGACTACCGATCCAGAAGATATTTGGTCAGCGCAAGGTCAAGCAATCAGAGACAAGTCCAAAACACTAACTGGTAAAAGACTCGGCGCTTACTTGAAAGGCCGACTCGGTATTGTGATTGACGGTACTGGTAAAGACTATGCCAAAATTGATAAGCAGAGAAAAGATTTTGAGAATCTTGGTTACGAGACTGCCATGATTTTTGTCAACACCGATCTGAAGACAGCAATTGCTCGCGACAAGTTACGAGCGCGTACAGTCGGCGAAAAGAAAGTAACAGAGATGTGGAACGAGGTTCAACAGAACATTGGTAAATTCCAGAACACCTTCAAAGGTAACATGATCATCGTTGACAACAGTGAAGGTTCAAACTGGGAAGGCGCAACACAATCAGCCTATCGAAAGATCAGTGCTTGGTCTAAGAAAACACCTAAGAACTCACTTGCACAAAAATGGATTAACGCCGAACGAAGTAAGTAATTATGAATGATCGTGAAGAAGTTTTAATGAAAATGATACAAGACTGCGGTTCAATCATAGAGTTGTGTTCAAAGATATCACGTAAGAAAACAGAACCGAACCAGTGGGACAGAAACAGTCTAACGAAAAAATTGGCTTTCATGATGATGACAATTGAAAAGTTGAATGATGAAAATTTAATTGATGAAAAAATGTTGTTTGATTTCGTCCAAGAACAAGAGGAAATTGAAAATGTTTAGAATAAAAAAAATTGGTTCTTTGATAGATGAGATGGGTTTGAAGAATATATTGTTGTTAGTAGTTCTTTGTGTGCCGTGTCTCATTTGGGATTTATTTTTTACATCTGTTGAACTTCTCTATAAAGGATGTTGTTGGATAAACAAAAAAGGCGATATTATACTTCTAAAAATTACTGAGTAAATGGTGATATTTCTTATGAAAAAATTAATTGTTATTTTATTACTTTCGATGTTCTCTGTTGGTTGTTCTTCTTTTGAAGTACCTGATAATCTACCGTGGGATGATTGTTTACATCACGATCATCATCCAGGTGTAATCACCGCAAAATATGATCATCATCATTATGAACACCATCGTATAGAAGGTGATAGTCCTTATGTAAGAGGCCTCAAACAGAGAATCAGGCAAAGAGCGTCTGATCGAAGATTGAATAGAGCGCTTGACCAAGAGCAACGCGACAACAGAAGATATTGGTGCGGCAGATCAGGAGACTGTTAAGGTTATTTGACAATGATTGAATTTATTGGTATACTATACATAGTATTGATGTTTTCTATGGTAATAGGAACTATAGTCCTGATACCATTAGTAATCAAAAAATTGTTTTCAATATTATTAGAAATTTTATTATGAATGTTTTTTATCTGAGCAAAAACACTAAACACTGTGCCATGCTTCACTGCGATAAACACGTGGTGAAGATGTGCATAGAGTACGCACAGTTGTTATCTACCGCGCATCGTGTGATTGACGGTGCCCAATATCTAGATCGCACCAAAGCAGGTCGTAAAATAGTTCGATATCGTCTTGATGAACATGATGATGTTGTTTACAAGGCCTGTCATGTCAATCATCCTTCTGCCGTCTGGACTCGCGAGTCGTATGCTAACTATATGTGGTTGCACGATATGTGGCGACATTTAGCACAAGAGTACACACATCGTTACGGTAAAGAACATGAGTGTTGGCGTAAACTCGGACATATACTGAGTGAAGCACCGTCTAATATTCAAGACAGACCGTTTACGGAACCACCTCCTGCGATGAAACAATACCCTCAGTGTATCGTTGAAGGTGACTCTATTGCATCGTATCGCAACTACTATTGTGAAGCAAAAGCATACTTTGCACGATGGACTAATCGCGAAATTCCTCCTTGGTTCAATGTAGCGGCGTGATAAATACTCCAAAAACCTTGGAGTATAATCAATGGCAAATCTTACCATAACCGAACTTACTAGAGATGGTAAAGAAGCACGAGCTTATATTTTTGCTGAAAAAGTTTTCTCATCGGATCGTTCATCCGAGTTTGCTACAGACAATGGATTATTCACTGCTCATACAATTACCGTAGGTTCGAAAGAATACAAAGGCACAAAAACAAAAAAACAGATCAAGGAAATAGGTGATGCTATACTTGATCTGAAGGACGCGCCTAGAGGACAAAAAACTTTACAGATAACAGGTAAATATGTTGGCAAACAAAATTCGCAAACATTGCCTGTCACATCATTGATAAAATCTGAAGAGTTCGGCGGTCAACCCCCCGGCGGCGACAAAGAAAACAAAGGTATTAAGTTTGAGAAAGATTTAGAAGCCGACCTTGTCACGATACTCAACGGTAAGAAAGCAACTGGACCCTATGCATCACAGGCCAAAAAAATTATTGACGCTTGTTCTAAAAAAATTGGTTCACCCGCTACTAAAGTTATACCGATGGGTGCATTGAATCAGAAGAGACCTATTGCTTCTGCTGGCGACCAGTTGTATATATCACCAAAAGAACACAGTAAGCACGGTGAAAAATTAACTGACATAACATTAGAACACGCGAATGGAAAACTCAGTTATCTTTCTCTAAAGTTTAGTAGTACTCTGACATTCATGAACGCGGGTGTAGGCACTGCATTTCCTGCTGATCAGATGAAAGCAAAAAAAATCAAAACGCCGATGGGGAAGGCAATAATCAAAACGTTTGGCCTAGATGAAAAAATGTTTTGCGATGTTTTTAATGAATATGGTACTGGTAAAAGATTCCCAACTGTAAACGCAAAAATCGATGCGATGAAACTGAAGAAATTTCTACAGTCGGCAATCGGTTCAGGTTACTGGATGGTTCACGGAATGGAAGGGAATAGAATATATTTCTGGGAGATGTCAGGTAGATTAAACCCACAATTTGCAAATGTGACAGGTAGTGTTGAGATACAGTATGGCGGAAAACAAGGCAATGGAAAAAGAATAGATATAGTATTCAGCAATAGTTATTACGACTTCAAGATAAACATAAGAAACAAACAGTCTGGTACTTACCCGTCTCACATCATGTGTGATTATAAAAGTAAACCGGCTACAGGCAAAGAACTTTTATGAAATATTTAAGTCTACTACTCTTACTCATTATCTCTGGTTGCGACACTGATAATAAATTATCTGGTAGTATCGACAGAGTTGGCAAACCAATTGAAGTAACAGTATACACAGCTGAAAGTCGTGTAGAATTGGAAAGATTGTATGGTACTAAAATATCTTCTAGTGAAAGATTGCATGGTTTTGCAAATTGGAATGAAGGTGTGGATGGGGAACCGTCTTCTTTTTGGTGTGATATATACATCATACAACCAAAAGGTGTAGACGATGAGAACGTGGATACACTAGGTCACGAAATGGCACATTGTCTATGGGGGAGTTATCACCAATAATGCAAACATTTAATCAGTATATTATGGAAGCCAAGAACACACACATGGAGCACATCGAGGATTTGGTGCTCAATGACGGTGTTGATGGTGCTCGACAGGCAATTGACTTTCTTCGTGACTTGCGAGATATGCTTGCCGGTAATTCAAAGTCACGTGTTTCCCGCACAGTAAAATGGGATGGCGCACCCGCAGTATTCGCAGGCATCGACCCTTCAGACGGTAAATTCTTTGTCGCGAAGAAAGGTGTCTTCAATAAAAATCCAAAAGTCTACAAGACACCTGCTGATGTGAAGGCAGATACGTCTGGTGACCTGCAAAAGAAATTATTGGTTGCATTAGAAGAGTTCTCCAAGTTAGGCATCAAGTCTGGTGTCTATCAAGGCGATCTGATGTTTACAAAAGGTGATGTATCAACGGAGACAATTGATGGTCAATCTTATTATACTTTCCAACCTAATACTATCGTGTATGCTGTTCCTACAAATTCTACTCTCGGCAAACGAATTAACAGGTCGAAAATTGGTGTTGTCTGGCACACTGTCTATACTGGTAGTGATTTTGAATCTATGTCTGCTAGTTTCGGTAAAAACATAGCAAGTACGTTTAATCAAACTAATACAATATGGCAAACAGATGCAACATACCGAGATGAAACTGGTAACGCAACGTTCACCAAAGCCGAGACCGCTCAAATAACCTCACTGTTATCAAATGCTGGTGCTGTCTTTCAAAAAACACCAGCCTCGTTGTTGAATGCATTCAAAGAGAATGATGAGTTGTTGTTACGCACCAAGACATACAACAATACGCTTGTTCGCGCCGGAAGAAAAATAAATGTGCGTACACACATGAAAGGTTTATTTGATTACATGTATTCTTATTATCAGAAAGAAATAGACACTAAGAAAACACAGAAATCAAAAGATACTTGGATAGAGAAGAGAAAGGACGTTATGAAGGTTTTCTCTGATCATAACCAAAGAGACTTCCAGAATCTATTCACATTGATGAATTTACTTGTCGATGCAAAACAAATGATTATTAATAAGATGAATCAAGCATCATCGCTCGATACATTTTTGAGAACAAGAGACGGATTCAGAACAACAAATCCAGAAGGGTTTGTTGCAATTGATCATATTGGTAATGCTGTCAAGATTGTTGATCGCATGGAATTCTCTAAGGCGAACTTCAGTCCTGATGTGATTAAAGGTTGGCAGAAGTGAATCATAAACACAATACTATTAATGTAGATGAAACATTAAATTTTCTGATAAACAAATATAATTTTAACACCATTCTTGATGTAGGTTGTGGTCGTTGTCTTCATACAGATTTTTTTATTCGTCATGGTAAACAAGTAACTTCGACAGACTATCATGCTGCCAGAGAAAATGTTATTGAAGGTGACTATATGAAATTATCCTTCACAGAACATGATGCTGTTTGGTGTTCTCATGTTTTAGAACATCAACATGATACACATAGTTTCTTAACTAAAATGATTTCCGAAGTTAAAGAAACAGGAGTAATTGCAATTACAGTTCCTCCGTTAAAACATCATATAGTTGGCGGCCATGTAAGTTTATGGAACGCGGGATTATTATTGTATAGAATGATACTTGCTGGATTAGACTGCTCGAAAGCAAGCGTAAAATGTTATGGTTATAACATCAGTGTGATTGTTGAAAAGAAAAGTATCACGTTGCCAAAACTCTATCATGATGTTGGTGATATCGAACTTCTTTCTCAATGGTTTCCTATAACTGTAAAACAAGGTTTCGATGGAAATAATATAAATTGTAATTGGAGTTGATTGAATTGAAGATTTTAATTTTGGGTGATAGCCACACTATGTACGCGGAACATGCGAAAAACAATGGATTGTTCAATGCAGAAAATGATATTAATATAATCAAATGTTCAGGTGCTACTACTCACGGACTCGGCAATCCCAAAAGTAAAACGCAGGGTAGAAACACTTTTAAAGAAAATATCAAAAAGCATAAGCCTGATGTAACGATATTTCATATGGGTGAAGTAGACTGTGGTTATGTCATATGGTATTGGGCTCAAAATAAAAACATTTCAATACACGAACAACTATATATTAGCATCGATAATTATTTTAATTTTGTTTCAGAATTTACCCGTGATGTGAAACATGTAGCCATTACAAGCGCAACGCCGCCATCTATTACAGATGATGATGCTAAACTTCCTGGATCTGTGTCTGACGTTCGAGGAGATATCAGTGCCTCACAACTTGAACGCACACAATTAACTCAAGAGTTTAACAAAGAATGTGAAAAGAGGTGCGAGTCTTTTGGATACACTTATATTCCTCTATATGATGGAATGTTATCAAATGGAGTAATCGACAAAAAGTACCAAACACGTAAAAAGATGGATCACCATTTTAATTCCTCAATGATGGCGCCTATATGGGCGAAACACATTAACAACTATATTGATAAATTATGAAATATCTCGTCATCAGTCAACCAAAAGCAGGAACATATTTGTCAGCAAACCTATTAGAAGAAATGGGTTTGATTTGGACAAAATTGCATTTTGCAGATAATTCGGTTAGATCGTTTCAAGATATTAACATCAGCGAAGCAAGGATGAATAACACTCATAAAACAATCAATCGTTCGTTGCCTGATAGTTTAAATTTAATACCTGACGGCGGCTTTGCTGTTAGTCATATGAAGCACTCTGTTGAGATTGAAAAAAAATTATCAAACGTTAAAAAAATTCTACTTGTTAGAAATTTTGATGAAACATATGAATCTACAAAAACCTTTTTAAAAGAAACTAACCGAAAATTTTCTTTAAATAATTTACAGTCTATGCATGATGCTGTTATTCCATGGAAAAACTGTTCTGATGTGTTTTTTATGCAATTCGATGACATGATAAATAAAAATGTTATAGTGTTAGATAAATTACAATACTTTCTGTTTAACGAACTTCGTGTTGACAGCTTACAAACAATAAAATCTGCGTTGAATAAAGATTCTATTACTAAAAGCAATAAAAGAAGGGAAGATAAACATGAGTAAAGTATTCACAGTTTTTGGTTTACAACGTTCAGGAACAAATTTTCTTGAAAATAGTATAAGACTCAATCTCAGTAACGTTAAGATCGTAAATACTTTCAAGAGCGGTGGTCTTTGGAAACACAGTTTTAATCTGGAAGGAAATGACTATCATATTAATCCTAGAGGCAAACTTCACTATGGAATCCACGCCGTTGAAAAGTTAAACAACACAAATGCTATATACTTGCATAAAAATCCTTTCACATGGATCGAATCGATCATCCGCAGTCCAGCCGATATAAGAGTAACGTATCCGAAGTGCCGTCAGATAAGAGACGACAATGATGTCATGCATAATGGTTGGAACATAAGTTACCTTGCTGATTTATGGAAACAACACACCGAATATTGGTTATCTAAAAACGTCTATAGAGTAAGATACGAAAGTCTGATATCCTCAGAGAATGAGATATTTGAAGAACTTGAAAAAATATCAAAACATTTTAATTGTAGTCTGAACACAACAAAGATACGAGGTAATGGTGTTAATGGTTTTGATGAAACAAAAAGACAACGACTGATCAACTTTGTTGCTCCTACATTTAACAATGATGTTTTGAGACAAGAGGTAACCAAAAGAGTCACAACGGATCTTCTTAGTAAATTAGGGTATGACTCAATTGTGCCGCAGAAAAATGTGACAGCTGAGAAAGTTTTGCCGCAGAAAAATGTGACAGCTGAGAAAGTTTTGCCGCGAGAAAATGCAAAGAAAGTACTATTGGTTGCCAGTGGATTCTCCGCGAGACAATATTCAGAGTATGATTGGAAAGGAAACGGATGGACAATTGTAGCAATCAACAACGGATGGCAAGCAGTTAGAGGTGACTGGAATTGGTGGATCAGACCTGGTGATTACAAAGGAAAAAGACCAGAAGGCAATGAATTGTGTGGTGAAACAATATCGCGATACACCACAGAAGTAAATAAATTCGGAGGTCAAAACGAGTGCGGTTATTCAATCACGCTCACAGCAGGTTACTGGTCTTTAGCGAATATTAAACCAGGCGTATTAGCATATCTTGGCGCTGACATGAACTATACACCCGATAAAGAAGGAAACACACACATCTACGGTAAAGGTTATGACATTCAAAAGAATGGTAAATCTGATCCTGATAGAATGGCACAAAAATATAAAGGCAATAAAACTGAAGAAGAATATCTTAATTATATCTACAAACGTTTAGAAGAAAAGGCAATGGAAAAAAATTGTGTTGTATATAATGTTAGTCACACAATTGATACAAGACTACCATGGAAAAGGGTGAAACCATATGATATTAAATAAAGAACCTGATAAGAAACACGAACCACTCACATCACCAAGACTATGCGGTCATGAAGATGTCGGCGCGTTGTTATGGATAACCACAGATAAAGGTGCGTTTGGTAATGAACATGATGGTCCTCTCTTTGATTGGATCTCTGGCCACAAAGACTTCATGGCGAAAGTTAAAAACTTTGGTACAGTAGTACAAGCCGGGGGCAACTGCGGTATGTACGCTAGGTTCTATAAAAATTATTTTGATAAAGTTTATACCTTCGAACCTTGCCCCAAGAATTACTACTGTCTATGGCACAACTGTCAAGGTGAAGGTTACTACAAGTATAACGCAGGTTTAGGATCAGAAGAAGCCATGTTGTCTATTAGTAATGGTAATACAACTAACGTGGGTGTGCATAAAATAACGAATACACCCGGAGATGTTTCAATCATGACGGTTGATTCTCTTAATCTTGATGCGTGTGATCTGATGCATCTTGATGTTGAAGGTTACGAAGACAAAGTAATTGAAGGTGCATTTCAAACAATTGATAAATACAAGCCAGTAGTAATATTAGAGAGACAAAAAGGCCAAGAGTTACTTTTCGGCCGCGGTTACAAACTTTTCAAAAGACTAAAAATGGACTCAGTTTATTACTACGTTGAAAATTAAAATTTACTAAATAATAATAACGTGCAGTTTAGGCTACGGCAGACCTGTGCTTCGAAGGATAAGGCTAAGGCAATCTCCAATGAAAGAAGAAGAAATGAAAAAAAATACTCCTATAACCGAGAATAATGGGCGTTCTCAAGTAGTAAAAACTTTAAAATTATCCGAGAAGACAGGCTCTGCCGTGGTTCTATCATTCGGACGAATGAACCCAATCACGAGTGGACACCAAAAACTTGTAGACAAGATTGTATCTGTCGCAAGAAGAAAGAAAGCAACAGCCCAATTGTACCTCTCCCATTCTTCTGATAAAAAGAAGAATCCTCTTACATACGACCAGAAGATCAAATACGCCAAGAAGGCATTTGGAAATATCGTCCAACGATCTGATGCTCGTACTA
>Ga0255768_10003702_pt1 | contig 15110 bp, 40 predicted proteins | sample 071ome_33_FD_179983 | JGI IMG/M metagenome (GOLD analysis project Ga0255768, IMG submission 179983) | Coastal salt marsh microbial communities from the Groves Creek Marsh, Skidaway Island, Georgia - 071412AT metaG (version 2) | ecosystem: Environmental > Aquatic > Marine > Intertidal zone >...
AACATTAAGAGAAGCAAAGTTTTCTGTCATTAATTGGTTGGATACAAACAAAGCCTACTGATGAGCCTGTGAGATTCAGACGAAACACCCTTCGGGGTGTCTAGGTAAACCATGGTGGTTTATTAAATTATGGAGAAAAAATTATGTTAGACGGATTATTATTCGGAATCGTTGACAACGGAGTGTTAGCTCTATGTGCCCTATGGGGAATTGATCTTGACCAGAAGTTTGCAGGCAAAGGTGTAAACGGTGCTTTGTATGGAGCATTGATTGGCAACTCACTATCAGACTTTATTGGTGGTGTCATGGACTTTAGCTTGTTAGTTTCATTCAACATTGCTATCGGTTGTTTGATCGTTATCCCAGTGGTCAACATTTACTTGAGATATGCAGGAGGGCAGAAGTAATGAGCTTAAAAGAAAAGATGGATATATGCATTACGATTGTTGGTGTGTTTGTCATGGTTATGGGAGTAACTATTGGCTTACTGTATCAATCGTCTTTTTATATCTAAGCACTACTGATGAGACCTGATTGGTCGAAACCTTTCTCTTTCCCCCGAAGAGAGAGGTCTAGTGCAGGAGCGGGTGCTCCACACAAAACTACTAGGAAAAATTATGATAACTATTTATCACGCAAACGAATTTAGTAATAACCAAAAAGGTTATACAAAAGTAGCAACAGTTAATGTTGATAACATAAGAGATGCTTATGAGCTCACACAGAATCTTGAGGGTTCTTGGTCTAAACCGGCTACCTATCTTTGGGATGGTGTAGAGCAAGTCAATGAGCAATACGATGAAAGAGTAGAAGTTCATGCAGAACTTAAGACTGACGATGCAGGCAATGCCTGGGGTCTAAGATCAACTTCATCTGGCGATGTATTGTTTGATGGTGAGGACTACTATTTCTTAGTGCCGATTGCTTGTGGCAGAAATGGCAAGTTCTATGACAACACCGGTGGCGATACTGTGAAGATATACAACTTTGATATCTCTGGTTTTCGTTACGATGACAGACTCTCAAATTCTGAGTACATCAAAAAAGCTGAGAGAATGTGGTATGACAATTGGGTAGAGCTTGGTAGCAAGGATGAAGGTACTTGCGTTCTTGGTACACACATTGATTCAAGTGTTGGCAAGATCAGTCCACCACCTGTTCAAGGAAATGTAAGTAAGTATGAATCTGCCAAAGTTGTTATGAATTATCTTGATGCCGAAGGTATTAGATATGACTACCATGATGGGAGGATGGACTAACTTTTCTTTCCCCGAGTTGGCTCCTTCGGGAGCCTGCTGTCGGCAAGTAGGCTTGCCCTGATGAGCTCAAAGAGCGAAACAGTTAACTACATAAGGAAAAATTATGAAATTAAAATACGAAAAAAATTATACCGATGGCTCTTACAAAGCTGTTGTGGAAACTTTAAGAAATAATGTTGAGCTAGTCATATCCATTCGCCCAGAATTGGTTGCGGGTGATAGGTACTATGATGCATCACTTGAAATACAAGCATCGTCTGACAACGTCTATGTTGTTGAGAGCGGATTTGCAGGTGGTTGGACATTAAAAGAAGTTAAGTCTTCTATAGATGAAAACCTGAAAGTTTTTATATGCGATTTTGCATTTAAGTTGCTTGATAAAAATGATCGGATTGCAGTTGACAGACACCTCAATATTAATCAGGAGGTAGCATGAATTATGCACTTGTTGAAAACTACTTCGATGAAACTGTAAGCAAATGGGTTCAACGTGATATACCTATTAATCCTAAGACTCAAGAAGAGGCTGACAAACTCTATGAGGCTTTGGAATATAGAATGTGTGACGAAGTTATCTATCAAGATGGTCAGGCAACTGAAACAGAGGCTTGCAAAACTTTTAACTACTATTTAAACATAGCTAAAAAAATTGAAGCTTTGGGTTTTAAACCAACTATTGATAGTGATGTTTTTTATCCTAAGGGATATATCCCTAAAGATTTTTATAGGAGGTAATTAGTTTCGGCTCGGCACAGTATAGGAGATTATCCTCAAGTTATTTTCGAGAATCATTGATAGGTTTCAATGAGGGTTATGGGGCAACCTAAATGCCCCTTGTGTCGAGTTGAATTATCAGCACTACTGATGATCGGTTATTCCGTGAAATTCTCTCTTCCCCGAAATGGGCAGGGAGAATATAGTGCAGGGCAATGGTGCCCACACAATTCCTAGGAGGGAATATGAATAAATTAAACTACTGGGTAGAAAACTACGGTTTTATGCCTTCACAACAAGCTGATGATTTTTCAGACAGAAGATTCATTGGATTCGTAAATAAAACTTACTTAAAACTTTTAGAGGGTGAGCAGGCTCCGATTGATGAGTTTAAGAGTAACGGCTTCAACTACGATCCTGCTATCAAAAACTCTATAGAGTTCTACTTTGCTAATCAAAAGCATCTTAGAAGTCTAGCAATTATGGGAGGTTAAAAATGTTTTATCTACATAAAGAGAATAAAAAGAGGCAAGGCTTTCAGATTAAACTAGATAATGGTTACACAGTATCAGTGCAGTTTGGTGGCTTTTCTTGGAGCTCGAATGGAGTTCGTTTTGATAAAGGTGGTCTTAAAGCTGTTCAGGAAAATAAATCTTTTTCAGCTGAGACAGCTATTATCAAACCTAATGGCAAATTTTTGAAGTGGGGTAGAGATCATGTTCAAGCCTATCAAAAAGCTTCTGACTTTATAAACACTTTGAATTATGCAAACTCACTTGAACCAAATAATTATGGGAGGGTAGCATCTTGAAAAAATCTAATGTGAAACTTAAAAAAGCTTTTTATACACACAGTAATTTTTCTGATATGCCACCAATAATAATGAGTCCTTTTGGTAGGGAGCATTTAAGCAATACTCTTCATAAGTTATTTATGGATTTTGGTATATCTGCTCTTTATGAAAGGGATGAAGAAGATACTGAGGCTTGGGATACTTTTTGTGATGTGGAATATGTTTTGGTTAAGTATTTCGTTGTGCTTGTTAATGAGTATCCAATGCTTCTTGAAGAGGAGGTGAAATCATTATGAATCAAGTCATAGATAGAATCGTTAAGCTATTAGCATCAGGATTAAATCGTGATGAGGTGTATAAAGATATCCACAGTAAATGCACACTATCTGTGCAAACTAAAAATCAGAAGCAACAGCTAGCTGATTTAATTGCACAGATTGATTCAAGGTCTGTGTTTGCTGTTGGCACAATACCAACTGAAGAAAGGAGGCATCATGAGTGCATGGTTGTGTAGTCCCAATCACATTGGGGAAATATGCAGAAGGTCTGGACAGGTCTCTGGTTATAATCCTATAACCAAAGAGAGATACGATATGGATGCTTCTACGTTAGCAGGTCTGCTTGCTCATCAAAACTTGTTGAGCTTGCAGGCTAGATATCCTGAAATGTGGGAAGATTTTCTTTCCCCGTTTGAGGGCGATGACACCAACGAAAGAAAAATTAATTTCATTTGGCAGTGTCAACAGCAAGCAAAACAGTTGCCTAAAAGAAACAAGCAAGATTGTGTTGGTTTAATTAGATCATATCGATATCAAGCTTGTGAAACAGACAACTGGATTGAAACCGATAGCTATTGGATCATTGAAGGTATCCTTGATGATCTTTATAGCGATCTAGTTGAAACAACTCTTTGGAGTTATGAAGATGAGGAGGTTGTTAATGTCTGAATCAATTGTCTTTACAAAGAAGGAGCTCTGGTTAAATCAGGCTCCTTCATTTAATTTCGAACTTGATCAGGATCAACTATTGGACAAAGCTTTAAACGCAGGTTTTGTAAAAGAGATTGGTGAAGATCAATATCAAGTAAATTCTAATTACGGAGAAGAAGAATGATATGCCAAAGATGCGATGGTAAAACTAAGGTTTATGACGTTAGACCTGTTGACGGATCAGAAGGCAGGGTTCTTTACCGTAGAAGAAAGTGCTTGAAATGTGAATATAAATTCATTACGTTTGAAGAGAGTCACAACCGAAGGAGGGCAAAATGACTAATTTCGATGCCATAATGATAGCTGAAGGAATACATGAGCCAGAATCTAGAGAAGAGTATTTAGAGGCATGGCAACAACTAGTGAACACTGGTTTAGCATGGAGCCTTCAGGGATGCTTTGGAAGAACGGCACAATCTCTTATTGAGAGTGGTGATATTCTTTCCAAAGAGGATTGGGATCGTGAGCGTAAGCTTGATGATCCTGCCAGCTACATAACTTGATTTTTCTGTCAATACTAAGGCTGAAAATAAAGTTAATTTATAAGCTACCTATTCATTGAGTGGGTAGCTTTTTTTCTATAAGATGGAAGTCCTATGTTAATCAAAGAAGCCATCGTCAAAGTAGCCAGAGAACTTAAAAGAGAAAAAGAAATTGAGTATCAAGATTCAAGTATTCTCGATGGCTATCCTCAAGATCTTAACGAAGAAGAAATCAGACAAGCCATGGTAGCTCTATCTGCCGTATCTGATGTTATCTTTAAATTACAATAGATCGATTTGCTTATACGCCTCATCAAAATTATTTCCTAGTTTAGACCATTCAAGATCACCACTAAGCTTATAAATCCATCCTGAGACTTTATGTTTTCGTCCATAAGGGTTCTTGGGTACCCACCTAAGTTTTACCCTGTCAAAACCTCTATCTGTAAATCTACTTATCAGTTCGTCTTTCTTGCTCATAAATTTCTGTCCAGTACTCTTCATACATGGGTCTAAATTCTTCTAGGGTGGGAATGGGTAATTTTGGAGTCAGCCTAAAGGTGCTAATGTATTTCCTATAAGCAGTCTTAAGTTGGTCCTCCGTGTACAATAACATTCATCAGTGTATAGTTACTCTCTCATCGTTATCATAAACGAAAACGTCTTCTAATTCACCTATAACTTCAACGCCTAACTCTTCAGCCGCAAGGTCTGCTTCTTCTATTGTTGGGGCAAAGATTCTTGGTCCGCTGTATGTCTGTCCTTCTTTAGTGAATTCTGTAAGAAAGATTTTCATTTTTTTGGTGGTGATTTTTTACTGCCGCCTTTACCTGCCCATAAGTCTTTACGTGCCCAATAGTTGGCTGAGAATTTATCGTTCTTCGTAAGTTGCCCAGATTTATTTCGAATACCGCTTGATCGAGCAAGATAGCTCCTGCGAGCCGAATCAGAATAGTTATGCCCGTAAGATTTGTGCCCGTAATTAACGACTTTGATTTGATCACCTTTTTTTGCCAGTACTGTTTTTTTATAATTGCCAGAACCAGAATACTTTTTAGGCTTGTTGAAACCGGGGTATTTTTTGCCTCGGTACATTACACCATCAGAAACTCTTTTAGCATCACTTGCTTTTGCCATATGTTCTCCTTGCTTTACGGGCTTTCTTTGTATTAGGCACGTATTGTTTACCTTTCTTCATACCTTTTCTTTTCTTTGCCGAAGTGGCTCGGTATTCAGCAGGGCTAAGAGCATCAATCGCTTTCTTAGGAAGATATCTTTCTCCTGTAGCATTTTTACCTTGAACTGATGGTTTACCTGATTTGGTTCCCCATTGTTGTTTAGTCCAAAGTTTAAGGGATTTTTGCGATTTACGTAATGCCATTATACAAATTAGTTATAGTTATTTATTAATTTTATTTATGGCAATGATCTTTAATCCATTTCCATAGAGCTGAACAACCATTCTTGATCCAACCCCATACAACGGAACAACACCATACCATTTGTTTCCACCACCATTTGCAACCTTGCCAAACAAAGCCACAAAGCATTAGAAACCATCTTTTTAAATCATCATATGAATACATTATTTTTTACTCCAAGGTTTATAAACGAAAAGGGAAGCAAGCACAAAGGTACCTAAACCAGTAGCCAAAGCTTCACCTAAAAACCCACCAAAATGAGATGGGTGTGAAAGCAAGTCTGCAACTACAGCAGACAATCCAAGAACCATAGGATTAAACCATTTAAATCTATATAGGTTACTAAACCAAATAAAACTGCTTAGTGCTGCTATAACAGCGGCTAAAAATCCTGTGACATTTGCTTTCCAGAAGTGATCAAAAGTTAAAGCTGTTAGATCACCTTGTACCATCATTGGGTAGCAAACAGCAAATGCTTTGCCCCAGTTGTTAAAAAATTCTTTTACTTCATTCATTATCTATAGCCTCCGCCAGCTGCTTTATACATTCTCGCTAGCATTTGAGCCTTACGAGCTGACCATTGTCCAGCCCTACCACCTTTGCTCCCAGCCAAGATCTTATTAAAAAGTCTTTTACGCATTGCTGGTTTAGTGTAGTTGCCTGCTTCGTTTACTCTACTTTTTCTTTTTTTTGCCGGACTTTTTCTTTTTGCTACCATAGCCTTTACCGTAACTACCCATTATTTCCTCCAAAACTTTTTAGCTTTGATTTTTGCTTTATTAGATAACTCTCCGTAATGAAAGAGCCTAACACTACTAGAGCTGTGTTTTGTTCCAGAGTGCAAAGAGCCATCAGGCATCTTATGTGTGCCACCTCTGTGGAGAGTTCCGTCTTTCTTGTAGTGGTTTACGCCTTTCATTTTCTAAATAATCTTACGACCCTATGATACACCATGTTCTTCATGCCTTTCAAAGATCGTGTATGCTCTGGTAATTCGTCCCAAGCTTTCTTTCTTTCTTCCCGAGTAGGCAAGCTAGCGATGGTCTTAGGAAGAGCCATTTGCATACATAAAAGGTATAACAAATCGTGTGCTTTTTCATCAACATCAGAGATGTAATCCATTCTTTCTTTGTGGGATTTAAGCTTGCTTATTTGATGGGCATAAGCAAGTGAATCGAGACCGCCCCAACGATCAACGTGTTTCATGCTTTTTAAAATAAACTCTGGTTAGATACCTTCGTATTATAGCAGTGGCTGTGAGAACGCCTGTGGTCCATGCAGTAATAACAAAAGCACTATCTGTGAATAGCAAAACAAGATACACCACCAGCCAACTTAGAGGGAAATTGATGGTCAAGCCCAGCAGTGTATCTGTAATGCTTTCTATTAGTGAACTTCTATCAAGTTTTTTTCTTGTCTTTTTTCTCATCCTTTTTTCCATACACCCGTTCCCAATTAGCAAACCATTCAGCTTCGCTAATTTCTCTTGGGCGTTGTCTTGATCCTTTACCCATTATCCTTGTCCTCTATATTTTTTGAAATTACGTTTATAGTTTTTGTTCATAGATGAAGTGGCTAAGTTCCTTCTGCCTATAGAAGTCTTCTTACCTCTTACGCCACAAACTGATTCGTGATTTATTTGTGTGTTACTCTTCTTCGCCATAGTGATCGTGATGATACAACGCTAGTATTCCGTAGTGAATAATTTTTAAAATATCTTTTCTGTTTCTTCCTTCTTTCTTCCCGTATCGAGCAGGCAGTTTTTGTAAGTTGCCAAAGATAAATCCTTCACCATGTCCTGACTCCATAATCCCATCCAATGCTTGAAAGTTATTTTTAGTTACATAGTGCTGACCATAAGTGCCATCAATATATTTCTTAACTTCTTTCAAATATTTTTCTTCTTTAAATTTATACTGCATTTAAAACCTCCTTCACACGTTGTAGCAGTTCCTCTTCCGTTCCATATCTTTTGACAAACTCAGCTTTATAAGGATGTCGTGATACATAAGTATCGTTGTTAACTCCCTCTCTGTGATGATGGAAACAAAGAGGGATAGTTTTTAAGTGAGCTTCAGGTTTGGTTTTACCATCTATGTGGTGCACCTCAGCTGGAGTCTCACAATCCAAATGCAATCTACAAACTATACACCCTAGCTGGCATATCGAATCCATCCATTGCTTCTCTAGCTTGTTCGGATTTCTGCCTTTCATATTGCTCGTATAAGAAATTTAAATTTTGATCTAGGTACTCATTATAAGGTAAGCCAAGATCTTTGTAATTTGTTTCTCTTACAGTTTGATATAAATAGTTTTGATGCATTCTATTGCAAAATTCACTAAATAATTCAAGCTCCATATCTACTCCTCTCCTGTCTTAGATTAGCCATCTTCGTTCTCCATTCCTCGAACTGCATATCAACTGCTGACTTCTCAGTTTGCAGTGCATCGAGGCTGGCTTTTGCCACAGCGACTTGCATAGTAGCTTCGCTGTACTCGTCTGATGCTTCAGCCTTAGATTTCTGAGCGTTATAGCTACGCTCTCCGTCCTCTTTAGCTTTACATAATTCAATCCAGAAAACCCTCTTAAGGTTAGCTTCTGATTTCAATACACTTATCCTAGCTTCAGATATCTTTGGAATAATATCTCTAAGCTGTTGATGGAAATTTTCAGATTGGTCCATAGTCCTCCTCTTCTTTTTTCCCGAATGCCACGTGCTCAGGGTCCATAAACTTCGATGAAGCACCATTGAAGCTTAACTGAAACTCACCTGTCTCGCCCATTCTGTTCTTTCTAATAATCACGTCTGCTAAACCTGTGTCTAGAGAATCGTAATACTCTTCTCTATATAACATTATAACCATGTCTGCGTCTTGTTCGATAGAGCCACTATCTCTAAGATCTGAAAGGACTGGGCGTTTGTCCGTTCTCGCTTCCACACCCCGATTCAATTGAGACAACGAGATTAATGGACAACCGACATCTTTAGCCAGCCCCTTCAGAAGATTTGAAATGTAAGTCATAGATGCTGTTCTACTATCAGAATTGCTTGGTGCTTTATTGCTAGTCATGAGCAACTGTAGATAGTCTATTACTATAAGATCAATGTCTTGAACAGCTTGTATTGCTTTTGTTTTATTGATAAGAGTTTCTATAGTGATAGGTGATTTGTCATAGACATAAAGATTCTTTTGATAAAGTTTTTCTTTAATCTTATTGAACTTCATCCAGTCAACTTCATCCATCTCACCAGTCATCAGCTTATCCATTTTTAGTGAAGACTCAGATGCAATAATCTTTTTGACCAGCTGTTCGTTAGTCATCTCTAGACTGAAGACCAAAACAGTTTTGCCTTCCATAATGTTATTTGTTGCTACGTTCAATGCCCAAGTTGTTTTTCCCATCCCGGGTCTGCCTGCAACAACAATTAGATCACCATCTTTGAAACCCTTGATCTTACGATCTATCATATGGAATCCTGTCTTGACAAGCTTTTTAGAAATAAGGTCTGTATTTTGTAATTCTTCTTGAACTGTTTCTAAAATATCCTTAACTTCAATGGGTGCTCCAACATTTTTGGTTACTTTATTTTCAATGAGTAGTTGATTAACACGATCCACTTTCTCAGCAATCTCAATATCTTCTTTAACAATCTCAGGAATCTTATCAGCAAGCTTTAAAAGTTTATTGTTAGCAGTCTTGTAATGCATTTGCTTGATCCAATTACTGTAACCAGCTGGTGATATACAGTAAGCACAAGCCTCTCTAACCTCTTCAAACATATAGTCATCATCCATAAAGTTTTTAATGGTGACTATGTCCGATGCTTGTTTATCAAGCATGATCTCATATGCTTTTCTATAAGCAGTGTTTTCAAAATCTTCTGGTAATAAACCATCTTCCTGAGCTTGCTTAAATCTTTTACGATCTAAAGCCATAGCTCCAATTAGATTCGCTTCTAGTTCATAAATTTCTTTATCCATATCTCCTCTCTATAATTGCTTCAAATTGATTGATGCTTAACATGGTTCTAAGTGTAGGCTTCTTGTCCCAAAAAGATCTTATCCACCTTTTATGTCCATCCGAGTTTGCGATCTCAAAATATTTATACCAAAAGTCTTCACTGGTAAGATCTATTTTCTTCCCCGTTTTGGGTGAGACAATTCCTTTACTTGCAAGCTGACCCAATTCTTTCCATCTTGGTCTACCTATAAATGAGTTGACACTGTGGGCATAAAAATCTTTATCGAGAACCTCTTTAAAGATTTCATTTATCCTGTCTAAATCTAATATACTAAGGTTTTTAGTATATGCTTTAGTATTGTAGCCGGCTCCCGGCTGGGGGTAGCCGTCTGGCGGCGGGGTCAATAAAGTGTATAAATTGCTAGTATTATTTCGCTTTACCCACTCTACTAAACCTACCTCTCTCATTTTAATTAAGTTGTCTTTTATTGTAGAAGTTGCCAATCCAGTTATCTCACGCAACCTATTATGTGATGGATAACTTTGACCGTGCTGATCAGAATAGTTAGCTAATACAATTAGAATTAACTTTTGTGTTGGAGTTACCGGTTCTTTTAAAACCTTGGTTATATATTCAAGTGACATTTATTTCCCTCATCACTTCGTATTTTAAACCTAAAAAATAATTATTGTAAAGAGTTGTTTTAAAATAATAAAAAGATTACAATACGCAGTAGGAGGTTTTTAATATGACAGCACCTAAAATATATAAGGCGTTGAAAGGGGTTCAAGACTATATGATCAAGAACCCAATAGCTAAGGAAGGGGTTAACTCTTTCCAGAAATATAAGTACAGAGGGATTGATCAAATCATTCAGTCTTTCTCTAAACCGTTACATGACAACAGTGTTCTTACTGTTGTGCAACCTGATTTAAAAGTATCAACAAAATTTCTAGATGATGGTAGATCAACATTGACTAGAGTTGTCGGTACTCTCAGATTTATTTCTACCGAAGATGGTTCCTATGTAGATAGGTCCTATGTTGGTCACAGTAAATCACAGCAAGGTAAAGACCTAGAGTCGGCAAGATCTTTTGCATATAGAAATGCTTTGCTTGAAACTTTCTGTGTACCATTTGAAGGCGTAGTAGAACCTGAGCTTGAAGGTGTAGATGAATCAGCACAAGTTGAAGAAGAAGAATCTTTTGACATTGTTGATGATTTCAAAAAAGAAGTCGCAGGCAAGTCTGGAGAAGAGGCTAAAGAAATATTTAATAAATATGAAAAGATAGCTGTCCTATCCAATGATAGAGATACTAGAGTTCAGCTGGGCAAAGAGTTCGCTAAGTTGGTGTCATCATGAGTCAAATCAAACAGGGAACACAGGCTTGGCACGACCAGCGAAAAAACAGAATTACCGGAACTAGAATTCCACGTGCTGTTAAAGAGTGTGCTTGGGCTAGAGGTGATCAATGGGAAGCATTGGGCAGAGATATGTATCGAGAGGCACATAACTTAACTCAAGATCCGTTTGATCAAAGAGCCCTTTATGCTATCACTTATGGTAAAAATCATGAGCCTATTGCTTTAGAAAAATTAAAAGATATGGGCTACAAGATTACGCAACCATCTTTTGTGGTTCATCCAGAACACGATTGGTTGGGTATGTCGCCTGATGGAGTTCTTATCAAAGGTAGAAAAGGAAACATATCTGCTGTTGAGATTAAATGTCCACAAACCAAACCAGTGCAAAATGTCAAAGAACAAAAAAGAAACTATTGGCATCAGATGCAATTAGGTATGGAGTGTATGGACATAGATGAAATGCTTTTCTTCCAATGGTATGAGGATGCACACTTCCAAGAGTGGGTAGAGCGTGATCCTGATTGGGCAAAGACATACATACCTAAAGCCAGAGAGTTTATGGATTGGTATGCTGAGAAGTCTAAGGACCCAACATACATTGCCAGATGGTCAGAAGATAAAGAAGAACCGGGAATCAATTATAAGAGTGTTAGTGAGGATGATTACACAACTGAACTAGCCTCTGTATTAAAAGAACTAAATGAGCTCAAAGATAGATCAGCCTATCTAGATACTAGAAAGAAAGATCTGTCTGCCGTCTTAGTAAAAAAATTCGGCGGAGCATTTAGTACCCCAAAAGTGAAATGTCATATGACACAAGCTAGGGGTCGTATTAACTATGCCAGACTGGTTAAAGACCAGAACATACCTTTCGAGGTTATGGAAGGGTATCGCTCAGAGGGTGATACAAGAATTTATACCAAGTTGCTGGAGGAGTAATGATAATGTTTGAACGCAAAACGACTGAAAAAAAGTCAATCAGTTCAAGAATTGAAAAATCTACTTACGACAAACTTGTGAAAGCAAGTGGGAAAAAAGGACATAGGTTCTTTGATCGTAAGGTTGCCTATATGGTTAACAAGATTTTACAAGAATGGGCTGATAAGGAGTAAATAATATGGCTGATTTTGATAATACAAATAGAGGTTCTATTTGGAAAAACGAAAGGAAGGAAACTGAAAAGCATCCTGACTTTACTGGAAGTATAAATGTTGAAGGCAAAGAGTTTTGGCTTAACGCTTGGAAAAGAAAACCGGGTGCTAAAGAAAATTCTCCAGCTTTAACTTTTAGTGTAAATCCTAAGACTGCAGGTGGCGGTGCTCCAAAACCTAAAGTTGATGAAGATATCCCTTTTTAAGGAGGAATTATGGCTGAAGAAAATCAAACCATAAATCTTGTAGTAGATGGTGAGGCTAGACAATACAAGCTTGATGCCCTATCAGATGCCGCAAGACAAAAAATAGCTCAGTTGCAGTTTGCTGGTAACAATGTTTTACCATTGATATCAGAAGTTGCTAGGCTAATACAGCTCGGTCAAAAGGTAGATCAAGGAGAGCTAACCTCTTTACTACCAAAGGACTATGTTGTACTTGAGCAGGAAAATGCTGTAGAATCGGAACCAAAGATTATAACAGGAGACGATTCTTCTAAACAAAGCAAATGAATGCAAATTTAGACAAGAGTCTCTCATCTTCTGAGAGGCTCTCATCTATACAAGGCGAGGCATCGCTTTCGGGCTCCCCTTGCAATGGAGGTGTCTGCTCTACAACACTAGGTGATATCAGATGTAAAACTTGTGGTAGAACAGAAGAAGAAGTCAGAACATGGCATCAAATGCCAGAAATAGAAAGAAAGGTTATTAATCTTAAAAACGCCGCAGAGGGATTCAAAATAAGACAAACCCAATCACAAGAAGATCGCTGGTCTGAGTTACAGAAACTTAGAACCATTGACAATCTTAGTATAGGAGATGTTTTTAATAGAGTCCTAAAGGTAGCCACATCTCAGTCAGAGATGTACAGGCAAGATCATAAGTGCATTGATATCTTGAAAAAGATAATTGCATCAGGTCATGATCTAAATAACATTTCTGTTCAATCTGTAATGTCGGAACATGACTACACAGAGATCAAACAAAAGTTCGAGTAGAGCATTCCAAAAAGACTTACTAACTGGTCAACAGTTAGAGAATAGAGTTCTCTCTAATATTAGAAAAAAATATCCAACCGCAGTCCTGATTCCGGGAAAGTTTAAACCTTACGATATCTTTGTTCCTGAGAAAGATCTTAAGATAGAAGTCAAAGCAGACTACAAAAGCAAAGAGACTGGCAACATTATTATTGAAGTCTTAATGTATGGCGTACCATCGGCTTTACTATCAACAGAAGCAGACTACTGGATCATCGACACTGGTGAAGAACAAATGTGGATTAAACCCAATAAGATTATCGAATGCATAATATTAAATAATATTAAGTGCCAAGAAATTTTAGGGGACGGAGATACCCAAGTTAAGATGGCTTGCTTGATTCCAATAGACATATTTAAAGATTATGTTTGTCACAATACTTGATCTTTCTTGTAATGTGTGTATATAATGTTTACAACTATGAGGGAAAATATGAATAAAAAATATTTCTTTACGAACACTTTCATGTACAAATGGAAGGCAGGTAGAATGATGCTGGAGGTAAGATCCGTAGGTCATAAATGGGTATGGGTTAAACCAACAGGCAGAAAGCAATTCACAAAGATATCTAGAGCTGAATGGGATCAGATATCAAACTCTAAAACTTTTGAAGAATACATTCCAAAACAGGAGGGAGAATGATGAGTAAAGCAGAAATGATTGAAGGTATAGAAACTTTAATTAAAGCTAACAAAGATAATGATAACTGTTCTGTTTTTTGGTTAGCAGATATGATTAAAGAAGTAATACAGGAGGTGAAGGAATGAACGGAGATTTAGAACGCATGGTCTATAACGGCACTATGGATATGGAAACTTATAATTGGTGGCTTAACTTTCTGGGCAAGTTAGGTGAACTAGCTTGGTATTTTGTGATCCCTTTTGTGGCATCACTAACCGTCTTAATGGCTTATCAATTATGTAAGAAAAGAGGTAAAGATTAATGCCCGAGGGTTTTATTCGTAATTTTCCCTACATTGAAGGTTTGGCTCACCTGAGAGGCAGTACGAGCCACAATGGAGATGTTTTATGAAGACTTGGGATAACGCTATCAAAGAATATTATTGCATACACAAAATGGGGAAGAATGATTTCACCTACAGGAGGTACTTTGATGCGTTATTCTCAGGTCGTTTAGTTCAGGACATTACCAGAGAAGACATAGCAATGGCTAGATCGGGGATAAAGAAAAGTCCCGGTACAGTCAATCGTTATTTAAATTACTTCAGAGCAATACTTACATTTGCTTATGAAGAACTAGGTTGGTTGGACACCAAGCCTGTAGTAAAAAGAGTGAAAGAAGATTCTAAAAGAGTTAAGTATTTCACAGTAGAGGATATTAAGAGGTTGCATAAATTTCTCCCACTTCATTTAAAAAAACCTTTTGTGTTCTCATTGCTTACTGGGGTGAGGATGTCCAACTGCTTTAATCTAAAGTGGGAAGATATTAAGAAAGATCAGATCGCCATAGACGGGACAGAAACTAAAAATGGTAGGGGTTTATGTGTACCACTTAATCAGAAGTGCAGAGAGCTCCTAGAATCGATTGAAAGACAAGGTCCATATGTTTTTACCTATAGTGGTAGAAAAATGCGTAGAGCGTCAAATACGGGCTGGTACACTGCCTTAAAGAAAGCAAAGCTCGAGGGCTTTCGTTGGCATGATATAAGACACACTTGGGCTACTCACCATGTGCAGAATGGCACCTCCTTGCATACCCTGCAACATCTTGGTGGGTGGTCTGATTTTAATATTGTTAATAGGTACGCACATCTATCTAATGATTATTTAAACGATGCTTGTGAGACAAGTAATAGTTTGATATCTTAGGTTTGAAAACCTTCTTAGCGGGGCTAGTATGTTTTGTTCATATCTCCCTCATCCTAGTATGTTTTACTAGTCCTGCTTTTTACTTAACTCTTTGATTGTAAAGCT
>Ga0255768_10003709_pt1 | contig 15099 bp, 11 predicted proteins | sample 071ome_33_FD_179983 | JGI IMG/M metagenome (GOLD analysis project Ga0255768, IMG submission 179983) | Coastal salt marsh microbial communities from the Groves Creek Marsh, Skidaway Island, Georgia - 071412AT metaG (version 2) | ecosystem: Environmental > Aquatic > Marine > Intertidal zone >...
AAAACCTACAGGTACTCCAGTATTTATATATTGCCATTCGTCATTATCCTTAAAATATAAATCAACTCCTTTAATCCCAGTATCTGGCATATGATCCATACTGAGATTATTGAGTACTTCCCATTTTGCAGTTATTACAGATGAGTTTGAAAGGAACCTAATTGATAATCCAGATGAATGTTTTGATAAATCCCAAACAGGTTCTCTTACTATTTCTTTGTATGAAGCTGGTAACCTATCATATCTGTTTTCTTTTAAAGAATCATGAATAAAAGTGCCTTCTAAAAGAAATGATTCTTCTCCATAATACTTAATGTTATTAAAGTCACATGAGTATAATATGTTATTACAATTTTTTTCTTGACATCCAATAAGAAAAAGTAATGATAAACAAAGAAATATTCTTTTCACTTTCTAAATACTAGGACTAATTGATAAATTTTATCATTTGATCAGCAATTAGTTTATTGCCCTGTTCATTGAGGTGAACTCCATCAGTAGTTAAAATTCCAGCTGCATCATTATTTATGTTATTTTCAGCTAAATAATCCATGAAAATTTTTCTAAGATCAAGTAATTCAGTCTCATATTCATTTGATAATTTTCTTACAACTTCAGAAAATTTATCAAGGTCACCATTCATCTTCTCCATTGTTTCGACATCTTTAAATTGATTACCAAGCTCAAAATCTCCAGTGTTCTCACCAATTACAGTTGGAGTACATAAAACAATTTTTGATCCTAATGATTTTATATCAGATATAATTGTTCTTAATCCTCTTTCATATAGATCAATATCAGATCCGGTTCCAAAATCATACTTATGCCAAACATCGTTAATACCTATATATATAAAAACTATGTCTGGATTAAGATCTATTACATCTGCTTTATATCTTGTAAGAAGATTAGAAACTTTATGTCCACCAATTCCTTTACCAACAAGTTCAAATTCTTCTTGACTTAGATTTTGTCTCAATAAACTAATAAAACCATCGTCAAAACTTTCTCCTTGCTCAGTTATAGAATCTCCTAAAAAAATAATTTTTGTTGATTGATTTTCTGTCATGTCATCACAACTTGCAAGTAACAATGCTGAAATTAAAAAAATAATTTTCCTCATTATTAAAGCTCTCTAATTTTTATATTTCTATATCTAACATCCCATCCGTGATCTTGTAGACCAATTTTACCAGTTTTAAATTTTCCAAAAAAAGGAGCGTATGTGAAATACGGATGGTCAGGGACTAAGCCTTTAAAATATTCATCATTACTAAATTTTGATCGAGAAACCATTTCATCCCACTCAGGTCCATATAGTGGAAAAGAGTAGACAAACTCACCATTAAATGTTACTGACCCCTTATTTTTATCATGATCAATTTTCAAAAGTAAATGATTCCATTCTCCATGAGGGTTAAATTTAACTTTTCCAATTGGCTTCATGTCATATAAAGCAGGAGCTTGATGATATAAAGTATTTGGACAACAAAAATTATCATTGTCGAGTACTTGAATTTCAGGTCCAGTTTTCCATGCTGCATCAACTTCAGGTATTTCTACTACTTTAAAAAAAATCCCACTATTACCTCCTTTTGGAATTTTCCATTCTATTGATAATTCAAAATTTGTAAAAGATTTATTAGTTACTATATCATTTCCATAACTTTGATTATCATTTTTAGATTTTAGTGCTAATTCTCCGTTATCTACATACCATGCATCACTCATTTTATCACTATTATACTTATGCCATCCATTCAAAGTTTTGCCATCGAAAAGATATGTCCATTCTGAATCCTGAGAATATGCTGTTGAAATTATAAATGCAAAAAAGAATAATAATTTTTTTTTCATTTTTTTGTTTTTTATCAATTTACAAAGTTTTTGATTAAAGTAAAGACTGATAGATTAAAGCTCTAAGTTTTTCATGATACTTTAAATCATAATTTTCATCTCTTACTTGCGTAAGAAAAATAACAGCTAAACTTTCTATTGGATCAACCCAAAACTCAGTTCTGTAGGCTCCTCCACCAATAATTTGTCCATCTGATCCAATTAAACTCATTGCTCCAGAATCTATCGTGACTGCAACACCTAGCCCAAAACTCCAACCGTCACCCCAAGGATAATTAAGCCCATTCAAATTATCTCTAGTAATTAACTCAATTGATTTCCTTGACAATATTTTATGGTTTTTAAATTTACCTTGATTTAAAATCATCAATAAGAAGTTTCCGTAATCAGATGAAGTGCTTAATAGTCCAGCACCTCCAGAAAAAGATTTTTTAGGTCCCTTATGGTAATGACCTTGTGAATCATATGTTCCTTCATCAGGTGCTCTCCTTAGTGATTCTTTCTCCGAATCATAAATATATACCGTAGTTAGCCTGTCTAGTTTTGACTTGGGTAAATAAAATGAAGTGTCAACCATTTCAAGCGGATTAAATATTTTTTCTTTTAAAAATTTATCTAGTGGTTCACCAGAAACTACTTCAATTAAAGCTCCTAATATGTCAAAATTATATCCATAAGTAAATTTTGTTCCTGGATGTGCTTCATGGGGTAATTTTGCAATCTTTTTTACTGTTTCTTGAATAGATTCGTTTAGATGCGAGAAGTAAAACCCTTGAACATTAGATTTTCTCCATTCTTCAGCTCCTATACCCATTCCATAACCTATTCCTGCAGTATGAGTTAATAAATGTTTAATAGTAATTTCATTATTAGCATTAACTATCTCATAGCCACCACCTTCTTTAAATTCAGCAACTTTGGAATTTTTAAACTCAGGTATGTATTTACTTAACTTATCTGTAATTAATAGTTTTCCTTCTTCTTGTAACATCATTATTGCAACTGAAATTACAAGTTTTGTTTGCGAAGCAATTCTAAAAATATCATCTGATTTCATTAAGATTTCCTTTTCAACATCTTTATACCCGTTAGCTTGATTTAAAATGACTTTACCGTCTTTAATTATTAAAGTTACTGTTCCAGGTAATTTTCTTTCTTTTGATAGGGTTTCAAGATTGTTTAAAACTCTTTGAAATCGATGTGAGTCTATCCCAACTGATTCTAGAGAATTAAGTTCTAGCTGTTGTGAAAAACCAATATTGAAAAAAAAGATGAATATTCCCTTGATAAATAAATTTCTCATATTTATTTTATTAAAAGAACCTGCGACTAGCGCAGGTTCTTTTGTAATAATGTTATAAGCAGTATATGAAATGTTAACTAAACAAAAATCAACTAGTATGCTTTTTTAACTATTATTACTTTTTATTTAGTTTTTTGCCCACCAAAGCTTAGTTGCCATTACATCAGGCCCTTGAACAGCATTGGATGCTTCAACATTAGCTTGATTAGTTCCATAAACATCTGAATTATATCTAAGTCTTTGTGGATATGCTCCATTTAACGGACTTCCTAATGCTTTGATACTACTCTCTGAAGCAGTTACAGTTGAATAAGCAGAAGTTGGATAACCTGTATCTCTAACAATTGCCCATGCTTCATAACCATTCGTGTAATTAGCTATCCATCTTTGAGTAGCAATTTTTTCAAGTTTCTGATCATTACTTCCAGTAAGTTGTCCCATATCTGAGGCTAAATAAGCTGACAAAGCACTACTATCAACTCCACCCCATAAGTCCATTGCTTTCTCTATACCTGTTTGGTAATAAGAATTAGCATCTCCTGAAGCTAGACCTTTAACAATTGCCTCTGCAATCATAAAATGACTATCAGCTGCGGACATTACAACAGCTGGTAAGATTGGCTTTCCTTCAAGTTTTGCTTGTACTATAATATCTTGTGGATATGAAAATAAATCAGCATTGAAATATGGTTTAATTTTAGGACTTAACCTTGATGGAAGACCTACATAATTAGTATTTGCTGGCATGTTTATTATAATCTGACTTGATGTTTCCTCAAGTGTATATTCAGCACCAGCACGATCTAGTGTGCTCTTTAAAAAAGCTACATGTTCAGAAATTAATGCTACAGCATCACCTTCAACAGGTTTATTAATAGTTATTTCACCTCCAACACTTGGCTTTGCAATTTTACTTAACCTAGGATCATTATTATCTTGAAGTATATTTAGAAGTGGCTCTGCGATATAAAATCTACTATTAGGAAAACCACCAATTATATCCCCATAAACAGCTCCACCTGCCCATTGATTAATCTCTTGATCTCTCTCAAATAAAGCGTTTGCGTTCGCTAAAACACCTGATGTTATTGCTTCAGAAGCTGCAGCCGAAGAGAAATCCTCTCCTGTTGCACCATGAGCACGAAGTGCCAAACGTAATTTAAGGCTATTTGCTAGTTGTTTCCACTTTTGCATATCTCCATTGAAGACTACATCATTTTCAGCTAATAGCTCAACACCACTACCAGTAGTATCACTATTTCCAATTATTGATATAGCTTGATCTAAATCAGCAATTATACCTTTATAGATATCTTTTTGAGTATCGAAAGCAGGTTGAGTAATCTCAGGATTTGAAGCTTCAGAATATGGATGTGCTCCGTATATATCTGTTAACTGTTGATAGTACAATCCTTTCATTATTAAACCGAAAGCATAAAACTGATTGTTTTCAAGAGATCCTCCTTCCTCTACAAGGCCCATATATGATGTTAAAGTAGCATTATATTCAGCAAATACTAAATATGTAAAGTATTGCCAAAAATCGTTATATGACCATCCACTTTCACCAGTCCAATCACTTTGTGCAAAACCTTGTGCACTTTGACCAGAAAAAAGATCAGGATGTAACATGTTACCCAACCAAACACCAAATGTGTTTTGTGCAATTAATTTTTGTTGAACATCAGTTACTAAAAACTTAGCACTAATATCAGATGCAGTAAGTGCATCTGGTCTTGTATTTATTTCGTCAAAATCATTTGTACATGATATGACGGTAGCCATTAAAAGGCTTGTGAATATTATAAAAATTTTATTTTTCATTTTTAATTTATTTTAAAAGTTTAGGGACAAATTCAAACCAAGGCTTTTAGCTGTTGGCATTCCATTTTCAGATATACCTTGAATTCCAAGCGTAGTTCCAAGCATTGATTCTGGATCAATATCCTGAGCATCTTTAGAGAAAAAGAATAAGTTTCTACCTACTAATTGTATTGTGCCGCTTTGAATACCAAGTTTTGGCATGCTTGGAAGTTGATAGCCTATGCTTAGTTCTCTTAACCTCACATTATCTTGACCATAAACATAGTTAGCAGAGACATCTGCCATTGCCTGCCAATAATCCTGAGCAGTAATGCTTTTTGTATTTCTATCATTAGAATCAGCTATAGTTGCATCTACAACTATTCCTGATTCTCTATACTGAAGACTTCTTTTAGAAACACCAACTCTATCAGTAGCAGCAGAAGTTTGTGAAAATACATATCCACCAACTCTAGCATCAATTAAGAAATTAAGTGAAAAGTCTTTATATCTTAATTGGTTAGACCAACCAACTAAAGCATCGGGTTGAGCATTTCCAACTAATTCATCCGGTTGAGCAGAAGCTATAGGAATACCATCAACTGATACAGTTCCAGTATCTGTTCTTGCATATATATCTCCAATACTTCCACCTACATTAGCTCTTATGGACACACCACCTTGAGTTGAACCATTAAATTGGAATCCATCAAGACCTTCTGCTAACTCATTTATTTTATTCTCATTTTTTGAATAGAACAAATTAGAGTTCCATGATAAATTTTCTGAGTTTAATAAAGATCCATTAATTGCAATTTCAAGACCCTTATTTTGCACCTCACCTATATTAGTTTTTGAAAAACGAAATCCTGTTGCAGCAGGGACTGGGAGGTTAAAGATTAGATCTGTAGTTGTAATATCATAAACTGAAATATCTATTCCTAATTTGTTGTCAAGCATGCTTAATTCAAGACCAAACTCAGTTGAAGTAACTGTTTCAGGTTTTAAATCAGGATTAAGTTTTATACTTGCTGAACCAACTGTTGTTAGACCAAGATATCCCTTACCTGGAAGATTAAATGTTTGATATAATTGATACGGTTCAGTGTCGTTTCCTACTTCAGCAATACTTCCACGTAGTTTAATTAGATTAAAAATCTCTTGACTAGGATCAATAAATTGATTTAATATCAAAGATAAACTAGCAGAGTTGTATAAGTATGATCTGTTTTCCGCACTTAATGTTGAAGACCAATCATTCCTAGCAGATACATCTAAGTATAAAAAGTTATCATAAGCTAAGTTTAGAGATCCGTACAAAGAGTTCACTTTTTTAATTGACTGAGGAACAACAGTAGGAGATTGTAAATTGTTAAGATTATTTATAAAATACTTTGTAGGAATCTTAAAGTCTTCTCCAAATATTTCCCATCTTTCTGCTGTTCTTTTAGACATTGATCCTCCGGCATTAAAAACAAAGTTTAATTTATCAGATATATTTTCTTTTGCTGTAATTAAAAAATCAGTGTTTAATTCACCATAGTTAATGTTTCGAACATTCATTCTACCTCCCCTAAAGAAGTGATGACCAGGTTTGTATATTTTACTAAAATCTATGTTAGTTATATCTGCTCCAACTCTAACAAAGGCATTAAGCCAATCTGTAAATTGATAATCGATTTTAGTAAATCCTAAAAATCTATTTCTTTTCTCTGATTGTTCATCATTAAATAATATCCAATAAGGATTTCCCCATTGTCCACTTGAATAACTAATTGATTCGTATTCAAGAGCATTTGAAGGGTTATCTACTTGATATTTTCTTAGGTCATTTTGGTCAACATTTCTTGGCATTAGATAAACATTTGTTAATAAACCTTGAGCACCAGTAACTTGATTATTATTATTTATCTCCTGAGTAAAGTAGGTAGCCTTTGAATCTATAGTTAATTTATCACCTAAGTTAGTGATAGCTCTTAAATTAAAGTTGTGACTTTGAAGATCAGAGTTCGGTAACATTGACTCAGAGGAGTTATTTGTATATGAAAACCTGATTGATCCATTTTCGAAACCATTGCTTAATGATATTGAATTAATTGCTCTAAATGCATCTCTAAAAAAGTCTCTCACATTATTAGGCTGCGCAGAGTGTTCTCTTACTTCGTCATTATAGTATGGTGATAATGATCCGTCCATTTTAGGTCCCCAGGATCCTCCACCCCAAGAGTTTAATGTACTTCTATCAGCATTGTAGCGAGGTGAAACATTAAACGCACTCAGTGTACCTTGTCCATATTCATTTTGGTATATAGGCAAAGTACCTGGCATTGGAGTATCTACATAAAGGTTTGATTTAATTGAAACTCCTAATCCATTAGATCTTGAACCTTTTTTTGTTGTTATTAATATAACTCCGTTACCTGCTCTTGCACCATATAGTGCTGCTGCATTTGGACCTTTAAGTACAGAAATTGATTCAACATCATCTGGATTAATATCAGAGATACCCCCACCAGTAATTTCAGGCTCATAACTTGGAGTACCTCCATCATCATTACTTCCAGAGTTAATACCAGATCCATCAATTGGAATTCCATCTACAACAATTAAAGCTTGAGTATTTCCTCCAAGTGAATTATTTCCTCTAATTGTTACTCTTGATCCAGAACCAATAGCTCCAGATTGTGTTATCTGTAATCCTGCAACTTTACCAGCTAGAGAGCTAGCAAGGTTTGAATCTTTTATAGTATTTACATTATCTCCGGATACTTCTGAAACTGCATATCCTAAAGATTTTTTTTCTCTTGAAATACCAAGAGCAGTTACCACAACTTCATCAAGTAAAGCATTAGGTTCTAGCTGAATATTTAAAGATCCAGTTGTATTCAGGGTAATTGATTTTGTAGCATAACCAACGAAACTTATATTTAGTGTTTGACCAACAGAAGTTTCTATGGAAAAGTTTCCATCAAAATCAGTTACTACTCCAGTTGATGTTCCTTGAACTATTACTGAAGCACCTGGAAGAGGTAATCCATTTTCATCGGATACAGTTCCAGTAAACTGTTGAGCATAAGCTGAAATGCTAAAAGCAAAGATCAAAAATATGCAAAGTATCGAATTGTTTTTCATAATTGATTTTTTAGATACTTAAATTTGAGAATTACACTAATAAAAGACAAAAAAGGAGATACTGCATAAATACTGCACAGTAATTTTTGTATGCACTTGTAATTAAAAATTTAAAATAAATGAATTTAAATCTTTGCCTTTTTCTAGGCTAAGTTTTTTAGAAAGTCTATATCTTTGACTCTCTACTGTCCTAATTGAAATTCCTGAAATTCTTGCAATTTCATAGTTACTATGATTCATCTTTATATAAGAAGCTAATCTTAAATCTGTTTTTGAAAGATTGAAACTTTCATTGACTTTTTTATGGAAATCTGGATACACCTCTGTGAACATTTTATCAAATTCAGCATAAATTTTATTTGATGAAGAAAGATATTTTAATTCATTTTTTAGCTCTATTAAATTAGGTTTATCTACTTTATTATTAGAAAGCTTCTCCTTTAAATTACTAATATGTTTATTTCTTTGTGTTATATAATTAACTTTTGAAAACAATTCCCTTTTTTTTCTTCCAAGCTCATTTCTTAATATTTTTTTTTCTTTTTTTTATAATCTATTTTTTTCTTTTTGAAGCTTAAAATTCTTTCTAAGAAAATGTATAAGAAGTGTCAGGCTTAATAAAGAAACTATTGAAATAATTAATATAAGCTCTGTTCTTGTTCTGGCTATATTAATTTGATTTTGTTTATCTGTAACTAAAATTAAATTCTCTAAAAGATTAAACTCATTTTGAATTTCTTTTTGAATTGTATTCTCATTATAGGTTATTATTGAGTCTTTTGTTTTTATTAAAAATTCTATTTGATCTGTAATTAAATATATTTTTTCAAGTAATTTAAAATTTAATATTTTCTGAGTTCTTGTTGTATTTTGATTTATGTTTGAACTTGTTAAAATTTGTTCAGCTTCAAAGTATTTTTTAGTCTCAACTAGAATATTTGCAATCTGATAATTAATTCTTTGATAAGGTGTAATGATATCTGTATCAATTTTGTTCAATTCTTCCTTGGCAGTTAATAAAAGTTTTAATGCTTTATTGTAGTCTAAATTATCTTTAAAAAATGTACCATAAATTAAATTTGCTTCACTGTAATATATTACAAGTTGAGGCCTTTTATCTTCTTCTTTATTTTCATAGTTAAATTTAATTTTGTTAAAGTACTCTTCAGCATAATCTAATTTATTCCACAAAATATATAGCTCCATCAAAAGAAGATTTGAATACATCTTGAACATTATATCATCACCTTTTCTAGCTTTAGCTTGTTTAAATAAACTTTCAGCATTTTTGAAATTACCTCTTTGAATTTCTATTAGAGCAAGACTTTCTTCAGCATTACTAAGTCCGTAAATTTTTTCTTGCTCAAATTCTGCATCAAATAATAGAAAATTCTCAATAGCTTCATTATAATAACTTTCAGCAAGACCATAATCTCCATTTTTAATATAGACTGCACCCATAACTGATAATATCCAAGGCGGTTTTAAAACTCTTATATTTCTTCTCTTATTTTTTTCTAAAAACTCGTATAACTCAAGAGATTTTTTTAAGTACTCATATGAGCTGACAAAATCTTCTAGGTGATAAAATGTCTCTCCTATATAATAATTAAGATTTACAAATTCTAGAGTAAGTTCATCATCCTCTGAAAATAATTTTAATAAATCAAACCCGAACGCTAATGCTTTTTTTGGGTATGTTTGTTTATACTTAACAATTGAATCAATAGAACTATAATCTTTAGTATCTAACTGAAAAGTTGAAGATGATAAAATGTTGCTGTAGGATAAACTGAAAATAGATATACAGCAAATTAATTTAACTAACTTCATGATCCTAAATTAGTAAAAGAAAAATAATCACTGAAGATAATAGCCCAATCAATCCCTGAATCAGGGTAGCAGTTGTAAAAAATTTTACAACTTCTTTTATCTCCAAATTTGAATATTTTGTAACAACCCAAAAGTAGCTATCATTTACGTGAGAAATTGTCATAGCTCCAGAGCCAATAGAAGTTATTAAAAGTACTTTTTCAATTTCACCGATAATTCCGATTTGATCAATAAGCGGTGATACTAAGGCACATGTTGTGATAATTGCAACTGTTGATGAGCCCTGAACTGTCTTAATTAAAGCTGCAATTAAAAAAACAGACACCAGTCCATAAATACCATTAAAATTTACTATTCCCAGAGATTCAATTACTCCGGATGTTCTTATTATAAATCCTAATGCTCCACCTGCACCAGTAATAAGTAATATATCTAACGAGTTCTTAAGAGAATTTCCAATCCATTTTGAGATATTTTTGGAATCATCTTTTTTAATAAATCCTATTGAGATAATAAGTCCAACAAGCAGTGCAATTTCAGGTTTACCAATAAAGCCAATAAAATTTGTTAGCTGGGTTTCATTAATATTGAACGAGGGGTATTTTAATAGTGTTGAAATTGATATTAAAATAATTGGAATAATGATTGGAAGAAAAGCAGAAATTTTTTTATCATGAGTTAGGCTGTTAGAAGCTTTATTATCACTACTTAATTTAAAGTCTTTTTTTAATAAAACTCTCATCCATATATATCCTGACAGGGATACTGCTATTCCAATAATCAATCCTAATAATAATAGTAAACCAACATCAGCACCTATTAAAGCTGAGGCTGCAAGAGGACCAGGGGTAGGGGGAACAAAAACATGAGCTGAGTATAAACCTGTTGCTAGACTTACGGTCAGAATGATCATTTTTCTTCCAGATACTCTAGAAATTTCTTTAATAATGGAGGACATTAGTATAAATGCTGCATCACAAAATACAGGTATGGATATAATGAATCCAAGAATGTTAAATGTTAGAGGAATCTTTGATAATCCAAATATTGAAATGAAAGTTGCCACCATTTTATTAGTTGCACCTGTTTCTTGAAGAAACTTTCCTAGGATAGTCCCAATAATTATAATAGGTCCAATTGAGAATATTATGTTTTTAAAACCCACGAATGTTAGGTTTAGAGTCTCATAAAAATCAATTTTTAAAAATAAACCACTTAAAATTGAAATAATAAGTAAGGCGAAATATGGTTTTATCTTCATGTTTTTGTTATGCTCCTCATTAACTGTTTTGAGCACATATAACCGGGAGTACCCGCAACACTTCCACATGGAAAACTTCCAGCTCCACAATAAAAAATATTATCATATTCATAATATGAGTAAAAATTATCTTTATTGTTACTAAAAGTTCTTTTTTCATAATTCTGATTCCCAGTTAATGTTATATGGTCAATATTTCCTTTTGGAAAAAGAAAAGTTTCATTCAAGTCCATAGGAGTCAAAAATTTTGAAAAAACAATATCTTCAGGATTTTCTATATGAGGAATTACTTTAGAAATAATTCTATCTTTTATATCAGATAGATTATCTGCTTTTTTATCAAAACTTAGATTTTTAGTAAAGAAAATTAGTTTATCATAATCCTCATGATTATCCATATTTCTTTGAGCACTTCCCTCAGGATAAACTTGAATAAATCCAGGAAAATAATCACCATTATTTTTTAAAGCTTTTTGGCTCGCATTTTCAAAATCTTCAAGTGAGTCAACTGAAAAAATAAATCTAAAAGAATCAGAGTACTTATTTGCATCTTTCCATCTTACAGGATTTTTAAAAAAAGCTGTTACTTTTCCACTAGTTCCAATTAAATCCAAACTATTCTGATTTTCAAAGTCTTTAATAAGTTTTGAAGGGGTTATAGGATCTGTAGCAAAAATTAGATGATCGTAATTTAATTTAATGTCTTTATTGTTTTTAGAAAATAAAATAGATTGCTTAGAACTATCAACTTCTTTAATGTTTGATTCTAAATAAAATTTAACCCCAAGTTCTTTATTTATTTCAGTTAAGTTCTCAGTTATCTTCCATATTCCTGTCTTTACAAACCCCCAGTATCCATCAAATATTGATCCTGAATCCATCAAAGGAATTGTAAATGCTGTTCCTGGGTCATAAATTGAAGCAGGGCCACTTTCAATTACTGTCATGCCCATATAAAGTTTTGCTTTTTCAGAAGAAAAGTAATGATCTAAAAGATCTTTAGCTGAACCACTAATCCAAAGACTAGTAAGCTCTTTTCCTAAAAATTGATTTGCTAACTCTATTGAGGGGCTTGTTGCGTTTTTATATAATTTTTGAATAAACTCAACAACTTTATTTTCATCATTTCTAAATTCATTAACCTTACCGGTCTCTCCCCATTTATGTTTAAGTTCTTTTTCAAGTCTTTCATTATCTTGATATATTCTTGTAGAAGTTTCCTCACCGTTAAAATATACAAGCTTTGGATTTTTTGGGTAGTAAGCATGAATTTTTTTGCTAAGACCAGTTTCATTAAAAATAAAGTCAGGCATCATACCCAAAACAGTTGCTCCGTAAGCAAAATCAACTTTTTTATTATCTATTGAGACTGTATCTTTTATACATGCCCCTCCAGTAAATGACTTTTTTTCAATTATCTCAACTTGGTATCCATTTTTTGCAAGATAATTTGCAGCAACTAGTCCATTAATTCCACTACCAATAACAACTACTTTCTTCATAATTATAATCTAATATATTATAAATGGTTTATTTAATATTTATATAAATCAAAAAAGGAGATCAAATGATCTCCTTTTAGAAATGAAAATAATAGAAGTTATTATCTCATTGAAAAATCTGCATAGGCACCAGTCCCATGTTCTGCTATATCTAAACCTTGTGTCTCCTCCTCATCTGATACTCTAAGTCCCATTATTGCTTTGACTGCAAGAGCAATTATGATAGTACAGATTACACAAAAAGCTCCTACAATTCCAACACTTGCAAGTTGAACCATGAATTGATCGAAACTAGCAGATGCTCCAAATATACCTACGGCTAAAGTTCCCCAGATTCCAGCGAATAAGTGGACAGGTATTGCTCCTACTGGGTCATCAAGCTTACATTTATCTAATAATGCAACACCTAGAACTACAATTACACCTCCAATTGCTCCAATTATTATTGCTTCTGTAGGACCCATCTGATCTGCACCAGCCGTTATTCCGACTAAACCTCCAAGTACACCGTTCATAAACATTGTCAAATCAAGATTTTTATATAAAAATCCGGAAAATAATGCTGCACCAAGGCCTCCAGCTGCTGCTGCAAGACATGTTGTTACAAGAACAAGAGAGGTATTTGCTGGATCAGCAGATAATACCGATCCTCCATTAAATCCAAACCATCCCAACCAAAGTATAAGAACTCCAGCTGCTGATAATGGTATGTTAGAACCTGGAATAGCTAAGGCTTTTCCATTACTATCAAATTTTCCTTTTCTCGCTCCTAAAAGATATATAATGACTAATGCTCCCCATCCACCAACAGAATGAACTAATGTAGATCCAGCAAAATCATAAAATCCTACTTCATCTGTTAAAGACGAAAGAAACCCAGATCCCCACTGCCATGATCCTACAATTGGATAAACAATGGTGACATATAATAATACAATTAGCATAAATGAATTAATTTTTATTCTCTCCGCAACTGCTCCAGAAATTATTGTTCCAGCTGTTGCTGCAAACATTCCTTGAAATAAGAAGTCAGTCCAATAAGTATAACCTTCACTATATGAGAGATCTGCAGCTGCAGCTGCATCTAAACCAGCCCCAGCAAATCCAAGTACACCACCAAATGCTCCTATAATATTAAAATCTCCTGGATACATTAAATTAAAGCCAATGAAACAATAAGTTATCAGCCCCATAGTTATTATAAAGAAGTTTTTGAATAAAATATTTATTGTATTTTTTTGTCTTGTAAGTCCAATTTCTAAAAAAGAGAACCCAAGATGCATAAAAAATACTAATGCTGCACACAGCATCATCCAGACATTATTTGTTGTTAATAGTTCCATAATTTTTAATTAAATGATTTATTTCCTTTTTCACCCGTTCTTATTCTGTAAGCTTCTTCACATGGAAGTATGAAAATCTTACCATCACCAACATTACCTGTAGCTCCAGAGTTGATTATAGCATCAACTGTAGCATCAACGAATGTGTCCGAGACAACAATTGATAAATATCTTCTTTGGATATCTTTAGTGCTATAAGTAATACCTCTGTATACTTTTCCTATCTTCTCATTTCCAACTCCGGTCACATCCCAATAGCTGAAAAAATAAACCTCTGCATCATGCAAAGCTTTAACTACTTCGTCAAATTTTGACTTTCTAATAATTGCTTCTATTTTTTTCATAACGGTTTGAGTTTAAAAACTAACTCCAAATACTAAAAACGCTGCTTCTGCATCAGGATTTAGAATAAATGATCCAAATACTGGAAGTGCAAATGAGTCAGAGATTTGTATTTCTTTAGATCCACTAAAAGACATATTAACAATTCCACTTCCTCCATTAGCATACCATGCATCTCCTTGATCATCACCATAACCAATTGCAATATCAACTGGACCGGCTCCAAAAGCTAGCTCCACATATAAAGCTTCTACGTCAGTAAAGTAACCTGCGAGTAAATCTACACCACCAATCGATGTTGATCCACTAATTTCTGTATAGTCTCCTTCAAAAAAACCATAACCATCGCTGTCATATAGACCACCTTCACCTGGGAAAGTGTAGTTAGTAACTGTAAGTGCAAATGGTCCAAAATCATAGCTTAAGTAAGCATCTAATTCATTACCACCACCGTTAGCTGTAGTAGGGAAACTTCCCCAAACACCAGCTTCTAAATTTCCAGAACCAAGAGTCATATATGGTTGAATGTGAGCTCCTGATCCAAACTGAGTACCTCTCCAAACGTAAGAACTTACTAGATCTGCTCCAAAATCTTGAGAATATGAAATATTGGTAGATAATATTGCGATCGTAGTTAAAACACCAGTTCTTATAGTTTTAGAAAGGGATAATTTAAATAGTTTCATAATTATATTTTTGATTAAAAACCAAATCTATATTATA
>Ga0255768_10003710_pt1 | contig 15095 bp, 9 predicted proteins | sample 071ome_33_FD_179983 | JGI IMG/M metagenome (GOLD analysis project Ga0255768, IMG submission 179983) | Coastal salt marsh microbial communities from the Groves Creek Marsh, Skidaway Island, Georgia - 071412AT metaG (version 2) | ecosystem: Environmental > Aquatic > Marine > Intertidal zone > Salt...
AGCGGAAATGTACGACTTCTCGCAACTCCTGCAAGTACGGATACTATGGAGTTCAAAGTAGTGGCTCATAGTATAACAACATAAGGTGGAGAGTGAAACCAAATGGCAACAGATAAAAATTTCGTAATAAAAAATGGATTAACAGTCGGAACAAGTGAAATTATCACTTCTGCAGGTAATCTTACAAACGTAGGAAGTATAGCTACAACAGGAATTACCGTTGATAGTCGTTTAGTGCTTGATGGTTCAAAAATTTATGACAATTCTACAAATGGTAATAGTAAAGGATTTAGAATTGGTGGAGCAGGTCTTATTCCTTTAAATGGCTCAGGGACAGATACAAACAATATAGTAGATATTGGTTCAGCAACTTACAAGTTTAAAGACCTTTATCTATCAGGAACTATTTCTAGTGGTGCTATAACATCTAGTGGAGCTTTAATAGTTGGAGCAGGAACGCAAGGTGTAGCAGGGGATGCAGATATAACAGTAAGAGAAGGAAATGCTTTTGCTGGTATAGATTTAAGAAGTACAAGAACATCAGGAAATATTGGTGGAATAAGGTCTTATAATAGTTCAAATGTGGGAGTGGGAGAATTATTATTTGAAGTACAGGGAAGGCTAAACTATACAGGGTCGTTAGGTTTGGCTCTTGGTGGCACTTCCTTTATAGATGGTTCTCGTAACCTAACTAATATAGGAACTATCTCTAGTGGAAACATTACAAGTAATGGTACATTAACAACACAAGCTGATTCTGCTTCAGCAGGAATAAGCATAAAAAGAACTAACTCCTCAACAGCAGGTTCAAAGGGACATATTGGATTCCGAGATAGTGATGGTTATTTTGTTGCTTCTATTGATTCAAGAGGAACTGGTGTAAATAATTCAGGTGATTTAAGATTTTTTACAAGTACAGGTCAATCATATTCAGGAGTTTATAATAATCCATCAGCAACCCTTATATTGGGTACAGACAATAGTGCTACTTTTGCAGGTGCTATTACAAGTAGTGGTAACATAACTCAAGTAGTTAACAATGTAGGTATTCCAACTGTTTATGGTAAGCATACCATGGAAGCTACTGACGCACAGATGGATCTTGTGTCATCTTCTGGTGGAACTTGGGGTTCAGCAATAAATTTTGTAGAAGGTGCATCAACATCAGCCAATACAAATAATTGGTCTATAGCTAGAAAAACAAGTGGTGGGGGCAATAGTTTAAACTTTAATTTTGGAACATCTAATCAGCACGATAACCCTACTAAAGTTTCATTTGCTTCTACAGGAACAGTCAGCATTGATACTGGTACTACTTCGGGTACATTTTTAAGTCTTACAAGAAATGGCGGAACAGAAATCGGTAGAATTTCATATTCTGCAACCGATAATATTGCTATATATGGTACAACTGCTAGTCACGCAGGACTTAATTTTGGTACAAACCTTATTATTCCAATGTCTGCTGGTGCTGAAGTAGATGATACTGTTGCTCTTGGAGATGGTACTAGAAACTTCTCCGAAATTTTTGTAAAGGGTATGACAGTAGGTACCACTCAAATTATAGATGCGTCTCGTAATATAACTAATATAGTAGATTATCATTCTGATGGTAGATTACAGGCTTCAGCCGTTCATGGGGAAAATACTCATACAGGTGCAGAACTTCTTTTTGAAATTACCGATTATGACGATAGTACTTCATTAAAAAGAAAATTTGGATATAATAATTCAAATACCGGTTTGTCAAAAGTAGACGATTCAGATGCTCCAGCAAGTGGTGTATTTGATGCCACAGGTTATTTTGGACCACTTTGGGGTCCGTATATACCTATGGACGATGATACTGAAATTATATTTGAGTGTTGGGCTAAACATATTTCAGGTTCAGATACTTCCGGTAATTTTTATGCAGGCTCACAATTCTATGATGGTAGTAAAACATCATTAGGAAATAATTCTAGATATTGGGGCGCAAATGGTGATGCACAAGATGCAGATAATACAACTTGGAGATTTATTCGCGGTGTCATGCGTGGAGATGGAATTAGAGCACAGAGCGCTACTTCTACAGCTAAATATCTAAGATTTTTAGTATTATTTAATTATAACACTACTGGTCAGACTACAAGATTTTGTGGTTTTAAATTTTATCGTTCAAAGAAAACTGTTACAAGTTTATGGCTAAAAACAAATAGTGCAACATACTTACAAGACAGTAATTTTCAAACTACTGGAGATACGGGTGATGCATCAGAGCTCGTCGTTGGTCACGATCAAAGAATATATGCAAATGCTACTACAACAAATACAGATCCGCAATTTACCTTTACAGGCGATACCAATACAGGCTTAGGATATATTGGCACCGATACTTTAGGCTTGATTGCAGCTGGCTCAAGAAAATTTTATGTAAATAATACAAATGCATATTTTCAAAATTTAAGTGGCGGTGTAAGTGTACCCGCGCTTACAGCCACTAGCTTAGATGTAAACGGAAACGCAGATATTTCTGGTTCGTTAACCATGAGCGGTGGTCATGTTTATCTTACTAATTTCAATATATACGAAGTAAATTCATTAGAATTTAATGACCCTGGCCCAGGAGAAGGTCTTAGTTGGTCTGGCGGTAATATAAAAATATATGAATCCCCAGATAATTTAACAACAAACTCAGCAGGAAACCTACAAGTTGTTTATGGAAGTACAAGAAGACTAACTGTAAATAATACTGGTATTGATGTTAACGGTAATATCGATGCTACTGGTACTATCTCAACATCAGGCCAAATTTCATCTACTAATTCTACTATTGGTTCAGCAGGAGCAACAGGCAACTTAGCTAATGCAGCCTTATTAGCAGGATCAACATCTACTGGTATCGGTATCGATAATAATGAAATTGTTTCTAAGGGTGCAACACTGTTTATAAACCAAAATGATGGTTATAATATTGAAATGTATACCGGGTCTGGTGCATCAAATACTAGTAAATTAAGTATTAATACAACAGGAGCAGTATTTAACACTCTTGCCGACTTTGATGCAGGTTTAACAGTATCAGTAGGTGGTTCAGATAGGTTTAGTATTACAGGTGGAGATGTTAATGTCGTAGGAACTACTGATTTACAGATAGCTGGAACAAGTAGAAGATTAAGTTTTACATCAGGTACAGGAACAGTTAGAACAACTACAGCTAATCCTTTAATATTACAGACTGGAGGAACATCTGCCCCAGTTTATATTAACCATAATGGTACTAGTGGAATTAACAGTAGTAGAGCATTAAAAGTTTGGTATGACATGGATGTGTATAATACAGTTAATTTCTGTAATTCTTCGTTTACTGTACAAGGAAGAACCGCGGTTGATGGTTCTGGAAATCTACTTGTCGGTTCTACAGGTGCAACAGATACTATACTACAAACAAATGGAACTGATAGGATTGTTTTAGATCATTCTGCTAGTCAGGTTTATTCAAGTTGGCCTTTAAGAATTAATTCAAATAACTATACTGCATTTTATGCTCAAACAAATGGTAACGGTGTTGGTCTTCAATTTTCTGATAATGGAAGTAATGGGTCTGGTACCCAGTTCGGTTATTTCGAATATTTTCATGGTGATGGCGCATCATACGGTTCTGGAAATGCATTTATAGCAAGAGGCACAGAATCAACAATGAGTTTTGTTGTTAAAGGTAAACTCATGTTTGATGAAGGATTATATTTAGATCCTACTTCTGGAACTGGAGCAGGAACACAAATTATAGATGATTTAGGAAGAGTTACTCATAGAGCAGCAGGGTCAGGATGGACAGATCACTTGAACTTGCTTTCATCAGATGGCACAAATAAATGGAATGTTTTAGTTGATAATGGTGCGGGAGATGTTTTAAGATTTGGTTATAACAGTACCAAAAGAGTAGATATATCAACAGGAGGAAATGTTGATACTACAGGATTTTTTGAGGCAGACCAAGGCTTCCGTCAAGCAATACCAGGCAATGATGGACTAAGAGTTTATGGAGAGAATGCAAACCAACCTTTAATTCGTGTTAGTGCAAATGCGATTGGTAATAATTCAGCAGATTATGGATTTACTCTTGCTTATAGAGGTGATAGAAGCGGTAATGAGAATTCGTTAGCAATTTATTCTGATAACCAAGCAGGGTCACAAATTGAAGCTATCAATATTAAACAAGATGGTACAACTCACTTTGGTGCAGACGTATATTTTGGGGCTAGTAAAAAATTATTTTTTAATGGCACATCTAACTATGGAGTTGGAGCAGGTGGGCATAATTACAATTCAGTCTACGCTGACACCCTTGAATCTGGATCATCCACAGACCCACTTGAATTAGTTTATTATCAAGGTCCTGGTGTTAATATTGGCTCGGGAGCATCAAAACCTCTTGGTTGTGGTTCACTTGGAGTGGGTACTGCACAAAATGGTATTAGAAGTGGGTATATGGCTCATTTCAAATCAACTGGAGATGTTGCCCTATTACTCGAAGCTGATACAGACAATGTTACTGAAACAGATAATCCATTTATTAGATTTGAACAAGATGCCAGTGCTGTTGCTGCAAGAATTGGATATGCTAGTGGCACAAATGATTTTGAAATTTATAACGAGTATAATAGCAATCTATATTTGGGAACAAATAATGCTAATAGAGCAGTATTAGGACAAACAGGAGACTGGACTGTAACAGGTAATGTTACCGCTTATGGCTCAGTTTCAGATATTCGTAGAAAAGAAAATGTAGAAATAATACCTAACGCAATAGATAAAGTAAAAACACTAGATGGTATTACATTTAACTTTAAAGATAAGCCAGAAGAACGAATGACTGGTGTTATTGCTCAACAGGTTATGGAAGTATTACCTGAAGCAGTATATGAACACGAAACCATTGAAAAAGAACAAACCTATGCAGTACATTATGGCAATATGGTTGGATTACTTATTGAAGCAGTCAAAGAACAACAAAAACAAATCGAGGAACTCAAAGAAGAAGTTTCATCGTTAAGGTCAAAAAATTAATCCTTGACAAGAGGATAAAATTTTGATATAATTGAAAAAAGTGATACAATCACAAGTTTAGGAGAAAAATAATGGCAATAACAAAAACACGCAGTGTACAAAGAATCGAAGTCTATCCAGGAGCTGGAGACGATGATGAAAGAGTAATGGTAGTCTACAATCATACTTTTGATGATTCAGAAGATGATGAACTTCCTGTTACACAAACTCATGTAAAACACTTAGAAAAAACTGTAACTGATAATTCAGACCCTGAAAATCCTGTAGTAACAAATACAGATATTTCAGGAGAGGACGCTTTAGTGCAAACAGTCTGCAACGCAGTTTGGAGTTAATAAATGGCGAAAACAAAGGTCACAGGCGGGTATATAGCAGATTCGGCAATTACATCCGATCATTTACATACTACACTTGATTTAAGTACAAAAACACTTACTATTGGTGCTACTACAGTATCGGGGCATCTTATACCCGATACAAACATAACCTATGACCTTGGTTCGTCTACTTATCGTTTTCGTGATATTTATCTCGATGGCACAACTATCAATTTAGGAGGCACAGAATTAAAGAAAAATTCAGACGGAGATATAGAATTTAAGTCTGGAAGTAATTTCAAAAGATTGGTAGTTTCGGAATTAGAATTTGATGACGGAACAAACCGTAAAAAGTTTAAGATATCTTCCGGGCGAATTAAAAGTTTCGATTCGAGTGGTGTTAGTGATACTGCGGATAAAATTTCACTTTCGTCAAATACAACTGATGATTTAGGAGAAGGTTCCAGCAATCTTTATTTTACAACAGCAAGAGCTCGTTCATCTTTCAGCGCAAGTACAGGAATTGCCATTACGGATGGCGCAATTTCTGCAGCTGCTGTACCAAATTCAAGCCTTACAAATAGTTCTGTTACAATTAACTCAAATTCACTTTCTTTAGGTGGAACACTTACTCTGGATACTGATGATATTGGAGAAGGTTCAACAAATCTTTATTATACAACTGCTCGTTGGGATACAAAAATGGCTGCTGCTGATACAGATGATTTATCAGAAGGTAGCACAAATTTATATTATACAACTGCTCGTTGGGATACAAAAATGGCAGCTGCTGATACAGATGATTTATCTGAAGGTAGTACAAATTTATACTTCACAAATGCTCGAGCAAGAGGAGCAATCTCTGTAAGTGGCAACGCGCTAAGTTATAACTCAAGCACAGGCGTACTTACAGCAAATTATGAAGAAAGTCCTTCTTTTACTGGCAATGTAACTATATCAGGTTATGTTAGTTCAGCTGGAGCATATTTTTCAGACACTCTTCGCGTTTTAAATAGTGCAGGAGATGGTTGGAATAACTGGGCGACTCGCTCAGCAGGTAATTTTAATCTTAGTGTAGGAACTATCAATAGTGGTTCTATAACAGTAGACCCATCAGGCAGTTATGGTAATGGTATTACTATAAATGCAGGTGATAATCTTGATGGCACTTATGGTGCAAAACAAATTCTTATGACTTGGGGAGGTTCAACCACTATTGATTATGCACATTCAATTCGTACTAGACATAATTCAAATGCAGACACAGGCAATACAGTTGAAGTTTATCTTTGGGATTATGGAACAGACTCATCTACTACTATTGGTACAAAAAGAGCTTTAGTATTAGAAAATTCTACAGGTTTAGATTTATTAACAGGTGGTTATAAAGTTGGTGGTACAACAGTAATAAATTCCTCAAGAAACCTAACTAATATAGGAACTATCAATAGTGGTCAATTAAATGTAAATGTAGGGACGGCAAACACAATCGCAGTATTTGAAAGTACAGATGATAAAGGATTTATACAAATTAAAGATAATGATACAAATGCTCACCTTATTGCAAAAGATGGTAATTTTTCTATTGCAGACGATTCTGGAACATTTGATACATTTAGAATAGATTTAGATACTGGCAATGTTGATATAAGTGGTACTTTTGATAGTGGAGCTATTACAAGTACAAGTTCTATTACCGGCACATCCTTAGACATTAATGGTAATGCAGCAGTATCAGGTTATTTAAACTTTGATGGTAGTGACCAAAGCGGACTTTTAAGAATAGGAGGCTCAAATGTAATTGGTAAATCAAATAACTTTTTATATATTGATCCTAATAATTCTTTTAGTTCAGGAATTTATATTAATAATCAGCTAAAAGTTGATGGTGGCTTAATTAGTTCATATAATGAAGATTTACAATTAAGAGCAGCTGGTACTACTGTACTTACATTAGCTACTGCTGATTCAAGCGCAACTTTTGCAGGAACAGTTGAAGCAACTTCATTCAGCGATGGAACAATCTCAGGAATTACATTTATTGATGAAGATTCCTTTGCAACCAACAGTGCAACAAGAGTACCAACTCAACAATCAATCAAAGCATATGTAGATGCCCAAGTTGCAGGAGTGGTAGATTCAGCTCCAGCTGCATTGAATACACTCAACGAATTAGCGGCAGCTTTAGGTGACGATGCTAACTTTAGTACTACAACTTCAACAGCATTAGGAAATCGTCTTCGAGTTGATACAGCTTCACAAGGTTTAACTGGAACACAACAAGCAAACGCAATTACCAATCTCGGAATTACAGCGACAAAAGCCGAACTGAATTACGTAGATGGTGTAACAAGTAATATTCAGACACAGTTAGACGGTAAACAAGCTTCAGGTAGTTACTTAACAGGCAACCAAACAATTACACTCAGTGGAGATGTATCAGGTTCAGGTACTACTTCAATAGCTGTTACAGTTAACGATGACTCACACTTCCATCACAGATTAGATTCAACTGATGATAGAGATATGAAGCCAAACACTTCTGGTATTGCTACTTCAGTTCAAGCAATTAAACCTTTCTTCTCATCTTATGGTGGTATGACAGGAAGTGCAAATGGTACTTTTGTTGATGTACTGGCGCTTGATACTTATTCTGATTCATCAGGTGGTGGTCCGAGTGCGATTACATTCAAAAAAGGAAATGCTTCTGGCAACCCAGAAATGCATATTTGGAAGGCAGCTTGGAATGCAACCACTTGGGGAACAGGGCAAAGAGTATTCGCAGATAACTATCACCCAAATGCAGATACATGGACAACAGCAAGAACAATTACTTTAGGCGGTGATTTATCAGGTAGTGTAAGTATAAATGGTAGCGCAAATGTTACTCTTACTGCTACAGTTGCAGATGATAGTCATAATCATGTCATTTCAAATGTTGATGGATTACAAACAGCACTTGATGCAAAAGCTCCTTTAGCAAGTCCCTCATTTACAACAAAAATTACAACACCTCAAATTCATCATACAGGTGTTATACAAGTTTTAAATGGTACTGCTGCACAAGGCATGAAAGTAGGGTCTCTTTATGCAGGTACAAGTTACAATAACAGTGCTCCATCAGGAATGGTAAATGCCTTAAATGGTTTCCAAGTAGGAAATACCACTGTAATAGATTCATCTCGTAATTTAACCAACATAGGAACTATTTCAAGTGGGAATGTTAACTCAACTGGACAATTACAAGGTACTACAGTAAGAATACAAAATACATCAAACTCTACAAAATATGGTTTATCATTATATGGTTCTTCTCCTACTAATCCAACCTACGGAATAATGTTTACTGGAACTTCAGGTTCAGGAACACATGGTTCAGTAACAGCTGACTGGGCAACATATTTCACAATGAATAATACCTCGGGAAGAGGTTGGATATTTAGAGATAATATAACTCCAACTAATGTTGCTTCTATTTCTAATACAGGTAACGCTACTTTTAATGGAACAGTAACAGCATCTGGGGGTAACTCTGGTAACTGGAACACTGCATATGGCTGGGGTAATCATGCAAGTGCTGGTTACCAACCCGCAAGTACTGCTATAACGACTTCGAGTACTCAGCCTAATAACATTTATATTAGAGGAGCAAGTCCTACAATTTATTTAAGAGATACAGACCATATTTCTTCAATGATTCATCAGAATAGTAATCTATTCTACATATTAAGAGCTGATGCAGCCGATGATACAGGGTGGACAACATACTCATCTAGTAGTGCAAGTAGCTGGCCGATGATAATAAATCTTACTAACTCTTCACCTTCTGTTTCGTTTGGCCCCGCAAATATTACAGCAAATGGCAATACAGTTTGGACTGCAGGAAATGACAGCTCAGGTTCAGGCCTAGATGCTGATTTGCTCGATGGTCAGCACGGCTCTTATTACTATGCTGCAAGTAATCCAAGCGGCTATACAACTTTTGCCAATGGTAGTTCTGAACATATTACATACGTATATCGCATACATTCTAGTGACAGTACATCTCCTGATAATTTTGGATACTCTAATCGATATCAAACTTTTAACTATGGGGTTTCATCAGGCGTCACTGGACCTTTAATCTCATTTGGTGGACTAGGTTCGAACTATCCGATGCAGCTCACTGGGGCATATAGTAGTGGTGGTGGCACCTTTAAAATGCGGACCCGCAACGGTGACTCAAGCAGCTGGAATGCGTGGCGTACTATTTGGCATGATGGAAACGATGGCTCAGGTTCAGGACTTGATGCAGATTTACTTGATGGAATTGAAAGTAGTCAGTTCTTAAGAAGTGATGCTTCTGATGTTATGAGTGGAGAATTAAATGTTTCTCGTAATGGTGGTGCAACAGGATCAAGTGCACCCTCATATTCTCAAGCAAATATAGAATTACAAACAAGTAGTAATCACGTACCTGCAATTAGTTTCCATAGAGGAGCTTATTCTGCAACAACTTTATATGAATACGATGGAGAACTTTACGTAAATCCGTGGATTACAAGAGCGCAGGCAGGTAAATTAATATCCAGTGGAAATTATGATGATTATGTTACAACATCATATGTGAATGGTTTAGGTGTAAATGCTACTACTCTTGATAGTTTAGATTTACACACTGGCAGAAACAACGAAGTAAATAAAGTTGTAAGAACAGATGCAAACGGCTATATTCAAGCTGGTTGGATTAATACAACAAGCGGAGACAGAGGTACAACTGCACCAGATAGAATATATGCATCTAATGACGGATATATTCGTTATTATACTCCTACAAACTTCAGAAATGTACTGGGATTATGGTGGTCAGGTAACGATGGCTCAGGTTCAGGTTTAGATGCAGATTTACTTGATGGATACCATCTAACTGGCGGTAGTGCATCTATTGGTGAAAAAGTATTCAATAACCAAGGAAGGAACCATAGTACTCAGACAAACTTTAATGATACAAGTTTAAGAGCAGGAGTTAATTATTTACAAGGTGGAACAAATGGACCTACAGGAAGCAGTAGTCATCAATGGTATGGATTTAGATTAGGTCTTGGAAATGATTACGGTACTCAAACTGGACAATCTGGACATTATGCATCTGAACTTTATTGGGCAAGAGCAGGTCAAGGTGGTAGTCAGTATCTATTTGCAAGAGATATGGAAAGCGGAAGCTGGGGTTCTTGGAGAAAACTATACGCAGGATATGCAGATTCTGCTGGAAGTGCTACAAATGCTGATACAGTTGATTCCTTACATGCGTCTTCATTTTTAAGAAGTGATACAACAAACAACTTATATAGAGTAACAGCTGGTGATGGAAATAGAATTAGATTTTGGGATAGTGATTCTTACTCTATATGGATGTCATCTAGTGGAAATGGAACTTGGGGTGGTAGATTAGATTCAACCTCAGATTATAACATGTATTTTAGAATGTCTGGCGGTACAAATCGTGGATTTGTATTTCAGAACAGTACGAATGAAGTTTTCCAAATAGAATCAAATGGTAAACTTAGACTAGGAACAAATAATACTAGTAACTATATTGATGCTTCTGGCGGAACTTATATCCTTATGGGTAGCCAATATGGATATGGGTATATGACCCCTGGAAACAGTAGCTGGTGTCACTTTAGTACAGATAGAGCATCATTTTATTTCGGATCTCCAGTCTCTTTTGATTTTGGAATCAGTGATTATTCAGGAAACTGGACTTTAAATGATAGTGGATTATATTTTGATGGAAATACATCTAGAAGAATCCAGGGAGAAACCCTTAATAGTAATAATTCAGTAAGTATTTATGGAAACTGGGATAGATTTGATTGTATGGGACGTGTTCTCGATTGGAACACAAGTAATTTACACTTTGGAGATGGATACAATGGCGTTAATCATAGCAGTGTATATTTCCAAATTGGAGCTATTGACTATTTTAGAGTAAAAGGAGACATATTTGCAGATGGAAATGTTATTGCATATTATTCAGATGCTCGATTAAAGCAAAAAGTAGAAACTATTCCAAATGCTTTAGAAATAATAAAAGGTATAAGAGGTGTAACCTTTGAGTGGAATAAAAAGTCAGAAGAGGTCTGGTCTAAGAAAGAAGGCGATAAAGATTTTGGATTAATTTCACAAGAAGTTGAAGCTGTATTCCCAATGGGTGTTGCAGTTCAAGCTGGGTCTGATAGAAACATTGAAAGGGGATTTGGTGATCCAGACTCACCAAATTATGATCCATTACATAATAATCCAAATGATGAATATCAATATAAAACCGTTAAATATGATAAAATAGTTGCTATAGCTATACAAGCTATTAAAGAGCAACAGGAGGTTATTGAAAAGATGCAATCTAAGATTAATGAGTTGGAGAATAAATTAAATGGCAATTAATTATGAAATACGAATAGTTTCTCTAAAGAAAGAAGCTCAAGGTGACTTATCAGATGTAGTTTACCAAGTAAATTACCAATATGTTGGAACAAATGAAGAAGATATTGAAGGAATTGTACCTGGAGCAGTTCAATTAACTCCAAACCCAGAATCTTTTACTGAGTATTCACAAATTACCGAAGAAGAAGTAAAAGGATGGGTAGAAAAATGCATAGGAGAGTCTACCCCTTTAGATGAAATGGGGGGCTCACAAGTAGGAGCTTTAAAGCAATCTATGCAAAAAAATATAGAAAGACAAATACAGAAAAAAGTTTTAGAATTAGAAACAGAAGGGCTTGGGGAAGAAACCTCATTACCTTGGCAATAAAGGAGAATAAATCATGGCAGTAACATGGACATATGAAGCCCCAGAAGGGGACGCAACCGTAGTAGAAGTAACTTTTACTGACGGCACAATAACTCATACAAGAAGCGTAAATGCAGTCTTTGTAGACGGAGTTTATGACGCAGATGCAACCGAAACTCGTGTAAGCGAAGTCGGAGCAGGCGTAGAACATAAAATAGCAGCTGGAGTAATTTCAATACCCGCTGAAGACCCAGAGGTAGTTGACGGAGAATAAAAATGGCACTACCAGGACCGAATGCACCAATTAGTTTAAGTCAGATTCAAACGGAGTTTGGCGATTTGACACCAGGGAATGCAACTATACCCTTAGCGGGGTATGGCCCTTATTTGCCTTCTCCTGTTCCTACAACTTCTACAGTTGGAATGACAAGTTTTTGGGGATTGAGCGCAGGAGTAAGCTATACTGCTTATCCCGATGCATTAGCTCCCGCAGGACTACTTCGTGTGTATGATCAAACACCTGCTCCAAATTGGCCTTCTACTTATCAATTAGTAGGGGATCCTACAGGACGTGTAGATATTAGTCCTGTTACTATGCCAGGTTATATTGCAAACCATATTTTAATTAGTGCTTTTAAGTCACAATTTGCTCCTATACCTACTCCTCAACCTACAAGTAATAGTTTATCAACAACTCTAAACTCTCCTGTAGCAAGTTCAGTAGGCAATGCAGGATGGAATACTTTTACATTTGATCCAAGTCAGCCAGGCACTCAAACTATGACTCAACCTAGACCAGGTTCCAGTTTTACCCAATCCTCACCGGTTAATTCTACCTGGAGTTTTCCCTTATCTCCAACTGTAAATGGAGGTATGTATGCATACTTTAGTCCTGGTCCTGTTGGTTCACAGAATCTTTTTGGAGGATATCCTTTTGCTGGAACCCCCGGACCGCAACCCGGAGGGTATAATCCATATGTTAGCACAGGAATAAGAAGCGCTTCGGTAGTATTTTCATAAGGAGAAAAATTATGGCACTATCAACAACACAAATAACAGGAATAGAAACTCGACTAGGATTGTCCTTTACTAGCGAGCATATTGCAAAAATAGAAGAAGGACTAAATAATGCACATCCAGGTGTAGAACACGCAAATTTAACAGAAGCACAACTAGATCGTTGTGCAACTTATACTTGGAATGTTTTTTATAGACAATGGTCTGACGAATTTACTTGGTCTATTACAGAAATGGAAAGATTTGATTCTTACAACGGCATGAATGATGTAGTATGTAATGTTCATTTTAAAATGGAAAAAAATTCTGATGGAAAATATGTAAACTCATATGGAAATGTATGGTTAATTAATATAAATAATACAGATAATGACGTTTCATCATATACACCATATAATTCTTTAACAGAAAGTCAAGTAATTACTTGGGTACAAAATAAATTAAAAGAAATGAACCCAGAAAATTGTTGGAATATGGAGGATGATTGTTTAGAAAGATTTAATAACGATTCAGAACCTTTAAGAAGTTTTGGATTACCATGGTAAAATTAATTAACGAGGAAAAAAGAAATGGTACAATTTCACCCAGGACTTGTCTGTGTATTAGAAAACACAGTCAATAAAGATGAGATAATTTATCTCGAAAACAATATAAAAAATTTATATACTCCACAAGAAGGACTTTTAGGAGTAGGACTTGGAGAACTAGATAAAACAATTAGAAAATCTCAAATTCATTTTCTAACGCCTGATGCTCCTAATTCAAAAGATTTTTATGCTCATGTAGAAAGTTTAGCTTGGAAAATTGCAAATCAAGCTAATAGAACTGTATATGGATTTAATTTAGAATATCTCGATGGGTTACAATATACAGAGTATCATGCAGAAGATGAAGGTTTTTATGATTGGCACCATGACTGGTGCTATAATGCGGGTTCTCCGCATTTTCATAGAAAACTTAGTTTTACAATTCAATTTAGTGAAGAAAATGATTATGTTGGAGGAAATTTAGAGTTTAGTGACTTTGAGTGTGCTCCAAAACTTATGAAAAATCTGCCTTCTATGTCTAAACAAGGAACTACAATTATTTTTCCTTCTTTTATGCAACATAGAGTTTCTCCTGTAAAACAAGGAATACGAAAAAGTTTAGTAGCATGGTTTGCGGGGGAAAGATTAAGATGAGTTTTGAAAAAGATAAATATATTGTTGTAAAGAATTTATTAAGTTTTAGTAGGGCTAAATTTTTATCCACTTATTTATATAATAAAAGAGAAGCAACAACTTTTCTTAAAAGAGCTGGAGTAATAAATCCACTAGATCCAAGAGAAGGGTATTATGGAGATGCACAAATTCCAAATACTTTTTCTATTTATGGAGATTGTGTATTCGATACTTTAATGCAAGAATTGAGAGAAGAGTTTCAAAAACATACTGGATATTTATTAAGCGAAAATTATACTTACGCAAGACTTTATAAAAATGGAGATGAATTAAAAAAACATAAAGATAGATTTTCTTGTGAAATTTCTAGTACTATATTTTTAGGTGGAGATCAATGGCCTATTTATGTAAATCCTAATTCAGAAGAAGGAAGTTATGCTCCCAATAATCACTATGTACCAAGCGAAAGTAAAGGTAAAAAAATAAAGTTAGAACCTGGAGATGCTTTAATATACAAAGGGTGTGAAATAGAGCATTGGAGAAAACCTTTTAAAGGACTTGCATCTGCACAAGTATTTTTACATTATAATAATATTAAGTCAGAGGGAGCTGAAGAAAATAAATTTGACGGGAGACCACTTTTGGGAATTCCAAAAAAAGGGGCTTAAAGCCCCTTTTCTTTATGAGGAAATCTCTTCCCCTTCTACCACTTCTGGTACTTCGTCACTTGGTTTTTCAACCTCTTCTTTTAATCTAGCAGTAAATCCTTCTGAAGCAACT
>Ga0255768_10003714_pt1 | contig 15087 bp, 8 predicted proteins | sample 071ome_33_FD_179983 | JGI IMG/M metagenome (GOLD analysis project Ga0255768, IMG submission 179983) | Coastal salt marsh microbial communities from the Groves Creek Marsh, Skidaway Island, Georgia - 071412AT metaG (version 2) | ecosystem: Environmental > Aquatic > Marine > Intertidal zone > Salt...
CTATTATTCTCCATTTATTAAGATTTCAGGTAAACCTAACTGTTTTCTTTGCTCTGCCTTTTTTCTTTCGTATCTTTTAACCTGTCCACACTGAGCACAATAAATAGAGCCATCCTGATCTAGAAAGCATTCTTTCATAAAAGATACAGTTTTGGGACATTTTTCGTCAGAACAAGCAACAGTTTCAGCACTTGGACAAAAAGTTTTAATTAAACCATACTCAATATTAATCTTACTCATTTATACACCTTTCCTAGAATATGTTTGAATTTCTTTCTATGATTTGAAATATTTGAAGAGTTTGTGCAGTATTTGGCAACGTGAAATCCCTAATAGACAACCATTGATATCCTGTATCTGTTGGAGATGTTTGATTTTTCATTACAAATAAATCTATATCACTACCGGGATCATTATAGACATACTGGTAGTTACCAACAGCAGATTCCTCATTAAATCTTTCTACGATACCTATTGTTGCATCTGTAGCATCTCTTGCATATAATTCAGAGTTATCAACAAATCCTGTAATAGTAAGTGTTACTGTTGCTGTAACCGTAACAGTATCGCCGGGATTACCCGTAGTTGCAGATAAAGTTGTAAGCGTTCCATTTGTAGCATTAATGATTAAATCTTCACCAAGAATATCACCAGCAAAGTAAATATCGAATGTATTATCTGAAAATGATAGATTATCATAGATATAAGTTCCAGACTCAATGTGGGAAATGGCATAATCATTAGCAATAAAGGAACAGTTCTTAATGTCAATAATCTGATCATCTGGTGGGGTTGTAGAGTTCCAATTTATTGATCCCCGCACACCGATACCTTGATAGTCATGATTAAGGAATGTGGAGTTTCTAATCGTAACACCACTATCAGGATTTAGTTCTCTACATTTATCCCATACAGAACCAAAAAATCCATGAGATCCAGTAGCAGTCCATGTAACGGTATCAGCTACTGTTCCAGCCGGATCATCAAAGTTTCTTACTGTACATCCATAGAAATATAAACTATTCACATTTCCATCATTGAAATCCATATTAATGAAGTAATCATCGTTTCCTAAGAAAATAACACCATTACGACCTCTAGTATTATCACCAGCACCAGCCGAAATGCCAAGTTGGATATTGGTAGGATTTGTTGCATTTCCTTCAAATGCCATTTTTTGAAAATCATCACCTAAAGCATTTGTAAAATCGGCGTTTGTTGAATTAATATATTGAGGAGCATCAAAAACCAAAATAGAATCTGTTCCCGTAAAGTTTGTTGTATTAGTTCCAGATGCATCACCAATAAGAACTTGTCCTCTCACTTTAAAAACAGTTTGAGTATCCTCAACAGATTCCAAAACACCATATTTATTAGTATCAGATTCACCACTATTAAAAATTTCTAAAAAGCCATCTTGACCATATACGGCTGTGTCTACATCACCGAATACTTGAATACCAGAACCAATATCAATAGCATCAACAAAACCAACTTCCACAGAACCTTTAGACGTTTGAGTCGTGCCTACCATACCTACGTGACTAACGGAAGCCAAACTAAATGAAGCACCAGAAGCTGTTGGTAAGGTTATACTCGGATTTATAACCATTCTAACCCAAGAGCCGGGATAGTTTTCAATACCATAAAAGGTCCACCATGCAGTATCCGTATCTGCTGGGGTGCCTGCACCAGCACTAGACAAGCCTACTGAAAGTCCGGGTAATGTAGTCGCACTTCCAGTTGATTGAGGGGCAATGATCTTCGCCCATATCCAAATGGGTGAGTTTTCTTCGCCGCCACCCGGACTAAAATCTAAACTAGCACCCTCTGCATTTAAAACATCATAAGCAAAGAAAACTACCTTACCGTCAGCATTTGCAGTAGATTCGGCAGAAACACAACTACCACCCTGTATAGCTTCTGCTGTATTAACTGCAATATTAGTCCAAGACTGACCTCCACCACCATCTACCCTACTAACACCCCAATCGGTAATAGATGATGCATCAGTAATTCTTCTACCTAAAAATTGAGCAGTAAGTGCCATTATGTAGTTGTCCCATCTACTTGTAATCTATAGAAACTATTTTGAGAAGAAGCACCATTTGTTAGACTAAGCTTTAACCAAACACCTTGATAATCTAAAGGATTGAGATATGCTGTATCAATCAATCCACTAGCACCACTTCCAAAAGTATCAACACCAGTTGGAGCATTAGTTCTGTTTGTAGTTGTCTCAGAACTTTGTTTAATGTTTTCCAATCCAAACTCTACAATACTATAGATACCAGTAACCACTTCTGTTACTGTAACATTATTTAAAGCTGTAGAAGTATTATTATTTTTTACAAAAACTTTATCATACAAGGTTTTATTAGCACCACCAGCAGCATTGGCAGTAGCATCATAGAAAACTCTTTGAAATCCAGATTCATTTGCATAAATAGTTCCAATAGTAGTATCTGTAGAAGCATCTCTAACAATAATGTTTCCATTTGCAGTACTATCAGAGTAAGCAGAAAGTATTCTTTCAAAACTTTGAGATCCAGATACAAGAGTTAATCCACTCATAGTAATAGCTTCAGATACAATAATACCAGCAGAGTTTCTACCACCAATAGTAATAACCCCAGTATCACTGGCATTTGTTCCAGAAATTTCAACTGTATCAGTTGCTGCTATGTCTGTGAATGTAGCTCTAACACCACTATCAATAGCACCACCAGCAGTTGTCAAATCTGTTGTTGGTTTATTTTCGCAATAATAAATAACGATGTCAGATGCGGTTACACTCATTTTTTACCTCTTAACTACATGTGTTATCTAAAACCCAATCTGCCTCACAATTTTCTAGTATCCAATCTAAATCACTATCTCCATCAACTGTCCAGCATAATGCTTTAGCTGCCACTATATAATATGGAGCAGTGTCGATAGGTAAGTCACCAGAAGTAGAAAAGGCAATAATAACCTGTTCCCCAGCTTGAGATGAAAGAGGCTCTTCTGATAATGACATTCCACCCAATATCATATTATACACCTTCCTCGTCTGGGAAATAACCAAGTCGATCTGCTTGACTATAACTAATAATATTATCTCTCCAAGCCTCTGGCAAAGCACCACTAGTAGGAACTATATTACTTACATTAGCATTTAATTCAGCAATATAAGGACCAATCTGATTCTGCTCAAATTCACCCTCATCTACAGCAGTATTTAAAGCAGAAACTAATGTAGCAGTATCTATTTGAGTACCAAAGTGAAAATCTTCTTTGGCTAATATTTTTAATAAACTTTTAGACGTTCCATCTGGATGCTCAATAACTTCTGCAAATAATCTACCACCAGTATTTCTATTGCAAAAATAAAGTCCTGAACTAAACTCTGGGCCTATACTTCTGGGGATAAGTAGGTATTGTGCATCACGATTTTCAAATTCCCACTTTTTATTGAACTCATCATATCTATAGTTATATGCTGGCGGTTCTCCAGTAAATGCTGCTATTTCATCTACTTGATCTACTCTAAAATTATATGTATTTAAAGTTGGTTGTGGAGTTGCAAGTTCTTGATTTGGCTCAACAATACCATGATGAATAATATCACCATTGACATCTCTAGCGACCCAATATTTCCTTTGAGATGGCTTTGATACTACATGACCCATAATTATTTTCTCCAAAAAAAGTATTTTATTTAATATACACTATTATACCGATCCACCATCAGTTATTGTCCAACCTACACCTGTTAATATATCTCTGTATTGCTGACCTGATGCGACGGAATATTTGGAACCACCGAAATGAATACTTACTCCCGATTGCAAGTCCCCGGACTGCTGTGCCCAACCGCTTAAAGTGCTGTCATAGTTTATTGTTGATAAACCATTTGCATTAAGCATAAAATTGGATGCATTGATAATACCAGTGACTACCCAATTGGATAAGTCTTGATCAAAAGCATCACAATTACCTAACATCCCATTTATATAAGCAATTTTACTTGTATCCCAATGCCCAATTGGTTGATTAAAAAGTACTTGATTCTCAAACATACTAGAGAAAATTGTAGCATTTCCAAACACCCAACCGCTAATACTCGGAGAACCTCCGTTGTTAAATATTCCATTAACAAAGCTTAAACCAAGAAGATGTGAACAACCATCAAAACCGCCCGACTCAAGCCCAGACATTCTCCACGCACCAATATCTTGGTCAAAAGCAGCGGTACTATTTTGCTGATTATAAACGTCATAAAGCATATAATTCATACGTTGCACTTTTCCAACATCCCACGAGCCAATCGGTTGATTAAAAAAATAACAATTATAAAACATATATTGCATATCTGTTACATTACTCGTATTCCAATTGCTGATATCTTGATTAAAATCATCAGCCTGCTCAAACATAGCATTCATAATAGTAACATTACTTGTATCCCATCCAGTAATAGATGGGTTATTAAATTCATAACACCTTTCAAATGCAGAGGTCATATCTGTTACATTAGAAGTGTCAATATCTAAACTACCTGTAAAGTAATAAGATCTATTCAAAAAGTTTTTCATATCTTCTAATCCGGTGGAATTAAGATTGATAGTAGGTTGGGAGGTAGAAGGAAGCAACCTAAACATACCGTTTGCATTTTTTACATTTTGAAAATCAAATAAAGACATATCTAGATTTAGATTACTTGCAAATATAAACATACTACTAGCATCTTCAATATTTGATAAATCTAATCCAGTTACCCAGTCACCGCTACTATTGAAGTTAGAACTTGAAAATAATGCGTATGCCTTGGTAACACCCGTTAAGTAAGGTAGATTGTTCCATGCCTCAACATGTCCCATACCAGCGAGATTACTTAATGTTTGATTTTTAAAAATCTCACTAAAAATTCCAAGCAGATGTCCTTCTACAGTATATGTCTGAAAATAATTAGCAGGAAAAGCTAATGTTCCTGTAACTGGGGTTAAATCTACCCCACTCCAACTATGTGTCCATGCCGTACCAACTAATCCGGGCATATTAATAATATTACTATAATCCCATGCAAGCAATCCACTGTCATTAAAATTAGTGCAATTATTAAACATCGTTGTCATATCACCATCTATATCCCATTCGCTTGGAGTCCAACTTGCTAGATTTTTTATGCCCGTTAAATTTGAACAGTTAGCAAACATACTTTTAGTTCCTGCTCCCTCAAAAGCAGATAGAAATCTAAAATTTGGATAATCATCTGCACTAATATAAGTAAGATTAGAAGAACCGAAAAAAGAATTATCATTTTTAAGTGTTAATGGACCCCAATTGACAATATCTATAAGTTTTGCATCATCTTGATTAGAAAAGTTTGAATTGTCCCATCCCAATATTGTTCCAACCATTCTGATAGTATAAATACCAGTTTCATCATAAGTATGTTGGAGTGGTATGCCAGATCTATTTTGCAAGTTTTCTTTAGTTCCATCACCCCAATCTATAGTCAGACGATATTCATTAGAGGTTTGATTAACAAGCGGCACCTTTACACCAGTTGCAGTTCCACCAGCTATAGACGTATCCCATTTCGTGATACAAATATTTGGAGTAGAATTTTGTCTGGCAGGACCAGAACCATATCTAATTGGCATTATACGCTACCTCCATCAGTAATTGTCCAACCCGATGCCACTAGTGCATTTCTGTATGCAAGTCCTGTTGCAGTTGAGTATTTCGACCCGCCAAAATGGATATTAACTCCACTCTTAACTGCTTGCGATGACCAGCCACTCAAAGTGCTGTCATAATTTATTGTTGAAAGACCATTTGCAGTATTCATAAAATTGACAGCATTTGAAATACCAGTAACAGTCCAATTTGAAAGGTCTTGATCGAATGCGTCTGCATTATTAAGCATATTATTTATATTGGTCAGAGAACTAGTATTCCATGCACCAATAGGCTGGTTAAAACTAGTTTGGTCATCAAACATACTGTCCATAGATTGGACCTTGCTTGTATTCCACCCAGAGATACTAGGAGAGCCACCATTGTTAAATGTACCGATAGTAAATGTAGTCCCCCTGAACATACGATACATATCAGTTACATTACTAACGTCCCAAGCACCAATATCTTGATTAAAGTTTTGAGCTAACTCAAACATATTAGCCATAGTTTCTACAGCAGATACATTCCAACCAGAAAGAGGCTGATTAAAAGAAGTGGCCTGTGCAAACATATATGCCATAAAATAAACATTACTAACATCCCAAGTACCTATTGGCTGATTAAAGCTATTGGCATCATTAAATACTCCTGCCATAATAGTAACATTACTTGTGTCCCATCCAGATATAGATGAACTACCACCATTGTTATAATCTGATGCATTATCAAACATATAAGATATGTTATCTGCATTGCTTAAATCTAACAAAAGTTCTTGATCAAAATAATACGCCCTTGAGAACATATATTGGGTTTTTTCAAGTCCTGTTGTAACACCTCTTAAATCTGGAAAAGATGGAGAGTTAATAGCAGGGAATTGATTCAAATAGCCGAACATATAATTAAAATTTTTAGCACTACTAAAATCTATACCAGATAAAGTAAAACCGGCGGGGAAGTAGCAACCATAGAACATAAAACTAAAATCTTCTATATTACTAAAGTCTATTCCAGTGACCCATTGAGCACCATTAAAATCTACAGAAGCGAACATAGTATCGGCACCAGTAACACTTGACCAAGTTGGATTATTATTTATAGCATCAACATTTCCAGAAGCTCCAGAAAAGTCTATAGCCTCATAAAATAATCCAGCAGCATCAGTTCCAAAAACCCATCCATCTACCGTGTGCCTATTGAAATAATCAGTATTACCAAATAAGTTTATTGTATATAAATTGTTAGTAAAATCCCAACCAGATAAAGATGTATCAAATGCAGTAGCACCCCGAAAACAGTTTCTGAAATCCGTTACATTACTTGTATCAAATAATGCTATGTCTCCATCGTTCAGTGCAGTACAAGAAGAGAACATAGAACCAATATCTGTAGCCTGACTGACATCAAAATTGCTGAAACCCCCACTAGTTAGACTACTACAATTTGCAAACATACTACCAATATCTGAAGTAGTAATTGTTGGACCATCAGTAGCAGATAACTCTAATAAGGAACATCCATTAAATGCATCACTACTATTAATAATCAATGGTCCCCATTTACCAATATCTAATATCTTATCATCATCTCCAATGCCTGCAAACTTCCAACCAGAAACATCGCCGTGTATTTTAATTGTATAAATACCAGTTTGAGGATACTGATGAGTAACTTCTGCTTGATTATAACCAGTAATCCTATTTACATCATCATCTCCCCAACTTACATAAAAGTCATAAGAACCATTAGATTGCAATGGAAGCACAACTGTATCATTAGCACTTCCAGCTTGAGTTGTATCCCAAGTAGAAATAAACACAGGTCTAGTTGCACCAGTTCTAGATTTTCCTCTGTATGTAAAAATACTCATACTGATCCTCCATCAACTATTGTCCATCCTACACCTGTTAGTATGTCTCTATATTGCTCGCCTGTTGCAACAGAATATGTAGAACCTCCAAAATTAATACTAACCCCTGACTGTAAATCTCCAGACTGCTGTGCCCAACCGCTTAAAGTGCGGTCGTAGTTTGCGGTAGATAAACCGGGAGCACTACTCATAAAGTTACTAGCACTAGTAACACCAGTTACAATCCAAGTAGATAAGTCTTGATCAAATACAGGATAAAGATCAAAGAGTCCATTAAACATAGAAGATATATTTGTTAAAGAACTAGTGTTCCATCCAGACAATGGTTGATCAAATACTTCGGCCTGATCAAACATAGATGACATATTAGTAACCTTACTGACATCCCACATTTCTACAGCCTGATTAAAACTTTGAGTCTGTCTAAACATTGTACTCATATTAGTAACATTTGACGTATCCCATCCAGTATGGTCTGTTCCATTATACCTAGTGTCGTCAAACATAAATGACATATCAGTAGCACTTCTAGTATCTATGTCAAAATTTGGAAAATTTACTGTGCTATCACTGTTCCTATAAAATAGATATGAAAAATTAGATATCCCACTAGTTTTAGTTCCCCAAGTAATATCTGGGAGATTAAAAGTATTTCCAAACATAGCCTGCAAACTGGTTGCACTTGTAAAATCCCAATCATTAACAAATCCACTAGTAAAATTATTACCATACCAAAATGTATATTCAATTCTTTCCATATTACTAGTATCTAATCCTGTAATCCATGTGGGCATCACAGATTGTGCGAATAAATAATAAGTAACTTTAACACCAGACCAAGTAGGATTATTGTTTAATGCTTGTGCCTGATCTAATGAATTGCTAAACTCCGCATTATAGAACAGTCCATTGACACCACTAGAAAAATTTATTCCACTCGCACTATAGTTAGCCCAGTATGGAGTATTGGGCAGTATTCTTACACTGTTACTATTAAAATTTGTTGGAAAATAAGTAGATAAATCAAAACCAAATTCTCCACCAAGCTGATCACAGTTACTAAACATATTACTTAAAGTAGGAGTATTTGAAACATCAAAATTCCAAACACCCTCATCTATCAGCGATGTACATTGAGAAAACATATTAGAAAAAGTAGTCGCACCCGTAGTATTCCAACTAGAAAAATTTCCGCTAATGAAATTGGTGCAATTCTGAAACATAGTACTAAAATCAGTCAGGTTAGAAACATCCCAATTAGAAAAATCAGCATTAACTAATGATGTGCAATTCTGAAACATACTCCTACAAACTGAATTATAGGTAGAAAGTTTAGGTGCGTCTTTAGCAGATATTTGGAGATTACTACAGCCATTAAATACATTACTTCCAAGACCAAAATCTATTAAGTTCCAGTTGCTAATGTTTAATAGTTTATCATCATCTTCACTATTATTTGGACGAAACCCAGTAATATCTCCACCAATTCTAACCTCATAAATTCCACTATCATTATACTGATGTACTCGCTGACTCCAACTAGTAACTAGATCTGATGTTCCATCTCCCCAATACACTATACAATTAAAATCCCCATCAGCCGTCAAAGATATTGCCAAACCACTATTATTAGTATCGCCTGCTTGAGTAGTATCCCAAGTAGAAGTAAAACTATTTCTTTTCTGTCTAGAAGCTGCTCTCGCACCTAACATATTTTAAACCTCTTATATTAGAAACTAGCAGTATCACCGAATAATGTATAGGTATCTGTAGCAACTTGCTTGAGTGAAATCACAGAGAACTGGGTATAGGATTTGGTAGTACTTGATGTGTTGATAGTTACACCAGCATCTCCAGTAACAGTAATCTGACCAGAACCTGCTTGTTCAAATGTAAATTCACTATTAGCATCACAACCTACACCACTTGGGAATGTAATAGTAACTCCACTATTTGATGTAGTTCTTAAGTAGTTATTAGCGTGAGTAGCACATACAATAGTAATACCAGTATTTGAGTCAGAAATAACTGAAGAAACCCCACCTCCAGCAGCATCTTCAAATGTAACATTACCAGCACCATCAGTTGTAAGAACTTGATTAGCAGTTCCATCACCAGTTGGGAATGTATAGTCACTAATAGTTAATCCATTACCAGAAATATTTCCAGCATTATCAACTTCTGCCAAAACTGTTCCAGCACTATTTTGCCATTCTGTAAGATTAGCACTTTGAGCAGCAGCACCTTTGACCACCAAGATTTCTTTAGAAGAAGTATCGTTGGTGATAATGACGCTTCCCGCAGTTCCACCATTTACTTGCGGTGAAATCTCGTAGTTGTATCCGGTTGCCTTGATAGAAAGACGTTCGTAATTTGTTGTATCACCACTATGATAAATGCGAAGTTCTTGCGGATTCACATCTCTTCTTTGTGCCCATACATCGTTTTCATCCCTATACCAACGAACAGTAGTAGGAGCATCATAACCAGTTTTACTCTGAACTATTCCAAAATAACCATCAGCATCATATATTTTAACACAATGACCACCACCAGCAGTTCCAGCATTTTCTTTACCAATTAGAGCAGTAGTGCCATTAGTAGAACTGCCCTGCAAACCAACCCAAGATTGATAGTGAGTTATACCACCACCCGCAGTAGATAAATCTCCAATACTCAATATGCCCGGAACAGAACTACTAACAAACTTCCACTCCCCAAGCCTGACGTTAGTGCTTGAACTATTATAATTACCAGTGGAAATATAGTATTTATCTTGTTCTTCTGTTAAATTATTATCTGCACCAAAGAAAGCAACACCACTTGCAGTTCCAGTTGGAATAAGTCCAGAAACCGTTACAACATCATCTGCTGCACCCTGAGCAATTCCAGAAACCGTATCCAAATCTCCAGTGGTAGCATAAGCAGATAAATCTTGATAACCAGTAAAGGCCGTAGTTTGAGTCGTCCCGTCTCCAAAGATAACATTATTACCAGAAATATTTCCAGAGACATCTACATAAGCTACAATATCATCAAATGCATCTCTAACTTCCAAAGGATTTCCAGTTTGAGCAGGTTGAGCAGCAATAATAACTTGAACTTCAGTTGAGTCCTCTACTGCAAATAATGCGGTTCCACCAGTATTTTGAACTTCAAATACAACCCCAGTTCCAGCAAGTAATGTAGTTCCACTGACATTCAATGCAGAGTCAGTTCCATTATCAATGGTGAGTTGATTTAAATTACCAGTGCCACCTAGAATAAATGTTGTTCCCTGTAGCTCCACACCAGAATCAGCAGTATAAGTAGTTCCACCGCCACCACCAGAACCAGAAACGCTAACTGTATTCGTAGATGCGTCATAGGTCACGGTTGTATTGCCAAGACCAGTAAATGTGACGGTTTCACCACTTGTGATCGTGTCAGTTAGTCCAGAGACACCAACTTTCCAGTCACCAGTTTGACCAGTGTAGGCAACTGTTTGAGTAACACCATCTGGGAACTGAACACCACTTTGGAAGATACCAGTCGCTCTAATAGTTAAATTACCAACACTATCTACATAGATACCAGTAGCACTATTAGCCTTAATAACTATTTCACCTGAACTTGCTGAAGCTACACTACCTATAGCAACACTATAAGTGCTTGCCGTAGCGGAATTTCCAATAGCAACAGCATTTATTCCTAGAGTAGAAACACTCGTACCAATACCAACTGTTCCATCAGAATTAGATGAATCTGCACCTGCATTAGAACCAATAATAACATTATTATTAGAACCATTAACACAAGATACATTTTGACCAATAAGAACCGAAGAAGTAGCATTTCCAGCGGTGCTAAAATTGGCACCTATAACAACACACCCACCTAATGCATTACTTGTTGTAGACCCAGAAGTTCCTATAACAATAGTATTAGTTCCAACTTCTACCTGATCACAATCTCCAAAAACTTCACTTTGAGTATTTACAGGATTAGAAAAATAACCACTATTAGTAACTCTTGAGTAGGTGTTACCTGCACTATCCTGCCACTCTTGAAGATTTGCAGATTGAGCAGCGGCACCCTGAACAATCAAGCCGACATCTGTAGAGGCAGCAGGTAAAACTTCAAGTGTCGCATCTGGAGTAAGATTTCCAGAACCAACATTTCCAATAGCGTAGAGACGACTTGATGTATCACCAACAATAGTATTGTAAATATGGATTTTATCGCTATTTGAACCAATGATACTAGCTGTGGGAAAATTTGTTCCTATTTTAAGCTCTATATTATTATTTCCAATGGCCTGATAGCCAGCACCCGCACCTATATACATAGAGTATTCACCGCTACTCTGTCTAGCAGCATAATAACCAATATTTACAGAATATTGATGTTGTTTAGCAAGAGTACCAGCATAAGCACCAATACATATATTATTTGCAATATTTCCAGAGGCATATGATCCTGCATTATCACCAATATAAATAGCCTCAATACCAATATTTCCACCCGGACCAGATTTAGCTTGCAAACCTGCCTGATGTCCTATAGCAATACCACGATATGTTTGCCTAGCCTCTTTAAAAGCTTGATAACCTATTCCTATACTAGAAGTGTTATCAAAACTAAAATAACCAGTTATATCAAAGCCTGCCTGATTACCAATAAATATAGCATCCTCTACATCACCACCATGCGATGTATTTAACGCATTAGTTCCAATGGCTATCACATTTTGATCAGTAACCTGACCAGCTTCATAACCTATATGAACACTTTTAGCAGTAGATGCACTAATCCCAACCTTTGTATTATAACCGATCCTAACAACATTAGTATTATTAGTAAATTGTAATTCTTGAAGATTACCAGTTCCACCATAGACATGAATCACATCAGAACCATCAATAGTAATACCAGAACCAGCGGTATAAGTAGTGTCTGTATCTGTGCCAGAGACGCTTACCGTATTCGTCGCATCATTATAAGTAATCGTCGTACTTCCAAGACCAGTAAATACAACAGTCTCATTACTTGTAATACTATCTACATTTCCAGTTATATTGACATTCCAGTTGTTGTAAAGCAAGCCAGAAACCGTTACAACATCGTCAGCGGCACCTTGAGCGATACCTGAAACGGTTACGATATCAGCAGCATTCGTCGAAATGTTGGTAGCATTCGTATCTGTGATACCAGAAACTGTTACGATATCATTCGCATTCTGCGTAACTCTAGTGTCAAGAGCACCAGAGGCTGTCACAACATCGTCCGCTGCACCTTGAGCGATACCTGAAACAATATTCAAGTCTCCAGTGGTAGCATAAGGTGTAAGATCTTGATAGCCAGTAAAAGCAATGGTTTGTGAGATACCATCAAAAATAACAGAATTGCTTCCAACATCAATATTTTGATTAGATGTCCAAGCGTCTGTAGCATCGGTCCATAACCATTCCTTATCTCCATTGGTAGACTTAAGAACTATACCACCCTGATCCACATAAGTATCACCACTAATAGGACTTCCACTATCAGAGGCAAGTTCAAGTTGTTTATCAGCAATGGTAACATTTGTACTACTAATATAAGTTAAAGTTCCACTAACTTCTAAATTACCTAGAGCAGTAATACCACTAAAAGAAGCATTTCCTAATGGATCTACATATGCTAATGTAAAGCCTGCACTATCTTGCCATTCTTGTAGGTTTGCAGATTGAGATGTAGCACCCTGAACAATCAAGCCGACATCTGTAGAGGCAGCAGGCAAAACTTCAAGTGTCGCATCTGGAGTAAGATTAGCAGAAGTTACATTACCGATAGCAAGAAGTTTGCTAGAAGTATCACCGATAATGGTATTCTCAATGTGAAGTTTATTACTATTCGCACCAATAACAGATGTAGTAGCACCTTGGGTAACAATTTCTATATTTCTAGTTCCATTACCAGCTAAACGGCCTGCCCTATAACCTATGTAGTTATTGTAACTTCCAGAAGATTGATAGCCAGCCTGATAACCTATCATATTACCATACTGATTAGTAGCTCCACCCATTTGATAACCAGCTTGATAACCAATATTGACACCATAATCTAACTGATTAGTTTGCCAACCAGCTTGGGTTCCAATAGCGATAAGATTATAAGAAGATGAAGCACCCCCACCAGCATACAAACCAATATTTACAGATTCATCATTATTATTTGCGGAATCTCCAGCCCCCCAACCAATCATTGTAGATAAACTATTACTTGACGCATTTTGCCCAGCTAGTTCTCCAATAATAACACTTTGATCATTAGTAGTTGATCCAGTTGCTGCCTGATGACCAATAATCACACTATCAGTATTATTAGAAGCACCACCAGCCTCATAACCAATAACAACACTTCTTGTTATATTCGCATCATTTAGATTGTTGATGAATACAGATTCAGAGTCAAAGTTAAGTTTGCTTAAAGTTCCTGTACCACTCATAGTAAAGGTAGAGCCTTCCAAAGTGATACCAGAAGCAGCAGTGTAAGTAGTATCTGTATCTGTGCCAGAGACGCTTACCGTATTCGTCGCATCGTTATAAGTAATCGTCGTACTTCCAAGACCAGTAAAGACAACTGTTTCATTGCTTGTGATACCGTCTACATTACCAGTGACGTTAACATTCCAGTTGTTGTACAGCAGGCCAGAAACTGTTCCCACATCGTCTGCTGCACCTTGGGCGATACCTGAAACTGTTACGATATCAGCAGCATTCGTCGAAATGTTGGTAGCGTTCGTATCTGTGATACCAGAAACTGTTACGATATCATTCGCGTTCTGCGTAACTCTAGTGTCAAGAGCACCAGAGGCTGTCACAACATCGTCCGCTGCCCCTTGAGCGATACCTGAAACGGTTACGATGTCATTCGCATTCTGCGTAACTCTTGTGTCAAGATTACCAGTGGCAGTCTGGAGTGCAGCGATGTCTGTATCGTTTGTATCAATTTGTGCTTGTAAATTACCACTTGTCGTATCAACATAAGATATCGTAGCATAAGATGAAAGGTCTTGATCGGCTCCAGAAATCTCAACAGTATTGCTATTTCTAACAATTGTAACATTACCTTGACCAGTAAAATCAACCGTTTCTCCATTACCAATGATAGTAGAATCACCAGTTACAGAAAGGTTCCAGTTATCCATAGTTCCACCACCACCCTGACCAGAAATAGTCACAGTATTAGTAGAAGCATTATAACTAACATCACTTAAGCCAGCACCAGTAAAAATAACAGTTTCATTACTTGTTATACCATCGACATTTCCGGTGACGTTAACATTCCAGTTGTTGTATAACAAGCCAGAAACCGTTCCTACATCGTCCGCAGCACCTTGAGCGATACCCGAAACTGTTACGATATCAGCAGCATTCGTCGAAATGTTGGTAGCGTTCGTATCTGTGATACCAGAAACTGTTACGATATCATTCGCATTCTGCGTCACTCTAGTGTCAAGAGCACCAGAGGCTGTCGTAACATCGTCTGCCGCACCTTGAGCGATACCTGAAACGGTTACGATATCA
>Ga0255768_10003724_pt1 | contig 15074 bp, 9 predicted proteins | sample 071ome_33_FD_179983 | JGI IMG/M metagenome (GOLD analysis project Ga0255768, IMG submission 179983) | Coastal salt marsh microbial communities from the Groves Creek Marsh, Skidaway Island, Georgia - 071412AT metaG (version 2) | ecosystem: Environmental > Aquatic > Marine > Intertidal zone > Salt...
CCATAGATTTTTATATACTTAGCATCTGTAATTGTTACCGCGGTATCATCTGAATCTCTAATTAAGAAATCATGGAAAAAACTAAAGTCTTGTACGACACCTGATGTAATATGACCTTCACTATCAACTGTTACTGTATTATATGTACCAGGAGTTACACCTGATGCATCATGAGTAATAGCACCTGTTGTATCATTATAAGATATTGGAGATGAAGTATTAATAAAGTTAGCGGTAACAATTCTACTTAAGGTATTATTTGTATCAGTAGCTGCTACCCAGTAAGCTTCACTTTCATCCCAAATTAATTGAGCATTAGTTGAAGTGCCTCTTTGAACTTCTAAACCTGCATCTTCACTAGGAGCTCCACTATGATTGCTATTGAGCTCAATAATATTATCTGCAAGTTCGATAGTTTCGGTATTGACAACAGTAGTTGTGCCTCTAACTGTTAAGTCGCCACCGACTACAAGGTTGCTAGTAATATATGCACTATCATTAATTAAAAGAGAACCGTCAGCTGTAATTTGACCAGCTGAATATACATTACCAGATGATTGCTGTACAGTAAAGTTACCAGTGCCAACATTTAATTGTGTACCATTAAAAGTCAGATTTGCATCATCTTCAATTTCACCACCGGTTCCAACAATTACAATTCTATCATTAGTAAGGTCTGTAATTTTTGCTGAAGCATTAACTGCAGATCCGACATATGTGTTAGTAAATGATGCACTATCTTGTTGTCTTGCAACCGGAAGCATATCATCAACGCCAGCGATATCAGTACTACGTGTACCAATTTCCCATCTGTCTTCTAATTCATTCCACATTAATGCAGCACTATCAGCACCAGGTCTATCAATAGCAAGACCACCTCTGTTTAAATCATTAACAGGTACACTGTCTAACATAACCATAAATCCGGTTACGTTTCTTTGTTGACCAACAATAATATAGTCTCCGTCGACTCTAAAGTCTTGAGTAATTGTTAAGTCACCTTCAATTGTTGCATCACCAACCATTCCAAAATTACCAGTAAGATTTACTGAATCATTAAATGTTGCAATATCATTAAATGTTGCAGAATCATTAGCAACTAAAGTACCTGTAACTAGATTATCGACGCTAAGCGTTCCACCGATACTAGCACTATCTAGTACGTCTAGTTTACTAATTCTAGCAGTAGAATGAATATTTAGATTACCTTCAATAGTACTAGTTGCAGCACTATCAGTCATATAAAGATGATTAGATCTTATTTGTGTATCATTAATTGAATCTAAACGCGAGTCTAATTCATTAATAGCTGTTGATACAGTATTAGCTACCGTACCCATCGCTGCTGATGAGATTATACCCATTTCAGAGTCTAATTCATTCACCGCATCAGTAATATTACTTGCAACTGTCGTAAGAGTCGACACATCACCCACAGAATCAAGAAGATCATTGAACTTCAATCTATGGACGTTAATTGTGTTACCCACATTTACATAAGGTATTCTTGAATTAGCCATTTGTATCGTTCTCTAACAGTTTTGACAGCATACTTTTAATAGTTTGAACTTCAGATTTCAAAGAATCAATTTCTTGTTTATCGTTTTTAATTCTTTCTACCATTTGCATTTGCTGCTTGTGTTTACTCTTATTTATATTGACAATCATGCCAGTTTTTTCATCACGAGCTAAGTCTGGATGCCCATGTACTGGCTTCAAAGTTCTCATCATGATGTAGCAACAATTCTTAAATTATTAATAATAGGAGGATAAGATTGTCTTTGTGCGTTCATAGTAACTTTAATCTGATACTGATCGAAAGCATCTAAATCAAATGCATCAAATTGATATTCTTTAATTGCTATATCGCTTGCAGCAATTTCAGAATACGTTTTACCTTGCGTTTCCTTTGTAGTTTTACTAAATTCTACCCAGTTTTGTTCAGCTAAACTAGTTGTTTCATCAGCACTATTATGTGTTCTATACCAAACTGAAAAATCTGATTTAAGAGGTCTTAGCGCATCCATCAAAACCATAATAGATGTAGATGTATTTTCTAGTTGATATGGTACGGTGATGTGTTTAGCTGCATTAGTACCACCATCTGGTTCAGTTTCAGCTACAGAATCAACAGTCGTAATGGTACTACCATTACCAGGATAATCAACCAAAAATTCCTCTGTCCCCATTAAAGCTGTAGATACATTAAAATAAGGTGCAACGTATTCATCATTTGTTTTCATAGTAATTGTAAACTTACTAGAAGCATTACCACTCAGTCTATGATCTTCATTATGCTCAGACGCAATTACATGTGGATTTTTTAATTTGAATTTTTTATTCAAAGGTACTCTAATACTTTGGGTTGTTTGATAAGCAGTTTCAGAACCAGCATGGGATTTGGTTGTCGTCAAATCTGCTTTAGCAACTAGATTTGTATTTGGTGGTGTTGTATAAGCCATTTCAAGGCTCATCTGATTTAAAACATAATTTTCATTTGCCATTAAGCCAGATCCACCAGATCTTTCAGTATTTGTAGCAGCCGAGTCCATTTCAAATGTATAACCAAATGGATCTACAGATGTAAGTGTTCTTAGTCCTAAAATGCTGCTACCCTTAACACCATTAATATTTCCTGAACTATCAAAGCTTCCTACACCATCAGATTTAATATAAACTTTATCACCAGCTTGGAAACCATGGGCTGGATGTCTTACTTTAAGTGTAGCATCATTTTGTGTAAATAATAATGGATCATAAGTGTAGCCACCTAAATTATCTACATAAGCTGTTTCAGTTAGTCTTTTCCACGGAGGCGTATTTGCATTCATAACAGCTGTTGCTGTTGTCGATGTATTAAATTTAGCTCTATAAATTTTAAATGTTACATCTTTTGTATTGTCAGCTTCCCATGATGTGCCATTGGAAGACGCATAGAAAGCACCCCTATCAGTCGATGTGCCTATTGTATAGAAAGAAGTAGTTTTACCATATTTAAATTCTAATGATTTTGCTGTATAAAGTTTATATTCGCCAGGAGGTGCTGAAGTATATAGACAAAATGAAAGTAGTGTTCCAGCTGGTACATACAATGGCTCATCAAACTCAAACTTATGTTCGGGCGGTGATGAATAAAAAGTCGTTGTACTTGTTGTAGCACTGTTTTCACTTGGCACAGAAATACCAGTGCCAGGTCCTGCAACTACTCTAGTTCCTGGAATATATCTAGTTGATGAAGGATATCCACTTTCTGTTGTAGGTCTGACCTCCAATGTAATAGGATATGTAGAACTAACACTAGCAAAGAATATACCAATACCAGTCAGAACAGATGATTCACCAACAACAAATGTTTGTGCTGTAGGGTTAGCTTGTTGTGTAAGTTGTAATGCCGCTGTCATTTTTTTATCCTAACTTCTGGTCCAATATCCACCATTTCCGGACGCGTCGCCACCTACTTTTTTCCAGCCCATATCAATAGCTCCGTTATTAGTTCCATAATTTCCATCATCATCTGAAATGGTAAAATTACCGGTGTCATCATAACTATGACTTATACCGTAATCACCATAATCAAAGTTAATATTAGTGAAAGTCCCTGTTATATTTGATATATTATTACCAGTTTTAATATCGATTTTTGGATCATCATTATTGTTATTATTAGTAACGACTACATCATCTGGTTCATCTATGTCAGTATCGTCACCAGTGTCAACAATAACTACAGGGGGAGGTGGTTCGACCCATACTTCGTAGCTTTCTTGTACAGTATAATTATAATAGTTTTCATATTGTCCAATGCCCCTAAACAATCCTGTTCCGACAGAATACGCATTATCTTTATTGGCATTTGATACATCAATTACCATTAATTCTGTACCACCTATTTTAAGATTCCAATTGTAAGTAGTATTACTTTGTAAATAAAATACGCCACTTAATACGCCATTCGCATCCGAATATACTGGACCTGTAGGCCCCCCGCTTGCTGTAGGACCACCAAATGGCAGACCTCCACCTGTAGGAAATTCTGTTGCATTTGTAAATTGTTCACCTGGTTCTTTCAACACTGAGTTTCTTGAAGCAGATTCATAATCTGATTTACTATAACTAGTATTACAGAATTTTGTGACTTCTATACCACCAAAGAATACCCAGTGTGGTACACTGGGTCTTAGTCCAGTAAATTCAAAATAGACAAACTTAGGACGATGAAGTGGTATACTATCATATCCTAATTCACCTGTTTTTTGTATATCTCTATATCGCGTTTCTAAAGGCATATTTTAAATTCCTATTACCCTTGTGATGATATTTCTGTTGAATTAGCAGGAACCAAAGAAGAATTAGATTGAGAAACATAATTTTGATCTTTCAATCTTCTAATTGTGAAATAATCTCCTTCAGGTATTAATAAACCCGAAGCAACATGTTGAGCTATTTCAAATTGATTTACATTTTCATATGTTGTTGCAACTGTTTGACTTGCTTCTGTCATCACTTCTTCAGTGTATTTAGGCCATATTGTTGAACCTTTGATTACTGTAGTATTTAAAGATAAGTCACTATCATAAGTTAATCCTAAAGCACGAACAAACGATTTAGGTTTGATTTGACCGGCTTTTCTAGTTGCTCTATAGTCATCATCATAAATTGCGCTTTGGAAAGAATTATAAAACCCATCACCTGATAAACCTTGAGTAGTTCTAATTGTATTTGTTGTTGGATCTATAACTTGTATTTCAGCTAATTTTTCTTCTGTCGCTGTTAAAGTTGTATATCTTTCTAATTGATTAATTCTTTTATCAATTTTTCTGATATCATTCATCTTATAACCGCGATTGTTTAGCGTAGATACTAAAAGATCATTTTTATTTAACGTATATGGATTTAACCCAATGCCATGTAATATCATACTTTCGGGCGATATAGAGTTTGACGCGACTGGATTATTAGATGGTGTACCAGTATGATATTGTAAAGTCCCATTAGGATTTAGTGTAATTACATCTAGTCGTGGATTCCAATATTGAGCCGTACCGATCGTAATTGTATCACCACTACGTGGTAGTTTTTGTACTCTTGACCCAGTTCCACTAAATCTTTCAGTTGCTTCACCTTTCTTCGGACGAATATCAATTACATCAGAAAGTCTGTGAATTTTACCAGTAACTGATTCAAAGTAAGGTATTGCATCCCATTCTACACCGACATATGATTGTGCATCAAAATATCCAATATCTGAACCAAATGCTTCATGTTGAAAATATCTGTATTGTACATTAATAGTGCCAACTGGTGGTGTCATACCAGATTTAAGTCTACCTTTACCTGGACCATAGTAATTATCTCTTTGACCATTATCAAAAATAAACTTATAAGTAATGTCTTCGCTGGTTGTATCATCAATAACTTTATTAAATTGATAAATGTCAGATTTAGTGAGAGTAAATACTTCATTAGAAAGTGATAAATTAGAATCAATGTACCATGTATTAGAAGCTGCAGCAGGTGTAAGTGTTTTTGTCTTTCTTGTTGCTGTTACAGTTTCATAAGTTAAAAGATTATAAGCACCTGAAGGCATACCAGAAATAGTAGCTGTTGTTTCACCGGCACCGCCGTCATCGATAGTCAACCCTGTTACAAGTTCACCACTACTTTCAACCTGATAAACCCACTCATCCTCATCAGCAAAATTATCGTAATTTGCAACAATAGAAATCGATGCAGAATCTTTTACGCCGCTATAAAAGCTTTGAACTGACATAACTACATTATTTGCACGATAAGCTCTATTGCTTGACATAGGGAACAATAAACTGTTCTCATCTCTATCATGCAATCCAAATTCCCCGCCAACTGGTTTTACATTAGCATAATTTGTAGCATTTGTGCCAAATGATCTTACTTGATCTGGTGAATAATTTGTATTAAGTGAAACATCAAAAACATGACTTCTAAAATCAGCGCCTTGTTTATCAATATTTCTTAATCTAGCTGTACCAATTTTACTTCCGCCCAAGTCATAAGTATTATAAAGATCTACTTTACCATATGAATCACCTAATAGGCCAATCATACCAAATGAGCTGTCTGCATTCGATAAGAAATAGTTACCATATTTACCAGAAATAAAGTCATTAGTTACAGTGTGTAAGTTACCTGATGTAGCTGGATCGTTTGGTTTTCTGACTCTAAAGGGCGCATTAAAATCTTTTTCAATTCTATTACCATTTACAAAAGCCGTACCTGATGATATAGAAACAGATAAGAAGTCAGTCGATGCGCTATCTTCTTCTACTGTTAAATTAAACATCCCGCCAGGTTTTCTTTCAACAAAGTTACCACTAATACTTTGCGTTCTTCTATTGATAATATCGCCAATTTTATCTAATGTTTTATCAGATGTTTTAATTAGTGAAATATTACCGTTTTTGATATCAAACACTTCATAGAAAATATCATCAATATCTGTATCAGATTTTTTTACAAGTTCGAGAGTAATTTTAAGTCTATCAGCACCAGGTGATGTTAAGTTTGGTGTAGCTCCTGAATTATCATAAAGAGCAACGTTATCGCTAACAGTAATAACTTGCTGATTTACTTTGAAACCTACGATACCTGAAAATGAATTTGATGACTGATTCAAAACAAGCGTTTGAGGTTCAGTTGTAACTAGGTGTCCTGCAACAAATGTATCAAACGCTGGTGTTTCAATCAATGCAGCAAGACCTACTGCTGAGTCACTGTTATTAATGGTAACATTACCTAGTGTAGTAGTCACAACAGTGTTTTTAGTAAACGTTTTTACACTTGTAGTATCTGATGCTAAAGAGTTTGTAGTACCATCACCTTTAGTCAAACGTACAATTAGTGTGCCTGGAGGTGTTTCGCTACTTGTATTATCTGGTACGACAGCCTTTATAGTAGCATAAACAGAACTATTATAATTAATTTCTGTATTTTTTAGTGCAACATAACCAGATGGCAATGCTGCTACATTAATATAAGTGTAAGAAGCTCCAGCTCTACCAGATGATAAAGTACCAGAATTATTAAATATTGCACCTTCTTTAACAACAAACTTAGCTAAGCGCTCTATTTCTTTTTGAATAATAGTTTGAAGTTGAGTTAATTCTCTTGCTTGTAGCGCACGACCATTATTAAAAAGAATACGATGGTAGTGATCACTATCATTATAGTCATCATTATATTGACTCAAAAATGTTGTACTAGAAACGTTAGTCGCCATTGTAAATCCTTAAAGTTGTACTACCAGTTTAATGTCGTCTGTACTACCGATTGTTCTTGGTTGTGCTTCAGCATTGTTGTTTATAAAATATATATCGCCACTAAATCTATCCACATCTGGTGCAACAAGCTCTGAAATAACTTTTGTATCTTCTTCATCGTTACCATACTGAATAGTCGCGCCCTGTTGGAAAGGTGTAAATCCAGTATATTCATCCTGATGATACCAAATTGTAGAATCTTCTACATAATCTACCCAAGCTTGAGCATTACTATCTCCAATGCTAATTCCAGTAATTAAAACATTATCAGTAAAGTCTGTACCAGAAATAAATCTTTCTGTAACTACCATCTTTTTCATTAGTCTTCCACTTGTAGCAGTAAACTTATTGCCATTAGCACTATCATATGGGTTTTTCCATAATGCAATTTGTCTATAATCTTGTCCTCCAGTAATCCAATCATCGTTGACTGAACCCTCTGGCTTAATATGGAACATCATAGAAGTTGAACGAAGATCTTCACGAGCATCTGCACCCAATCCATTCCAATGAGCAAATACTGGTAGTACACTAGCATTCACGCCAGTAGATGATGTTACATTTACTACAGCTTGATTATAACCACTTCCAAAAAAGTTTAGAAGATCCAGTGTTCCTGCGCTTTCACCAACCTCAACAGCTGTGATAGCACCTGCTGAAATAACTGGATAAGCTGTAGCGCCGGATCCATCTCCTTCAATTGCAATTGTTGTTGATGCGCTGTCATAACCTGATCCACCATTCACAACTCTATATCCAATAATTTGACCTGGAACAGCAGCATTTTGAACGGCATATTGCGGTGCATCCGGGTCTGTGGGTAAAGCTGAATCAACAAACTTTACAGGCATGTAGTTAGAAGTTAAGAAATTATTATTGTCTGTAACTGAAATAGTATACAAGAATTTCCATACATATCCATCTGTCTCAATAGGTAGAGTTGTATCAGTATGGTTTGGTTTAACTGTAGAAACTTGAACAGCACCTAAAGCATTCTTACCATTTCGAATGCAAACATAAACATTGTTATCTTCAGTTTTCATGTAGTATGAAGTTGCTGGTTGACCTGTAATGTTATCATTGTATTGGGAATACTGAGTGTTTTGAGTCCAGTTACGAATAGGAACAACAAATGAAAATGCTTCAATTGCTTTGATTGATTGAGCATTATATCTAAAAACTCTCTCATTTCTTTCAGAATGAGTAGGAGTAGGTGGGTTATCAGTACTATTTTGTGGAGACCACAACTGAGAGCGGCCAATACCAATATAGTAGTAATTGTCCGAGTCACCTTTCTTTAGACCCTCTGCTTCATCATAAAGCTGAGTCAAAAACAATCTTTTGATTTTGTCTGTGATTATCGCCGTCATTTGTTTTTCCTATTATGGTGGCGGAGCAATGCCGCCAGTAATTTCATAACCTTCACCACCTGTTACGAACCAATTAGATCCGTCCCAAACTAATGTGACAGTTTCATACTCAATTAAGTCAATCGTTGGATATGCTGTTCCTGTAATATCCACACCTTGAGCAAAACTACTAGGATAGATTTTTTGAGTTCCTGTACCATTCTGTCTAAGAATGTATAAAACTGTACCCTCTTCCCAGCTTTCTAAATCTTGAATAGCAATTGCTGAACCTGCTGTTCCAGTAATTTTTATAATACTAGAAGTAATATTTGTACCTGTTGGACCTAATACACTACCAGCAGTAATTGATTGCGAGTTTGTTGCAAACTTGTTAATGCGAACTGGGCCTGTTCCTTTACCAGTAATATTTAAAGGAATACTAGTATCAATACCTAAAACATCAATTGTAGGTGGTGTTCCTGTACCACCTGTATATGATCCAACTTTAATTCTGTTTCTAGTACTTGTAGTATCAGTAAATGAAATAACAGGATTGCCACTAGAATCAGCTAGCCACTCTTCAATATTTGGCCTAGATAAAGAAGGAACGCTAAATGTTTTATTCGTCAATGTCTGGGTATCATTAATGCCTACCAAAGCACTAGTAGGAATTGCAATTTGTGAAGCACTGCCGTCAATTTTACCTGCTGAATTAGAAACAACAAAACTAGACGCCACATAACCATCAATTACATTACTATCAAGACTAATTGTTTTATTGGTTAGCGTCTGAGTTGCAGCATTTAATGTAACTGTACCTGAGTTATCTGGAAATGTAATAGCTACTAATGAAGAAGGATCAACAGCACCAATTTTTGTTCTAAATGATGTACCGAGAATGTCTAAACCACTATCAGTTAGTTGTGAAACGTTAGATGCACCAACTGCATCACCACCTAATAGGTTGTAAAGCTCTACGAAGTTTTCATTAATTTTATTACCAGCAATTCGAAGCGTGTCGCCTGTGCCGTCATTAGCTATCGTGCCGGTATTAATTGTTTGTCTAGCCATGCTTCATCTCTTAAATTTAATAATTGTATTTATACATGCCCGAAGGGATAATGTGCAGAATCAGCCGAATTCTCTGAATCAAACAGTGTTCTGTATTTCTCTTTATCAAATGTCTCGCTGTGTAGTAAGCTGACACCAGAATCTTGACTAAACTCGTATGGACGAACATCACTATCATCAAATGTAATTGAAGTTGGTGATACTAGTTCTCTAATTGAGTATGGCAATGTACTATCAATACTAATTTCACCTGTATTTAGATAGTGTAGATTTTTGCTAGATCTAATCATACCTGTTGTACCATCTCCCTCTTGGATCAATGTAATGTCAACATTACCTTGTAGATTACCAATACCTGTAAACTGACCAGAGAATGTAGATCTGATAGGAATACCTGGTCCAGACTCTCTATAGCTTCTTACTACGTTATCATTTACTAATTCTAGTACTAATTCACCAGCGATATGCGCGCCTGCAGGATGTACAAATAGTTTATAAGTTTCTAACCATTTTGTAATTGGAATACCAGATTTAATCAATATTGACATAACCTGATAACGAGCATCATCTGTCAAGAATCTTCTAGATTCAGGACCTAATGTAGACGCTTCAGCTTTTACCTGCTGACCTGCGCTATTAATGCTATCTAAATCATAATCAATTTCTGGGCCAACTTTAAAAATATTTTCTTTTGGATATATGACTTGCGGGTCAATTCCATAAAAACCTCTGAAAAACTGCTCAATAGAATATTTAGTACCCTTAGATCTATATAAGAAATTACTAAACTTTAGAGCTTCTCTTTTATTTAAGAATCCGCCAAAATAAGCTTGACCCAAAAGTAATTCATCTTCTAAATAGGGTAATAGATTACCTGGCACTTGCCCAGCATCTCTATTTCTGTATAATTTTTGAATTTGATTTGATGGATTACCAGAATCATCCATCCATTCATAATAAGCATCAAATAACTGAATTAAATTAGGAAAGTCATCACCAAAATATTCTGGTAAAGCTCCTGCAATCTCAGGTCTTTGAAGGTTTAGTAACCTTCTATTGTTATCTAATTCTGTTTTGTCTTTATGGTATGACATTAATTTGACGCGTCTGTAATTACTGGTGTTACATTAGATCTATTCGGATCGTATACAATTCTTTCATTTCTTGTAGGATCAATAACACTTTGGTTAGCTGGAACTGCTGATATTTTAATTTGTGTTTCACCACCTGATATAGCAGTCGGCAAGAAATAGTTAATTGTAACTGAACCTGTTGCTGCATCATAGTTGCCAACGTCATCTAATACCACTGTACCACCAGCAGAAGCTACAACTTGTAGCGTTGAAGTTCCTAGTTTATTTTTGATCACGCAATTTTGTGCTTTATATGTAAATTCACTAGACACAACAGAATATGTATCATCGTCTGGGACAGCTATAGCTACAGGGAATAGTAGTCTCTGACTCACATTATTTTTAACAGCTGTAAATGTGCTTACAAGCTCTGATAAGTTATTATTTGTCAAGTTTCTATTAATCATATAAGAACCCGCTGCTACAAAGGCATTTTGTGCAATAAGTGACACAATGTCATTTACTTGATCATTATTCAATGTAGTGCTAGCTACACCTCTAACAGTTTTTACTAGTGAAGGAGCAGTAGGAGTAAACCTCTGCTGCATTCTAATATTTGCTCTTGATGATAAAACAGCAGGACTAGAAGCGTCAATATCTGTCAATAAGTTTGATCTTCTAAACGCTTGATTAAAGTTGCCAGTATTTACATCAAAATAACTTTGTATTACGTTCGATATATTGTTTTTAACAGCATTGATTGTTAAATCTGTTAGCTTAGGATTAAACTGGAAGAACGTATCAACTTCAACATAAGTTGTAATAGGATCCACAAATCTTAAATTAAATGATACAATAGCAAGTTGTTTTGCTAGTTCTAAAATTTCATTTCTTGTAGCTGTTTGAGTTTCAGCAGATACTGTATCCTCAAACAATATTGATGTAAAGACAGCCCCAAATTCAGGTTCTAGTGCATCTTGACCACCCCATGAAACAATATCTTTAATGAGTGTAGAATAGTTTCTTAAAATAAGTGATGAATAATCAGCTGCTGTTACCATTCTATTCTGTGCAGCATATTGATATGGTGCATTTTTACGAATTGATTCTATTGATTCTTTATCTTTACCGCCAACCGAATTAGCAAGAGTGGTAATTGTTAATGATTCGTTTATATTACCAAATGAAAACTCATTATTAGCTGTAAAAGTGGTAGCGCCGTTTGCTGATTCACCTTTAGTTGATAGATATTCTACCTCAATTCTACTACCAGCAGCAGGAGCAACACCAAATGTCGTTCCATCGCCAAATGATAATTCAAAAATTCCATTCGGAGCTTCTTTTAAAATATAAACAGTTGAGTTTGCATTAATAGTTGTAGCATTTAGAATATTTTGATAAGCTATAAATGCTGTTGATGTAGCACTTGCATATACTTTTACAGAAACTGTATCAGCATCAATTGTAGAATCAGGTATTACATAAACTGGATTATCTTCATATTCGCCAACTAAAAACGTTTTTGTCTTCAGAGTGCCTTCATAAATCGGTATTTGATTTGATCCACTAGCTGTTTGAAACTCATAATAACCTGAACCATTATCATTAGCATAGAACGTTTCAGTTGTTTGAAATGTATAACTTACATCATCTACTTCAGTACTAAATTTAGTATAAGCAGGTAAAGAAACAATAGTAGGTCTGGCGCCTGTAGTCGTAGAAAAAGAAACCTTAACTTTGGCTTGTGAAGCAGTGTCAGTATCTGGTACATAACCAATACCTTCTGCTAATGAAACCATAGACGAACGTAATTGAGCAGTAGGTAAATATGATTCATTTAAAGCAAAGTTAGCAATAAGAGCATTAATGTGAGTATTATATGCCAACACATCTAAAATATTTGATAGACCTGATGCTTCAAAATTATAATCTGAAAACTCATCTTTATTTGCAAGATAGGTTTTTAAATTACTTTTGATATTTTCAAAGTCTAAAGCTGTGGATCTAATTGTTGTTGCCATTTATCTCAACCTTGATATTGATGTTGTAAATGAGATAACCTCATCAGTATTTACTACTTGATAATCAATCGTAACACTTACTGAGTTTTGGTCCTGATTAGCTGTAACATCTAAACCAACTACTTTTGCTCTCGGTTCAAATGCACTAATTGTTCTCATTATTTGTTCAGCCATTTCTTCTTCTGTATCGTCATCAGCTAATTCAAATAGCATTGCTCTTAAATTTGCACCATAGTTTGGTAGAAACGGCTTCTCCATAAAGTTAGTTTGTATTAAATTTTTTAAAGCTTGAGTTACGGCTGCAGCGTCTTTTTTAAGATATAAATCACCATTAGGTTTTGCAGTAAATGATAAATCAATATCACGATATAATTTAGCACGGCTAGTAATAATTGTACTAGCTGACTGAGTTCCGTCCTGCTTTGATAATACTCTTGTTGTCGCCATAGTTAAACTCTTTTACCATTATTTATATGTTAATTCAGGCTATAGGAAAACCATTTTTACCAAGGGCCTGATGTGCCCATGGATAACGATATAATGTAGTTCTGCTATAATTATCACCCCAGGCAGCTTTTGTATTTGTTCTAATATCAAAATGAACGCCATTAAATGAACTTGTTCCACCTCGATCACGTTTTCTATAAATTCCAATACCAGTAATTCCATTGGCTATAGCTATAGCAATAAGTCTTTCTGTATCAGCATCGCTAAACGGAGTTAGAATATCAACAGCCTCTCTCGTAACATGCTTACTCTTACTACCAACACCGGCACTACTGTTACTCGGTCTTCTACCGCTTGTTATTTCAAGGGGTTGTCCAAATGCCTTAGCAATAGCAACAATTTTGTTATAAAGTTCAGGCTTGATATCTTTATTAAAATCGCTTAAACCGCCTCTAAACAATACCCATTCACTCCCGCCTAGTGTAAATTCAAAATTTGTATTATCTCTTTTATACGGTAATACCTCTACTAATTCACCTTGAGACAGTTTATTTGTATTAAATTCTGTAAACACTTCTCTTTTAAACGTGCCTTTAAAATCATCATCAATTTCAGGCATTGTAATAATTAATCTGCCTGAAACAATAGGTACTCCATAAGAATCACATTCAATGGTATCATATGATAATATTAATTGGTCGAAATAAGCAGTATCTTTTAAATAAGATGCTATATCGAACAACCTATTATTTGATTGTACGCCGTTAGCATTAACAGCTTTATAAACAACTGCTCTACCTTTTGTTTTTAAATCATTTATAGTTCCTGCAGTTACTGTCTCTGAATTACCAGGTTTATAAAGTCCTTCAGTTACTTCTAATGTTACTCCATCAAACTCATCTTGATTCTCTTGAATCTTTTTAAGAATTATACCCTGTAAATATAGATGCTTAACTATATTAATTTTTACATTTTGATCTCTAATATGCTTGATATTAGCAGAATCATCAGAACCTAAAAATTTGGATAACGACAGACCTGGCATAATTTTTGTTTTAGCAGTAATTTCTTCATTCGAACCATAATTCATTGGATTATATAATGGATCTGGCAAAAACTGTTTAACAGCATTTCTTGGTATATACACAACATTATTGGTAGATACTCTAGCATTTGCCCCGCCTGGTGGAACATATGATGTACTTTCACCATCAACTATTCTACCTATTCCTGGAGGTGTAGGAGTATTATAATCTTCACAAAGATTACCTTCTGAAATTAAATTACCAATAAGTGTAGAATTATTTCTATTAGCACTATCTCTTAATTTAGATCTTACTGAAACAGGCGTCATTGTTCTAGATGATACGCCACTATATCTTTCTGCTTTATCAATAAAGTTTTTAAGATAATTACCGATGTCTATTTTAACTTTACGAATACCACCCGCAGCTTTTTGTAGGTATGTAAGAACATTTGTTGCAGTCGGTAATACTATAGTCGGCGTTGCTGTATTTGTAATAGACCAGCCAGGATTTGAACCAGTATCGCCATGATAATCACCATAAGATTGAGATTTTGTTATACCAGAAGTAATAGCTTCATTAGCTCTACCATCTAAATCACCATGAAATGTTGGAGCAGTAACACCTTCATCAAATATAGCACCGTTACCAACATAATTAACCGAGGTTCCACCAATTGTACCAGACCCTCCTTGTACTGTCAAATCTTGAGCAGACATAGTTACATTATCTGATGCAATATTAATATAATCTTCAGAAGTAATATTAATATTACCACTAGCAAACGACCCGA
>Ga0255768_10003740_pt1 | contig 15033 bp, 14 predicted proteins | sample 071ome_33_FD_179983 | JGI IMG/M metagenome (GOLD analysis project Ga0255768, IMG submission 179983) | Coastal salt marsh microbial communities from the Groves Creek Marsh, Skidaway Island, Georgia - 071412AT metaG (version 2) | ecosystem: Environmental > Aquatic > Marine > Intertidal zone >...
TACACCCATCACGCCAGAGTTTCAACAGGCAATGGCTTTAGAGTGTATGTTGGATGCTCTACGATGTGAGAACCTTAATCACGAGTTTGATGTTGTTTCTACTGCTGACATCAACGCATTGATTGAGGGGCTGTATCAACAAGGAAAAGATTATCTTGAAAAAGTTAGAAAACTCAAAGGTGAAGACAAATGATTAAAACATATACAAGAGAACAACTCATCCAAAAACTGAATAGTGGTCATATTCCAGAAAAGTATATCCTTTTTGCTGGAAAGGGATATGTCCCTAAAAAAGTTCCTTTTACTCTTTACCAAGAATTTGATAATCTAACTGATTTCTTGAATATGAGACAAACTCATATTGAAAATGGTCTAAATGTATTATGTTTTGCTTGAGGTTTTATGTTTTCAAAACCACTTTTAGGAACTAATATTAAATCACCAAAGATGTCTTGGTTGAATTATATTTGGAATGGTTGTATTATTCAAGGATGGTATAATTGTTGGTATTCTTTTAAGAATTGGGCTGATTTGATGGGTGAAAATTATCAGGAATATGCTCTCCTTATTTCTGATGACCCATTGGAGCAATGTATTATATATTTTTGGGAGAGTTTAGAAGACGAAATTTATTCCAAGGATTTTTTGGATAGTTTACTTCAAATAGTAGATAACATTGAAACTGGGAAAGAAAAACTCATTCCAATGGATGAAGTTCAAATGAATTTTCTTAAGGACTTGACAGAAGGTGTTGAGTTGGATTATGATGAAGAAGACCTTAAGCAAGATATGAAAACACTTGAGGAATTGATGAAAGACTATGACTGACCTTGACAAACTGCTTGAAAAGTTTAACAATCGCCCTCCATCCTTATGGAATGTGGTGAGGCATCAACTTGGTTTCTCTATTGATCTGTGTGATGAAATTGTAGATGCTGTTGAGGAATGGTTGCCGAAAGAACACGATACAAACTCCTATGAATGGAATAAATGTGTTAGAATGATTCGTGAGAAACTTTGGGAGCAATCGGAATGACTGAAGAAGACAAGTATGCTCTCAAAGAGTTTCGTAATGGTGTAGCACTTACTCTTGGTGTTGTAGGTATTGCTATGCTAATCATTGGAGCATTATCAATGAACGACGCACCAATTGATGAGTCATCATTTGAAGTGGTTGACAAATACAAAGAGTGTGATATAGTAAGATATGCTCCCAATCAGGCAGCAACGTACAAGTATTTCATGTATTGTGAGAAGAACAAATGAGTATCCCTAATTTTAAATCCCAAGACGATTGGCAAGAGTTTCTCAACATCTTTGATGATCAATGGCAATGTAAGCTAGCAATGCTAAATCGTGTCAAGAATGATCTGTTCCCTGAATATAAATCATGGGATCAACTTCAACCTAAGACCTTGGAAGTTATCAATGACATTGTATCCAATCTTGTGTATGAGGTAGAGCGTCAGTTCAAAGAAACACACCAGGACTACAAAACTGATGATGATGAGATCTTCATTCCTTATCGTAGTTTCAAAGAGAATGTAACAGAAGCACTCAAAGAAGCACTGGAGAGTCAGAAAGAATGTCCTCCTTGTGATACGCTACAATGTAGCGATCACTTGACTGACGAATAAAATTTTGATATAATGGGGGTCGCAAGACCCTCTTTTTTATGGAAGTTAATAAGCAATATTATAAGTATTGGAAAGATATTTGGAGTTCTCAATCTGAAATAGTTTTAGATGCAACAGCACTCATTCGTGTTCTGGAATGCACTAATGGTTGTGTGCAATATGCATTTAGAGATGGTGCATCAAGTGCATTGCCATTGGAACAAACTAGAGATTGTATGAAACTGTCAATGGGAACAATGAAAACAAAAGTCCTTCCACTGCCAGATGGAACTGATATGCCATTACCGAAAGAGTGTCATAAAATTATGGACACGGCAAGGGATTTGTATATTAGTGGATTCAAGCAAGGAGATGATGATGCACTAGAAGAATTTTATGCATTATCAAAAGCACACTTTCAGGTATTGGGCAAGAAAAGAATTGATGAGAAGTTTGAGTTTTTGACCGAACACTTTGAGGATCTGTTTACATCGTACTGGATTGGTGTTGGTAGGCAGTACATTTATGATATGGGTGAGTTTATCTAAATAATCACATAGTAAGTTGCAGTTGCTTATGACTCCTCTACACTCTCCAAAAGAATACTTGTTCAATCTGTATACAACAAGTTCTGGGGAGGCAAAGAGATTATGGAGAAAGCATATAAAAGAGCAATGGAAATACCGATGTGCATACTGCGGGTCTGATAAAGAACTCACCATTGATCATGTAGTTCCAAGAGCAAAAGGTGGGTCAGACTTCTCAAAGAATGTTGTCTGTGCCTGTCACGAATGCAATCAAGATAAAGGTCATACTCCTATGGAAGAATGGTATCTTTCACAGGAGTTTTTTAGTATGGATAGATATGAAAAAATCAAAGAGCACATAAAACCAGAATCTTCATTAACAAAATTATATCGTTATGGATCAAGAAAAAATAATGCTTCTTGATATTTTTATAAATACTTTGAAGAGAAATGTAAAGAATCTGGAATAAAGTAAATGGCAACACCCATTAGAATTAAAAGGTCTGCAGTTCCAGCAAAATCTCCAACAAATAATGATTTATTATTTGCTGAGTTAGGTTTAAATACTTTTGATGGAAGAGTTTTCTTAAAACAAGATCAAGGAAAACTTGGGATTAGCACTCGTGTTATTGAAGTTGGTGCTGGTTCTGTATTGGGAAAAACTATATTTGTCACGGCTACTGGTGATGATGAAAATAGTGGTTTGAATGAGATTGATTCTAAAGCAACAATCAAAGCAGCAGCTGCAATTGCACTTCCTGGAGATACGATTAAAGTTTATCCTGGAATTTATCTTGAGGACAATCCAATTGTTCTTGCTAGAAGTGTTTCTATTGAAGGTACAGAACTTCGCAACTGTATTGTAACTCCAAAAAATGTTGATCGTGATTTATTCTATGTGAACAATAGTGTTCATGTCACTGATTTAAGTTTTAGATTGGATGATGGTCGTGACATGACCGATAATGCTGCTGTTATTGCATTTGAACCACTATCTGGAGTAACAGCAGATAGGTTTTTTGATGCCTCAAGAATGATTCGTTATAATTTAGATTTTATTGCAAAAGAAACAGTAGCATACTTGAATAGTCCTGATTATCCAGGATTTACTATGGACTCTGAGGCAACTGATAGTTGTGCTGATGATATTAAAGATGTTTACCGTGCGGTTTGTCACGATATTACTAGAGGTGGTAATTCTAAATGTATTGATGCTGGTAAAAAGTATTTTGATATTAATGGAAATCTAGATCATATTGTCGGACTTGGGTCAGAAACTATTGATGCTCTTAATTTTTCGGTTGGCATTGCTCGTTCCTGTGTAAATAATCTTTTGTGGCAGGGAACTCTTGTTGGAAACTATCAATCTGAAGTTACTCAATTAAGAGATTTAAGTATTCAGTCGGATAGTGAAACTGGTTCTAATAATGATTTTGGTTCATGTGCAAACGTTCATTCTGCAATTAAAGTTTGTGTAGGGATTGTAACTAGTATTATTCAAAATGGTATTGATGGTAATCCCGCAACAACTGGATTAACAACAACATATCCCGGAAACTCTGGAATTGGATTTACCAATACCATTGGAATTACTAGTGCATTATATAATGAAAGAACTGGAAATCTTTATCTTGAGGCACCAGGTATTTCAGTAGTTAAGGGTGATAGATTTGAGATTCGTGATTTAAAATTCTCTTGTGATTCTGGAGCAGGTGTTGGAACAACCACTCAATTATTCCCATCAGGAAAATATGGTAATGAGTTTTATGTTGATAGAGTAAATTCTGATAATTCATTCGTTGTTAATGTCGGAACATCAACTCTTCCACATACATATGTTTCTGGTGGAATAATTGTTGATAGATCTATTGGTATAACAACGGCATCATATAATAATGTAAGTGGAATTCTTACGTTTACCGCACCTGGAGCATACTTAAAAACTAATGATGTCGTAACATTAAGAAACTTGGAGTTTTCTTGCGACTCTTCTTATGCAGGATTAACGACCACAATATTTCCAGATGGAACAAATGGATATGACTTTAGAGTTATTGCAGGTGCCGGAAATACTTTCTCTGTAAATGTTGGAACATCAACGATTACACATACATACACTTCTGGTGGTATTGTAAGACCTCCATATTCTCCTGGAGTTGGTCCAATTACACAAGGTCCTTATGTAAGAAACTGTACTAACTTTATTCCAAAGAGTGTTGGAATGAGGATTGATGGATTTGATGCAGAACCAGCAGATAAGGAAGATATTGGTGTTACTGGTTCAATGAGTGTTGACTCCTTCACTCAATTTAATCAGGGTGGAATTGGAGTTTCTATTACGAATGGTGCTTATGCACAGTTAGTTTCTATCTTTACTATTTGTGATCAGATTGCAATTTATACTGAATCTGGTGGACAGTGTGATTTGACCAACTCTAATGCATCGTTTGGTACTTTTGGATTATTCTCCAAAGGTGTTGGTGATGAAACTTCTAAATCAATTTATCGTTATACTGGAATTGCAAATACAGAATCTGTAATTGATAGTGATGTTTTAGTAGTTTCTGGACTTGCAGATCAGAGACCATATGATGGACAGGCATTATACTTTGGTGAACTCTTCTATTTTGTTAAAGGAATTAAGATTACTAATCCTGGATCAGGATATGTAACTCCACCAAGATTGACCATTGATTCTCCATCAGGACCACAAGGTATCACTGCTGAAGGTTCTTCTAATATTGACACTGCAGGTCGTGTTACTTCTGTGGATATTATTGCTGATGGAAGTCAATATAGATTATCTGATAATACTCAGGTAACATTTGCCGCACCTCCTGGTGGTGGTACAACTGCAACTGGACAAGTAGAAATGTTCCCAATTTATTATTCAATTGAAAGTGCAACGAAACCAGTTGCAGGTATTTCTACGATTGTATTAAATCAGAGATTGAATAATACTATAGGTGCAGGCACTACTATATTCTTTAGTCGTGTAAGTTTGCAAATTACATCTTCACATTCATTTGAATGGGTTGGTTCTGGAAACACAATTAATCCTGCAAAACCAGCTCTTGGTGGTGTGGTTATTCAAGAGAATGAAGTTGTAGAAGAAGGTGGTGGTCAAGTTGTTTATACGAGTACTGATCAGGCAGGAAACTTCAGAATTGGTGATGGTCTTGTTGCAAACCAGTTAACAGGAACTATCTCTGGAAGATCATTCGATCAGAGTATCCTAAATAAAGTAAATCCCCTAATCATTGCACTAGGATAAGAAAATGGCAGCAGTAGCACTTAATACTTTTAAGACAATACGACACAATCTTACAACTTCTACTGTTGGAATTTATACTGCTCCGATCGGTGTTGCGAGCATTATTGTTTCAGCACAAATTGCAAATGTATCAACTGGAACAACGACTTATTTAACTACATTTTCTCACTATCGTTCTGATGGAGGAGAGTTTGACTTGGTTAAAAATGCAGGAATACCAGTAAAAGATGCATTAAGTCCTCTTGCAGGACGTTTGGTTTTAGAAACAGATGATGAGATTAGGGTTAGTGCGAATGAGAACGGAGTTCTTCAACTTACTATGAGTGTATTAGAAACAGCAAAGGGTTGATTTAAAAAATGCAGTACATATCAGGAAGAAGAATTAACCAGGATTTCGGTGTTCCTGGTATTACTACAAACGATACAGTAGTTAATGTAGACGGAAGGATTGCGGTAGGGATTGGAACTACTGCAACAGCAAACGTTGATACTAATACTTTAAGAGTTAGAGATACTGTTGTTGATGCTAATGGATTTAGTGGAGAACTTGGATATTTTCTCACAAAAGATTCTGATGGATTAATCTGGACTGAAGTTTCTCCGATTACTTCTAATTCAATTTTTGTTGCAGATAATGGCAATATTTTAGGTGTTAGTTCTTTTACAGGACTTAATATTATAAGTGATCAGTTACTTGGAGTCACTACAAATACAACCAATCCAAACTTTGCTGATATTAGTATTGATCCTAGATGGTTCAGAGATAGAACTCCTGGTGGTGGGGGAGGAATTTATACTACAGGAACAGTAGGAATTGGTAGCACACAACCTAGACTTGGTGCTTTTGGAGTTCTCACTGATGTAAAATTAGATGTCATTGGTGATGCAATATTCTCGGGTATTGTAAGTGCATCATCTTTTGTAGGTGAATTTGATGTTGAGACTCAAGATTTAGAGGTAACTGGTATTGCAACATTTTCTGGAACTGAAGATAATATTTTAGGGAATGTAAATACTGGTGCTGTTCAAATTGATGGTGGAGTTGGAATTGAAAAGAATGTAAGTATTGGTCAGACTTTACAAGTTGGTAGTGCAGTTACTATTGGTAATGGTACTGTAAGTGCTACCACCGGAGATTTTGTAAATCTTGAATTAGAGAATCTAAATGTATCTGGTTTTTCTACATTTGGAAACGTTGCAAGGTTTGATAATTCGGTAAATATATTTGACGATTTATTTGTTTCTGGTAATATTTCTGTTGGAGGAACTGGAGTTACATTAGATACGGAAACTATTCGTATTGAAGGTAAAGAATTATTAATTGGTTTCACCACAACAATTACTCCAAATGATACGACTGCAAATGCTGCCGGTATTGCAGTTGCATCTACTGAAGGTAAAGTTTATATAGATTTACAAGTTCCTGGAATTAATACCGCACCTAATACTTATAAACAAATTAAGTGGTTTAAGTCTGGTACTCTCACTGGACTTGGGACTGATGCATTTATATCAAATCAACCAATAAGTATTGCTACGAGTAGTATTGCTGATGGCCAACTTTTTACTGTTGGTGATCAGATTCAATTTACTGAAACTCAAATAACTGCACCAACTTTTGATGGTAACTTAACTGGTACTGCTACTACTGCTACTAACTTATCAGATGCTGCTAACATCACTACTGGAACTATTTCTTCTGATAGACTAACTGGTTCTTATGCTATTGATATTACCGGTAATGCTGGTACTGCATCGACAGCATCATTTGCTACTACTGCATACAATCTTGATGGTTTTGTAGAATCAGATCTTAATGTTGCTTTTGCACAAACTGCTGGTATTGCAACTTATACTTCTGAATGGACTCTAGGTGCTAATGGAACATCAGATTTTACATTCACTGGTCCTGGATTTACTGGGGCAGAGAATGATCCAACACTGTATTTGACAAGAGGACAACAGTATAAGTTTATCAATAATTCTGGAGGTTCTCATCCATTTAGAATTCAAAGTACACCGAATGGATCAACTGGTACTCAATATAATGATGGCATTACTAACAATGATACTTCCACAGGAACATTAACTTGGGATGTTCAGTTTGATGCTCCGGATATTCTTTATTATCAATGTACCAGTCATACATCAATGGGTGGTAAGATTTATATTGTAAATGCTGGTATTGCATCCGATGTAAATCTTTATACAACTGGTATAGCAACGATTGGAAGTGTTCAAATTAATGCTGGTATTATAACTGCAACGACAGGAATTATCACTTATTATGGTGATGGTCAATATCTACAGAATATTACTAGTAGTGGTGGTGGTGGTATAAGTTCTATAACAATCAATAATAATACATTAGACCAATCACAATACTTAACATACGCAGTATCAACAGGAAATACAACTGGACTTGGTGTTACTACAGAAGGTCTTGTCTTTAATCCTTTCACTGGAAGGATGGGTATTGGTCAGACATTGCCACAGGCAAAACTTGATATTAATGTTGGAACTGGACTGACTGCACTTAATATAGAAGGATCTGAAGGTCAATTATTCTCTATTACTAACAATCTGACTTCTGGAAGTATCTTCTCAGTCAATGATGTATCAGGTGTTCCAAGTATTGATGTAGATGCAGATGGAACTATTCAACTAGCACCTTTTGGTAGCACTGAATATGTTGGAATCGGAACCACAAATCCAACACAAAAACTTGATGTTAATGGAAACATTAGACTTCGTGGAGCACTGTATGATAATTCTAATGGTATTGGTGCTACTAATCAGGTATTAACATCAACTGGTTCTGGTATTTCTTGGCAAGATGCTGCGGTTTCTGGTGTTGGTATTCAATCTGGTGGAACTGTCATTGGAACTGGAATCACGACATTAAACTTTGTTGGTGCAGGAAGTACTTTTGCAGTCAATGGAACTACAGTTGATATAAATATAGCAGGAGGTTCCGCAACTCCAGATATAAGTCCAGTAATGATGGGAATGATATTCTAAAATGGCAGCACCTAACTTAAAAAATCCAACTACGATTACAGGAATCACGACAGTTGTGGGTCTTAGCACGACTGCAATTACTGGAATCCTGACGAATGCATCAGGAAGTAATAAGGTATTAAAGATTAATACAATACTCGCAGCAAATGTTGATGGAACATCTGCTGCAGATGTAAGTGTGAGTGTCTTGAGAGGTGGAGTAGATTATTATCTTGCAAAGACAGTAAGTGTTCCTGCAGATGCAACACAAGTTTTGTGCTCTAAAGATATTTACTTTTATCTGGAAGAAAATGTAGGAATCAGAGCACAGGCAAGTGCTGCTGATGATATTCATATTACGATAGGATACGAAGAGATTTCATAATATTATGTTGGGATTCAATGGTGGTACTATTGGTATAGCAAATACAGTATTTACTGGGACTAAAAGTAATGACCCCAACTATTCTAGTGTTTCATTGCTGTTGAATGGTAATGAAACCAGTGGTAGTGACCCTAACTATTCTAGTGTTTCATTACTGTTGAATGGTAATACTACTTTTACTGATAGTAGTAGTTATGGTCATACCGTAACTGCTAACGGTAATGCACAAATCTCCACCACACAGAGTAAGTTTGGTGGTGCGTCAATGTACTTTGATGGGAATGGGGATTATTTGAGTATTCCAGACAGTGATCAGTTTGAGATTGGATCTGGCGATTTTACTTTTGAAGCTTGGATATATCTGACAGGTTACTCTGTTGCTTATCAGGGTCAACATTATGTAGCAGAAATTATTTGTAAGGATAGTAGCAGTACCGGGAGAGGTTTTAATTTTGAGGTAAGAGGGACATCGACATCATGGACGACTCTTAGAGTAAATTTATTTTCATCAAACAGTACTCTTATAGGTACATCAGCGACAACATCTTTCAATCTGAACACTTGGTATCATGTTGCTGCCGTAAGAAATGGAACTAGTCTTAGATTGTATAAAAACGGTGTTGATGTCGGTGGAGGCACAAATGCCATATCAGTACAGAATACAACAACAGTAGTCACTGTGGGCAGTCAAAGTCCATATTATATTTCACAAGGATATGCTTATTATTTTCCCGGATACATAGACGACCTCCGCGTCACCAAAGGAGTCGCAAGATACATCAGTAACTTCGACCCACCAACGGCACAACTTCCTGGTAACACTATTACTGATAGCAGTAGTTATGGTCATACCGTAACACCTGCTGGTAATGCACAAATCTCCACTGCACAGAGTAAATTTGGTAGCGCATCAATGTACTTTGATGGTAGTGGGGATTATTTAGAGGTTCCTTCGTCAGCAGGTTTTGATTTTGATTATGGTTCATTTACTGTGGAAGCATGGATTTATTTAACTGCCAATGGAACTACTGCTGCTAATGAAACTCATTGGCCTATTGTGAATAAGCATTCTATCTACAATACACAAACAAGTACAGGAGGTAGCAATACCGCATGGGAATTTAGATACAGTCCTCAATCAGGAAACAAATTAGTTTTTGTGAGTCGAATAGAAGCAGGCAATTTTACAGATGGTGTAAATATATTTTCCAAACTTAGCACCGCAGTAAATCTATCCTTAAATACATGGTATCATGTAGCCGCCGTTAGAGATGGTACTACTTTGAAATTGTTTTTGAATGGGCAAGATGTAACAGACACAAATACCGGAAATTATGATTGGTCTACAATCGATATGAGTTTAGATACGGGAAGCATAGGGCAAAATAAAGTGAGAGTTGGTCGTATCTTAGGGGGAAGTAATCCAGGCACAGTGGTATGGTATGCCGTTGGATACATAGACGACCTCCGCATCACCAAAGGAGTCGCAAGATACACCAGTAACTTCCAACCACCAACAGCACAACTTCCTGGTGGAGAAACTGGAACTTTTGCATCAGGTCTTTGGACATCTTCCGATCATATCAAACAAATTCGTAATGAATTGTGGCCTGTATTTGTACCATCAATCGTCACCGATGGTCTTGTATTACACCTTGATGCTGGTGATAGTGATTCTTATCCTGGTACTGGTACTACTTGGACTGATTTGAGTGGTCATGGGAATAATGTAACTTTAAGTGGTGGTCCTACTTATAGTAGTACTAATGAAGGATATTTGAATTTTGACGGGAGTAATGATTACGGATACAGTCCCTCTTTCACGGCAGACGGTAGGAACTACACCCTTGAGGTCTGGTTTAAAACTTCAACTGCATCTGGCGGATGTTTTATTGCTGCTAACAATGCTGCAACGGGGGCAAGCATAAGTAACTATGACAGAATGATGTACATTGGTACTGATGGCAAACTACGATTTGGTCACTATGACGGTAGCGCAGAGATCACAACCGACACTGTCACGACAAATGATAATAACTGGCATCATGCTGTAGGAACTTGGGATGGTACAAGTTTGAAATTTTACAGAGACAATAACCTTGTAAGTACAAACAGCGCAGCTAATGCCTCTATTGATGCTGGCACAAAGTATTGGATCATTGCGGGTAGAAGGAATAGCGGATGGCCGTCCGGCGACTCATCAGCTGTGCATTACACCCCTGTTGATATTTCTATCGCCAGAATTTACTGGGGTAAATCTTTAACATCATCAGAAGTCACTCAAAACTATAATGCACTCAGAGATAGATATGGTCTATAAGGAGTTATAAGAATGCCAATATTTAATGGAGGAAGAATTGGTTCTAATAATGTTCCATTTACTGGGACTAAAAGTAATGACCCCAACTATTCTAGTGTTTCATTACTGTTGAATGGTAATGGAATCGATGGTAGTACTACTTTTACTGATAATAGTAGTTATGGTCATACCGTAACACCTGGTGGTGATACACAAATTTCCACGACGCAAAGAAAGTTTGGTGGAGCATCAATGTACTTTGATGGTAGTGGGGATTATTTGAGTATTCCTGATGATATTCCTGATGATACTTCACTTCATTTGGGATCTGATAACTTTACTTTTGAATTTTGGACTTATCTAAATTCAACTAATGGGAATTTTATCAATAAACGAGTAAACACTTCTGCTAATGTTCAATACTTATATTTTTTCATGTCTGGTGGATCTCTAGTTTTATATGCAACATCAAACGGATCAAGTTGGGATATTGCTAGTAATTTTAATTTTGGCAATACTACACTATCAACAGGACAGTGGTACCACATTGCTCTAGTAAGAAGTGGTACAGAAATTGCTACTTATGTGAATGGTATTAAATCTCCAAACACAATCACAACATCTGCAGCAATTCATAATGGAAGTACCAATCCTCTGCGGATTGCCGGAGATGTCCCGTATAACAGTTATCTAAACGGATATATTGATGATTTTCGCCTCACTCAAGGAGTCGCAAGATACACCAGTAACTTCACCCCACCAACAGCACAACTTCCTGGTGGAGAAACTGGAACTTTTGCATCAGGTCTTTGGACTGGACTGGAGCAATGTGATGCTGTTCGTAGAGGGATATGGCCTGTATCAATCGTCGCTGATGGTCTTGTATTGCACCTTGATGCTGGTAACAGTAACTCATATCCTGGTTATGGAACCACTTGGTATGATTTGAGTGATAATGGGAATAATGGAACACTTATGAATGGGCCAACCTATAACAGTAGCGACGGAGGAAGTATAGTTTTTGACGGGGATAACGATTATGTTGATCTAGGTACTATAGGGGTTTCGCATCCTCTGCAGCTAAATAACGGTTTTACTATATCTTGGTGGGGGATACAGGGTGGCAGTGGAGATCTATTTCAAAGAATTATTGACAAGTCAAATGGGGGGCTCGGCGCGAATGGATGGGCGATATACCCAAAAGACCAAGATACACCAGAAAGTGAGCTTACTCTTAGTTACAATGGAACCGATGGCACAATCAATTCAAGCACCAGCCTTTCCAGTACAAGTTGGCAAAATTGGAGTCTTACCTGGAGCAGCTCATCTAACCAGTGGATTTGGTATCTTAACGGATCCGTAGACAATAGCGGATATACAACATATGGTGTTCCAACTTTTCAAACCAACGCAAGAATAGGATCCTGGAATCATTCAACGGGAAGGGAGTATAAGGGTAAAATTTCGAGCGTTCTTATTTACACCAGACCACTCACATCATCAGAAATCACTCAAAACTTTGATGCCCTCAAAGGTAGATATGGTCTCTAAATAATTAAAAAACCAATGGCACTCTTCTCATATAAAAACCAATACCCCAAACCACTGCCGAATCGTATTCGTCTTCCAAACGGATTCACAAGAACTGATGTTTCAACTTTCACTGAAGAAGAAATCATCAGTGCAGGATATGCTGGTCCCTACACATACCCATCTCACGATCCAACAACAGAAAAAATAGAATGGGTTGGAGTTGGATTTACTGTAAGACCACACAACGACCAAGAAATTGAGAATCAATGGAATGTAATTCGCAATCAAAGAGATAATTTATTAAAAGAGAGTGATTATACACAGGTAAGTGATTATAATTTTGAGATTACAAATACCGAAGAATGGAAGTCTTACCGACAAGAACTGAGAGATATTACATTACAATCAAATCCTTTTGATATTACATGGCCCATAATGTCTTATAATCAACCAGAAGAAGTTATAGATATTGGTGATGGTTCTGGAACTTCTGTAGAAGAAGTTATAGATATTGCTGATGGTTCTGGAACTTCTGTAAATTAGGTTAGTTAAATGGCAAGATATCATAATCCAAAAATCACTACAAATAAGAACCTTTCATTAGTATTAGATGCTGCTAATCCAAAGTCTTATACTGGTGTTACGACTTCTGTAACAACAACAATTGAAGAACCTTATGCGGATAATGTCTCATTACTATTGAATGGTAATGGAATCGATGGTAGTACTACTTTTACTGATAGTAGTAGTTATGGTCATACCGTAACTGCTAACGGTGACGCAGGGATCTCCACCACACAGAGTAAATTTGGTGGAGCATCAATGTATTTTGATGGTAGTGGGGATTATTTAGCAACAGGACCCGATTCTAGTCTGTCCCTAGACTCTGGTGATTTTACTGTTGAGGCATTTATATATGCAACAAGTTTACCGTCGGGAATATCTCCCATTGTATCAAGTCGAGCAGTACCGTCAGTAAGTGATCTGTACTGGGCATTTAGTGTAAGATCTACAGGGCAACTTGAGTTCCAAAGCAGAAATACAACTCAGTATTTTGCACGATCTGCGACTTCAGCAATTACTACAAATACTTGGTATCATGTTGCCGCTGCCCGCCAAAATAACATAATTACAGTTTATGTAAACGGAGTCGCTGGACCAACAACAGTAGATGATGGGGGCATTAATCTGTCGGAAAGCTATGCGGGGGTTGGCGTCTTTAATTATACGGGTTATGTCGCTTATTTTCCTGGTTACATAGACGACCTCCGCATCACCAAAGGAGTCGCAAGGTATACCGACGACTTCACCCCACCAGCAGCAGAATTATCATTATCAACTACAGAAACTCAACAGGCACCAGTATTAACAGATATAAGTCTCAACAATAATACAGCAACTTTGTATAATGGTGTTGGATATACAAGTTCTAATGTAGGTTATTTTACCTTTGATGGAACTAATGACTATATGGAGATTCCTTATGATGAATCTGTAAACTTAACTGATGGTGATTTTACGATTGATTTTTGGATGAATTCCTCTAGTGACCAAACAAGTGATGTATTAGTATCTTATGGAAATACTAGTACTGTTGGTGGTTGGGCAATCAAGACTGCTACAAATAAACTTCAGTATTCTGTTGGGTTTGCTACTCATCCTGCTGTTGCGGGAATAGTTACTAGTGGTCTTGTATTACACCTTGATGCCGGAGATAGTGCTTCATATTCTGGTATTGGAACCACTTGGTATGATTTGAGTGGTAATGGGAATAATGGAACTCTCACTAATGGTCCTACCTTTGATAGTGGTAATGGTGGTTCTATTGTATTTGATGGAACTGATGATGTTGTTCCAATAACAAAAGCGAATAATTTAGGAACAACACAAAATTATACTATTTTTACTTTTATTTACCCTCATTCTGTCACCACCGATACCGCGCGTGCAAATTCAATTGTAGATTCTGGTTCTGGATCAACTTATCCAATGAGACTTCATCTTACGCCCAACTCCACTATAAAATTGATGCACAATGATGGATTTTCAGATCCTGGAGTAATAACAACAGATACAATTTCATTAAACACTTGGACTTGTGTTGCAGCAACGAATAATAATAATTCTGGAACTGTATATATTAATGGAGTTTCTGCTGCAAGTGGTTCATTGGGTAATAATTGGGATGCTTTTAATCCAACGGTTGGTTGGAAACCTATAGACAATCCTTCATCTGTTTATGCTTTTGATGGTTTTATTTCAATTGTACTAATTTACAACAAAGCACTCACAGCATCAGAAATCCAAAGAAACTATAATGCTCTAAAAGGAAGATATACATCACCATCACCTTTAGATCCTTTAGATACTTTTGGTATTGCAGAAAACGCAGACTTCTC
>Ga0255768_10003743_pt1 | contig 15031 bp, 22 predicted proteins | sample 071ome_33_FD_179983 | JGI IMG/M metagenome (GOLD analysis project Ga0255768, IMG submission 179983) | Coastal salt marsh microbial communities from the Groves Creek Marsh, Skidaway Island, Georgia - 071412AT metaG (version 2) | ecosystem: Environmental > Aquatic > Marine > Intertidal zone >...
TGATCTCTGAGTCCATGTAGTCACTGGACCCATTGATCTCACTTTCTACAAGCCCAATGATCTCTTCGTCAGTTAGGTTATGGGCCATTTATTTTTTCCTAGGAAATCCAGCCTTCATGTCTGCATAGGCTTTTTTAGAGATTGTTGATTTGCTCTTAGGTCTGCTTATGCCCTTGCGTTTTCTGGCATTGATGTTTGCGTATAGTCCTTTTTTAGCCACGTTTCTTTTTCCTTACCTTTTTAAGATCAGCTGCAGTTATCTTTTTTCTAGGTGGTGCAACAGCTGCAAGTTTTTTCTGCTTTGGACTGTATTTTGAGTAGGGCATTGTTATTTACGCTTTCTCATAATGTTTGCAGCTTTACGAGCATGACGCATCGCTCTAGCTTCATCGTCCCCTCTAAATGCACGAATTACATCGTTTATACCACGCATCATAGTTCTTTTTACAGGGCCACGATATTCTTCTGAATACATAGTATTCTTAAAAACCTCGTTCATTTCTTTCATTTTTTTTTCTTCATCTTTTAATCTTTTACCAGATTTAGAAAAAATTTTAATTTCTGCATCATTAGCCATCAAACTATTCCTGCGCTAGAGTATTTTATTTCAGATTCAAAACCATACTTTCTGAATACCGTTTTGCTCTTTTGTCTTTCTCCAAATCTTTCTATGCTCAATGCTGCATAACGCATTGCACTTAGAAGGTCGTCTTTGATTGGCACCACTCGTCCATTTTTTCTATGGTAGAGACGCAACTCCTCAAGAGTCTCAGTACAAGACATAAAAATCTGCAGCCTACCAGTTTCAAAGCGTTGCAGAAGCAAGCTAATCCCCGCTTCAATTGAGTTATTACCATTAAGTTTACCTTCCGCTGGTGGATTACTGAAGTGTTCACTGAGCATATAGACACCAAGATCACGGTATTGTTGTGCTAGTTGTATTCCTGATCCCTTGTCATGTTGTAGCCCATCATGTGGAAATGCCACTGGTATGCCAGGTGTTCTGTTGTTGATAACCGCAGCATGGGTCAATGGTGTTTCCTTAGACCTTCGGTATTCATCATAGACGTAGATGATGTCGTCATCTGGGTCATATGCTACCCAACTTACGGCAGTCGGGTGGTCAAAACCAAAGTCTATTGCAGCTAGTTGTAAAAAGTGACTTGGTATGTCAAATTCTTCACAAACTATGTCTTCTTCCTTGACAGGGTAGACAAGCCCTGATCCAAACACAGGGATACCCTTTGATCTCATGTCACGTTCTGCAGGACTATATACAGCTAGTAGCTGTTCCTTGGTCTTTGCATCTAGGTGATCTACATCGTCCCAGGTGGCTGTTATCAAGCTTTGACCTGGTTTGAGATCATTCATAAAACTACTAACTACACTTGTCATCCCCTTTTCAGGAGTAAACGTCATGTAGACAACACCATCAGTATCAGCAGTACGAGTGATACACTGACTAAAAATCTCATGCCTGGGTTCTTCGTCAAGCCAGACAACATCTACAGCTTCACCCATGAACTTTTCAAAACCCTGTTCATAGGCTTTGAAGCTGATTATAGAGTTTCCCCCAGTTTTGTGCTTGACCAACGCCGCACTATAGGCGTTTGGAACACCTGGTTTCCTGATGGTTTCCTCGATGTATTGTAGCGGTACGGCTCCTGTACCTTTTTGATTAGGGTCTTGTGGGTTTCCAAATAGTTCCTTCTGGATGATATCCCTGGTAGTATCATTAGATTCCCCTGCTGCCCATACCTTTACTGGTTTGTCAAATCTACGACCTTTCCACCACTCAGGATATATTCCTGTCAGGTGATAGGCAGTTTCTGCTGCTCCACAAAATGTCTTACCAACACGGTTAGCTGCCATCAAGATACGTTGTGGACAATCTTGTCCCTCTTGGTGGAACTTTGTCTGATACTCATATGGCGAGTATTGTAGAATCCTGTTGGTCTTTACTCTTCGTTCCTTTTCTTTGAGGAGCTTGAGTACGTCATTTCTGTTTGCCAAATTGGACCACGTTGTTTGCTAAGAGTTTATCAATTTGTGCATCTAGCTCTTCATCAGATAGCTCAGACACCTCTTTGATCGTAGTTTCCTGCTTTGCTACCGCATCGTAGCCAGCCCTACTGAGGATGTCTCTGGCTGCATTGAGTCTTACATTTTCAGAATCAGCAGTTCTCATCAGTGATTCTAAGACACTAACAGCCAGGGTAGCAGTTTCACTGACTTTCTCCTTGATTCTTTTTTCAATGTGGAGCCAAAGGTGTCTTTGTAGAGCTTTTGCACGATGTCTGGAGACAGTTTTATTTGTGTCCTTGTACCCTGCCTTAGAAAAAGCATCATAGGGTTCAAGGTGGTTGTCTACTAATTCTACAATAAAGGCAGCTTCTAGCTCTGTTAGATCTGCATCTAAGGCTTTAGGTTCTTTGTAGCTAGGATATTTCTTCATTTCTTTTTTGTTTACACTCTGAAAGTTTCACTTGTGAACCAGATTGATTGACAGCTAGCTCTACAACAAAGCTATAGTTAAGACAATCTTCTTTTGTCTGAAATGGCCCAGTGACACTATGTTCTGTTAGGTTGCCAAACTCTAGAGCCATCACAATGATGGAGACATAATAAAACATTTGACGCATTATAAAGCAAATTGGGCAAAGTGTCAAGGATTTTCAAATTGTCCCCCAGAATGGAGCCAAAGAACATAATACTTTTGTAAACACGCAGGGGGGTCAACGTGTTCTCTATTTGTTCCAATGTTGAGAACAAAGAAGAACAAAGACAGAACATGAGAACAAAAGGTCAGCAATGTTGACCAATGTTGGGATAGGTCAGCAATGTTGCCATATTGTTGCAATATTGTCACACTGTTGCATGGACGACACATTGGTCAATGGTGCTGACCTAAAAAATTTACAAGTGAGTGTGAGGGTGGGAATAGTATGTTATAACATAACACTAAATGTCAGTAATGCTTACATATTCTTATACTGATATGGTTGCTATCTCATAATGATATATAGCCTATAAAGCCCATAGCTGCCCACCAGTGCCCAACGTTGTTCCTTATGTGTTACCCTAGCCAAAGGGTACAAGATGGGCACTCAGTGACGAGCTATGAGCCATGCAATGAGTGCATACCAGCTATGCAATAATAACAATGGTAAAGACAGATAAATAGTTTATACTCAATATTGTTTAACTAGAAAGGAAATAAAATGCGACTAATAGACAATGGATTTAATATCATCACTAAGAGACCCTTATTAGATGGGACTGATGGTTATAGGTTCAAGGGATTATTTACCAAAGGACTGGTAAGAAAACGAAAGCACAAGGTTCGATATGGTGTGACCAATGGTGACACCTTCACTGGCTATCACTTAGGTAAACGCTCGATATATCTGCAGAGGTTAAGACCAAAGCGTAAACTCTACAATCTTTAGGTTGTTAGAAGCTAGGGCTATGGTGTACACTGTAGCCCTAGATTGTACCAACTAGGAGGATAAAACATATGTTAGTTAAAGAGGCCAAAGAATTTGGCAATATATCTAAACGCAACACCAAAATGCCTGGAACAAGCTACGCCATTGATGCGTTCGCATGTAAGACAGGGAGCAAGCTGGCTAAGATCAAAGGGACACCTTGCCACAAGTGCTATGCTAGGAAGCTACAGAAGTTACGACCTAGTGTTGACCAGGGTTACAAGTCAAACCTTAGTAAGTGGGAGATGTCTGATAAGACACAATGGGTTGCTGCTATGGTGCTTCAAATAGACCGATATTGCACAGACAAGTTTCATCGTTGGTTCGATAGTGGGGACCTGCAGTCTATTGAAATGCTAGAAAACATCATCGATGTTTGTTTGATGACACCTAGTGTCAACCATTGGTTACCAACGCAAGAGCGTGGAATTGTTAAGCAATATTTAGACAAGCACGGTAGCTTTCCAAAAAACCTAGTTGTCAGAGTATCTGCTAGCAAGATTGATCCCATTGAAGCACCTAGTTTCCCACACTCTAGCACAGTGTTTAAACACAAAGCACCACTAGGCAAAGAGTGCAAAGCTAGGCACAATGGCAACCAATGTGGATCTTGTAGGGCTTGCTGGTCCTCTGATGTTCCAGTAGTATCTTATCCGCAACACTAAGGAGATCTTATGAATTATACAATAATAGCAACGTGCCCAGAATGTGGAGGTTCTGGGTACACTACAACGCACCTTGTAAACCCTAGGGCTTTGGAGCTTGAATGTACAGAATGCCAGGGGCAAGGTGTGCAAAGCTATCAGGATGACATGTATGACACCCTGGAGGAAGTGCTTGAAGATTACCCAGAAGCTGTAGAGATACAGACAAACCATAAGAGAGTTGTCTATATGACAAACGAAAGAGCTTTAAGAAAAATACAAAGGTGGGACTGATGAAACATTGTGAACATTGTAAAAAAGAGATAGGACAATTTGGACAACATGGTGTCTTATATGAAAATGGTAAACTTTTATTGTGCTGCTATTGTGGGATCAAATACCAAGAAAGGAAGACAAAATGATTAGAACATACAGTTTGAAGACAAAACAAAGGGTAATCAATTTGTTCAAAGAGAACCCTAACAGACCAACCAGAGAGGTAATGGAGCTTGTAAAGCTATCCAAGGGTCAGGTCTTAGGAATAAAACATAGGGCTGAACTGTGTACCTATACACCACATCTGCAAGGTATACCCAAATTGTCTAGCTATAGGCATGTAAAAGACGCAGAGTATAAACCCTATGTAAACCAACATGAGTTGTCTAAGTCTAGACTAAAGGCTGCCTTAAAATAAATTTGTCTTACCCCCTTGAAAAGACAAAATCATTACCTATATAACATTATAGTTAACTATGAAGGTTAAGGGATATAACATATTGTTTAACTATAATGCACAAATTGTAAACTAAATAGGAAAATACCATGAACAGAAAAGAAGCTAGGTTTCAAGAGAAACTACTAAGATACAAGGGTTCAAAGATGTTACAAAGAGCAGGAGTAAGGCGTGTATCCAGAGCTAGTACCAACCCTAGAAAGAATCGTAACCAAGCGAAAACCTGGGGCAAAACATGGGTGAGGTATGACTGCAGTGTCTAATTACATAAATGATCTAATCCAGGAGCAGTTGTTTGATCAGTTCTATGATGAAGCAATCAGGAGAAACATCACTGTCAGAGAGGCAGTGCTTGAAGCAGACCAAAAAGCCAGGAAAGCATGGGAGGAGTACCCAGATGTATAAATGGAAATACAATAAAGAGATAGAGCTTGAAGAGTACATCGAGAAGGTGTACAACAAAGTCTCCTCCGCATGTACAACCATGAGAGAATGTGATGGTGATATGTGGTTGTCTGATTATAATAAACTTATGGATGCTGAGTATCGTCTGTCAGACTTGCTTAACCAAATGAAGAAGGAGCCAGAATGATCTATTATGTGTGTAACCCTTGCCAAGATTGTCATGGTAAAGGTAAACATTGTACCAGCTGTGATAATCTTGGAACTGAAGAGTTTCACGAGGTCTACAAATGTGAACAAGATGCACATCAATTCAACCCTGATGCGTTGTGCATAGAATTAATGGAGTCTAACTAGATGAACATATTTTACCTTGACAGCAACTATGAACAAGCTGCCAGGTGGCACTGTGATGAGCATGTGCGGAAGATGATGGTTGAGTATGCACAGCTGTTGTCTACCGCACACCGTGTCCTCGATGGTACCCCATGCACCGTGTCTAAATGGTGCTACAGGACCAAGGACAAGCAGTGGTACATCAACCACAACTACAAGCACTACCACCTCGATAGTGACCACTATGACCACCGTAACATCCTTGTACCATCTAAGTGCAAGACATACCTAGCAGCACACAAGAACCACCCAAGCACAATATGGGCAAGAACCACCATAGGTAACTACCATTGGTTATGGTCTTTACTAGACCAATTGTCGCTAGAATACATCACAAGGTACACTAAAGAGCACAAGGTGTCCTATAGTGGGCTGCTAGATAGGCTATACTGCCCACCCAGGGCCATCAGCGATGCTCCAGCTACCCCTGTACCACAATGTATGCCTGAGCCATACAAGGTCAAGGATGACCCCGTAGCGGCCTATCGACAATTCTATGTCAAAGACAAGTCTAGCTTTGCTAGTTGGAAATACACCTTTGCTCCAAGTTGGTACAATGTATAGGGTAGACATCTATGGTAAACACGGAGTCTTCCGCAGCATCTTCTATGACAGACAAGCTGCTATCAGCTATGCACAGATGTATGCAAAGAAAAACAGAGCACCATTCATCACAGTGCTTGACAAGGATGAGAAAATAATTTACCAGGAGAAATCAATTGGAAAGGACTGAACTGTTAGAGAAGGCAGCTGAGATCATCAATGGTGAACGCAATGAACGCTATGGATCAGCACAGGAGAACTTTGGGTACATTGCTGAGTTTTGGTCTACCTATTTAAAAACCAATGTAAAACCACTCGATGTTGTCTGGATGATGATCTTGATGAAAGCTGCAAGGGCCATCAATGATCCCAAGTATCTTGACAACTATGTAGACACTGCAGGATATTCAGGCATAGGAGGAGAGTTAGCTAGTGATGATGAACCCTGATATAGAAAGAAAATACTTAGAAGAGCTTGTAAAGTGTGGCATGGAACCCAAGGTGATAGACTTCTTTGCACAAACTGCTTTGATCAACGAAGTCAGCATCAGTTATTTTATTCACCATGCTATCGTGGATCTGTATGCTCACTACACACAGGAGCCACACTATGATATTGAGCTTGAAGATGAGGAAGAAGAATGTATGAACAACGAGACACGGCACTGAAGACACACCAGCCATGTAAGGACTGTGGATCTAGTGATGCCCTGAGCTACTACGATGATCATAGTTTTTGCTTTAGCTGTGAGAAGCACACCTTCTATGACGATAGACCAGTAATTCATGGAGAGATAATGCAACTACAAGAGTACAAGGAAGACACACCATGGGCAGACAGGAACATAAATCCTGCAGTCTGTTCATACTATGGTGTGCAAACCAATGGCAATGATGTCATCTTCCCATATTTTGATACCAATGGACAACGCATAGGATCAAAGACCAGACGCAAAGGTAAACATTTTACATGGGACACTAAGAACTCTCAGCCAGCAAGAATGTTTGGCTATCAGACCCTGGCTAAGATGTCTAAGGGCAAGGCAGACACCTTGGTCATCACTGAGGGTGAAGCTGATGCCCTTGCTGCCTTTCAAATGATCAACAAGATCAGACCTGATGCTACCAATGTGAGCCATGATCGCACCATAGTTCCTGTGATCAGCATCAAGTCAGGAATGCAGTCAGCTATCAAGGACATTCAAGAGCACCTTGAAACATTAGAGACATACAAGAAAGTCTACTTCTGTTTTGACAATGAACCTAGGGCACAAGAGATAGCTGAGAAGTGTGCCAAGAAACTTAGCCCAGGTAAGGCTTACATCATCAAGCTAGAACTAAAGGATGCTTGTGAGTACAGCAAAGCTAAGTTACCAGATCAGTTCAGGAACCACATGTCTGAAGCAGAGCAATACACACCAAGTGGTATTGTCAATGCAGGGTCAAACTTTGATGGTCTATGGGCTGAGACAAACCTGATGAGCATCCCCTTCCCTTGGCCCAAGTTGCAAGCTAAGACGTTAGGCATCAGGGCCAGAGAGATAACCACATGGGCAGCTGGCACAGGAGTAGGTAAGAGTTCTATTCTGAGAGAGATGCAGCACTTTTACTTGAAGAACACAGAGCACAACATAGGCATCATAGCCCTTGAAGAATCAGTGGATCGTACTCGTAAAGGAATCATGGCGGTAGAAGCAAATGATCGTCTACATCTTAATGAAGTATTCACTAAGTATTCGAAAGAACAGATTCGTGAATACTACAAAGCTACCCTGGCTGATGATCGTGTCTATATCTATGACCATTTTGGCAGCATGGATGTGGATGACTTGTTGTCAAGGATAAGGTACATGGTGCAAGCCTTTGATTGTAAAATCATTTTCATTGACCACCTTAGCATTTTGGTTAGTGGGCTTGACACAGTTGATGAACGTAGAGGTATCGACAGGGCTATGACATTGCTCAGAAAGTTAACTGAAGAGACTCACTGTTGCGTACATCTTGTTACTCACCTGCGTAGAGTAAGTGGAGATAAATCACATGAGGATGGAGTGGAAGTTAACCTTGGTCATCTGCGTGGTAGTCATGGTATTGCTCAAATTAGTGATAGCGTTATTGCAATGGAACGTGACACTCAGTCCGATGATCCCATTGTGAGCAACACCAGTACCATCAGAGTACTCAAGTGCAGATACACTGGTGATGTTGGCAAAGCTGATGATTTGCTTTATGATAAAAAGACAGGTAGGATGGAGCCTATCATCTTGAAGGAAGAGTTTTAATGGCACAGAAACAAACATCTACTTACACACCAAGGAACAAGACCAAGAGAAGAAACAAGTTAAGACCACTGAATGTTCGTAAGAAGCTAGGACCACACTCTAGTTTCAGGGGCATGAAGTCTAAAGCTAGAGGACAAGGATGACTGAAGTTGTCATAGACATAGAAACTGATGGGCTAAATCCCAGCAAGATACATTGTATCAGTTGTCTTGACAGACAGGAGGATCTGGTTCGCACATATGTCAGCAATAAGGACAATTGTGTGGGCCAGTATCTCTCCAGGTTTGACAAGGTGATAGCACACAATGGCTGTGGGTTTGACTTCAGAGTACTGAGTCAGCTGTGGGGTATCAACTTGCCCTTCAGTGTTCTGCAAGATACTTTGATCATGTCCATGATGAGTGAACACAATCCACAAGGTGGGCATAGCCTACAGGCATGGGGTGAACGTCTAGGTTTTCCCAAGATGGATTACCAAGGTGGATGGGAACGCTTGACAGACGAGATGGTAGAGTATTGTGAACAAGATGTCAGGGTTTGCTCCAAGGTCTATGACGTAGTGACCAAGGCTTTGTCTAACTTTAGCCATGAGTCTATCAGAACTGAGCACATGATGAAGATAGTCAGTGAACGTATCAGTAGGGTAGGCTTCAAGCTGAATAAACAATCTACCATCGAGCTATACAATCAACTGCTAGAGGAACAAGACAAGATATCCTTACAGTGTAAGACCATCTTTCCACCTAAGATCATAGATCGTGGCTATAGTGAGAAGACAGGTAAGAAGCTCAAGGATAAGGTAATAGAATTCAACCCTGCTAGCAGACAACAAATAGGTGAACGTCTGATAGAGCTTGGATGGAAACCTAAAAAGCTAACAGACACAGGTAAACCAAAGGTAGATGAGACAACCCTGGGTGAGTGTCCCCTTGAGGAAGCACAAGTGTTCGCCAGATACTTTCTGCTACAGAAACGCACCAGCCAGATCAAGTCATGGTTAAAGCATTGCTCTGAGCAAGGACGTGTACATTGTGAGTATCGAACCCTGGGTGCTATCACCAACAGGATGTCTTGTGTCAACCCTAACCTACAACAGATACCAGCTGTGCGTACACCTTATGGCAAAGAGTGTAGACAAGTATGGGAAGCTAGCCCAGGTAAAATACTTATAGATACTGATGCTAGTGGTCTTGAACTCAGGGTGTTAGCACACTATATGAATGATAAGAAGTTTATCCAAGAGCTACTCACTGGTGATGTACATACGGCTAATCAAAAGATGGCAGGATTAAAGACAAGAGATCAAGCAAAGACATTCATCTATGCTTTGCTCTATGGTGCAGGTGATGCCAAAATTGGTGCAGTGGTTGACGGTAGTTACAAGCAAGGATCTAAGTTGCGAGAAAGGTTTATGAAAAACATGCCAGCCTATCGCAAGTTTAGTGAAGAGGTCATCAAGAAAGGAACCACCAAGGGTAAGCTCAAAGCAATAGACGGTAGGATACTAGACGTTAGAAGTGCACATGCAAGCATCAACACATTGATCCAAGGGTCTAGCGCAGTGCTTATGAAAGAATGGTTCATCCAGACAGACAAAGTGTTACGACAGGAGAAAGCAAATGCAAACATAGTAGCAATGGTACATGATGAAATGGTGATAGAAGCAGAAGAAAGTGCTTGCACCATTGTCAGAGATAGTGTAAAAGAAGCAATGAGCAGAGTAAACGATAAGTTTAAATTACGATGCCCATTAGATTGTGATTTTCAAACTGGTAAGAATTGGAGTGAGATACACTAATGCCAAAACAACCCACACATTACATCGAAGGTCTTATGAACTATGCCCACATCACTGAGGGTAATCAAGACCAATATGGAAACTACAGCATCTGCCTTGTACTTGAAGGTGACAATGTTCGCAAGGCAAGAGACCTGAGTCTCAAGGTAAATCAAAACCCAGAAAAGTATGATGGTATGGCTTTTGTTAACTTGAGGTCACAGTTCCCTCCTAACTTGTTCGACAAAGAAGGTGCTGAGTACACTGGACCTACCATGCTAGAGAATGGTTGCAAGGTGGTAGCAAGAGTGGCACAGAAACCGTACAGCTATAATGGTAGGAACGGTATCAGCACAAGGCTCAGTGCATTGAAGCTGATAGATCCAGTAGAGTACAAGACTGAAGACTCTGGTAAGTCGTCCAGCTTCGAAGAGTCTGACGAGGCTCCCTGGTAGTGCCAAAAAAGAAATACGGCCATTGGGACGTAGAGATGGTAGGCGAGTTCAATCCTAGTGATCATTTTGGATTCGTCTACCAGATCACTCATATAGAAACTGGTAAGTTCTATATTGGCTGTAAGCACCTACACAGACACAAGAAGACAAAGCGTGTTGGTGAAAGCAATTGGAAGTATTATTGCAGTAGCTCTAAGCATCTGCAGCCAGACATCGAACAGTATGGTAAGAAAGCATTTAAGTTTGAGATTCTCATAATGTGTAAGAACAAGCGTGATCTTTACTATAACGAGGAGAAGTTACAGTTTGATCTTGATGTACTTGGCAAAGCTAATGCTTACAATATGCACATAGGTGGTAAAAGATTTTATCGTCCTGTGGAAAGTTACGGTGAAGAATTTAGACAGAAGATGTCAGAGCTAGGATCAGGAGTAAAGAATAGTGGTTACAGGGGTCCATTTACAATTACTTATAAAACAGGAGCTACAGTTACTGTAGATGATAAGCCTCTTAATCATTTTGCTGCTATTCATGGGTATGATGATTCTAGTTTATACAAAGTAGCTAACGGTAAATTAAAATCTCACAAGAACATAGCAAAGGTAGAGTTCCATGACAAAAAAGATTGACACCCTGGTGGACGATATCTACGAATTACTAGACAAGGGATCTAAGGATCTCAACAAGGTTAACTTGATTGTCATGGGCGTAGAGATACAAGATGCCATGAGAAAACAACTATGGGTCAGTGCCAGTGAGCGTAAACCCACCCTGCGTATGTCTAACATAGGTAAGCCATGCACCAGGGCAACTTGGTATGACATGAATGGTGATGACAAAGCTGAACCATTTACACCACAGACCAAGTTGAAGTTCATCATTGGTGACATTGTTGAGTCAGTGTTATTGTTTCTTGCCAAGGAAGCTGGACACACTGTGGAAGGTGAGCAAAAAGAAATAGAGATAGATGGCATCAAAGGTCACATAGATGCTATCATAGATGGTGAGCTAGTTGATGTTAAGTCAGCAAGTAGTTTCAGCATGAATAAATTTAGAAAGGGTACACTACCAAAGGATGATCCATTTGGATACATCAGTCAGATCAGTGGCTATGCAAATGCTCTTGACAAGAAAGCTGGTACATTTCTAGCGTTTGACAAATCCAGCGGTGCACTTGTCACCTATACGCACAAAGAGATAGAGGACACCAGTAAAAAGATAGCCTCCTTGAAAGAGGTAGTAGATCAACCTGAACCACCAGAGAGATGCTTTAGTCCTGTTACAGAAAAGAAGACAGGAAAGAAAAAACTGAACATTAACTGTTCATATTGTTCTCACAAGATGACATGTTGGGAAGATCAAAAGATCAGGAAAGCGTTCAGTGGTAGATCTCCTGTGTTCTATATTGGAGAAGAGGACAATGGACACACTTTCTGATGAACAAGTACATGACTTGAGTCAAGCCTATGATGCTTATGAAATCATAGATATACTTGACATCGAGTCAGAAGAACTTATATCTCTGTTAAGACGCAGAGTAGCAAGAAACATTAAACTATTTGATTTAAGGCCAGTAGACTGTAATGATTAAAATTGATTATAACCGTGACATCTTAATCGATACCCTAGGTTTTAACAGGCTGAAGGAATCATATATGACAGAGAATGAGGTGAGTCCACAAGACAGATTCGCCAAGGTAAGTGAGGAGTTTGCAAGTAATGAAGATCATGCTCAACGTCTTTACGACTATTCTAGCCAGCATTGGCTCAGTTATTCGACTCCTATATTATCATATGGGCGTTCTAGGCGTGGTCTTCCCATTAGCTGTTATCTTAATTATATACATGATAGTTCAGAGGGGTTAGTTGATAATCTTAGTGAGACTAATTGGCTCAGTATGCTGGGTGGTGGTGTGGGTGTTGGCTTTGGTATTCGGTCTAGTGACGATAAGTCTACAGGCGTTATGCCCCACCTCAAGATGTATGATGCGTCTAGTCTTGCTTACAGGCAAGGCCGTACTCGCAGGGGTAGCTATGCTGCTTACCTTGATATTAGCCATCCTGATGTTCTTTTATTTCTTGAGATGCGGAAGCCTACTGGAGATCAAAACTTCAGATGCCTTAACCTGCATCATGGGATTAACATAACAGATGACTTCATGCAGATAATAGAAAACTGTATGACAAACCCCTATGCTGATGACACATGGGAGCTAGTTGATCCACATTCTAAACAAGTAAGGGACACTGTGTCTGCCAAGGAGTTATGGCAACGTATCCTAGAGATGCGTATGCAAACTGGTGAACCTTATATTCATTTCATAGACAGATCTAATGAGAAGCTACCATTCTGGTTAAAGAACAGAGGGCTAAAGGTAAACCAATCTAATTTATGCTCAGAGATAATCTTACCTACCAGCGTAGATCGAACAGCTGTGTGTTGTCTTAGCTCTGTCAACCTGGAATACTTTGATGATTGGAAAGATCATCCTAAGTTTATGCAGGACACCTTGGAGATGTTAGACAATGTGCTTCAGAAGTTTATTGATAATGCTCCTGACACTATCAGTAGGGCTAGGCATAGTGCAATGCGGGAACGTTCAGTCGGAGTGGGTGCACTTGGATTCCATGCGTACCTACAGAAACGAAACGTACCCTTTGAGTCTGCAATTGCCAAGTCTCTTAACAATAGAATATTCAGAACCATCAGACAACAACTTGACGAGGCAAACATATACCTGGGAAACATCAGAGGAGAAGCACCTGATGCAGCAGGAACAGGACTACGTTGTAGTCACGTTACTGCAATTGCTCCCAATGCTTCAAGTTCAATTATCATGGGAAACACATCACCATCAATTGAACCTTGGAGAGCTAATGCCTACCGCCAAGATACGCTTAGTGGTTCCTTTCTGAATAAGAATAAGTTTCTTGATAAGATCATCATGGACAAATGTGACAAGGATAAGAAGCTAAATTATGATCGCATCTGGTCAAGCATCATTGCCAACGATGGCTCTGTGCAACATCTAAAGTGTATGACAGACCAAGAGAAGGAAGTCTTCAAGACAGCAATGGAGTTAGATCAAAGGTGGATCATTGAACATGCTGCAGATAGACAACAATACCTTGACCAGTCACAGTCCTTGAATGTTTTTTTCAGACCTGATGTTGACATCAAGTATCTACATGCTGTACATTTCCTGGCATGGAAGAAAGGGTTAAAGACCATGTACTACTGCAGATCTGAGAAGATAGGTAAAGCTGATAAGGTTAGCCGTAAGGTAGAACGCCAGGTCATAGATGAGATAGACATGGAAGCCTTGGCTAGTGGTGATGAATGTCTAGCGTGTGAGGGGTAGAAATGTCTAAACAACTAGAAATATTTCCACAAGATGTGGAACTATTTGATCATACGCAGGACTTAAAAAAGTGTACAAGTTGTCATAGAGACTTACCATTAAGTTCGTACAAGGCATCAGACAGAAGGGTGGATGGGACACCAAGATTAAGAACCAAATGTAATTCTTGTTACATACACAATCAAAAACAAAGAGCTGACTTATTAAAAATAACTCCTCGTCCAGATGATAACTACAAATGTCCTATTTGTTTAAATACTAAAGGTCAATTTTACGAGGATACTAATGATATAACAAGACGAGGGACTATTAATGATAGCTGGTGTCTGGACCATGACCATAGTACAGGAAAATTTAGAGGATGGCTCTGTAATAAATGTAACTCTGCTTTAGGTTTTTTTGGTGATGATGTTGACATAATAAAAAGAGCAGTTAAGTATATGGAGGAATATAGTGCCTGAATTAAAATTACAAGATGAACGGAACTATTTTAAACCATTTCATTACCCTTGGGCCTATGATGCTTGGTTAAAACATGAACAGTCACATTGGTTACACACTGAAGTACCAATGTTGGAAGATGTCAAAGATTGGAAAGACAAACTACAGGCTGATGAAAGGTACTTCCTGACAAACATCTTCAGGTTCTTTACTCAGTCTGACCTAGATGTCAGTGGTGGGTATGTCAATAACTATCTACCTAACTTTCCACAGCCAGAGATTCGGATGATGTTGTCTGGTTTTGCAGCCAGGGAAGCGTTACACGTTGCTGCCTATAGTCATTTGATTGAATCCCTGGGTATGCCAGAGTCTACCTATGCTGAGTTCATGGAGTACGAAGAGATGGTGGAGAAGCATAACTTCTTTGACAAGACAACTAAGTCTAAGCTACCTGTGCCATTGAAGATAGCAGCTATCAGTGCATTTACAGAAGGGCTTGCATTGTTCA
>Ga0255768_10003750_pt1 | contig 15017 bp, 5 predicted proteins | sample 071ome_33_FD_179983 | JGI IMG/M metagenome (GOLD analysis project Ga0255768, IMG submission 179983) | Coastal salt marsh microbial communities from the Groves Creek Marsh, Skidaway Island, Georgia - 071412AT metaG (version 2) | ecosystem: Environmental > Aquatic > Marine > Intertidal zone > Salt...
TGGAAACAGACTTTAGGGAGGTTTTTCAATGGGACTATTTCCAGTAGATAAAAGTGAAGAATTTATTCAAGAAGGTATGACATTAATCACTGAGACAGATAGTGACAGACTCTTAGACGCTGCTGCAAGGAAGCGTAGGGCACAGAAGAAGGAAGAACTATACCCAATGCCCGAAGACCGTCTAGAACGCCCTTGTGGAGGCGCAGGTGGATTTGATGATTTTGTAGAGCGTTGGCACGAGTGAATAAATAGAAACAGCCTATTGCTGTGTCTAAATGCCTGACTTCCAGACATTCAAAGATCTGAGTGTTACTTTCAAGAAGCATCCCGTTACCAACGATATTGTGGTAGCGAAAGATAAGGCAGCTATTACGCAATCTATCACTGCTCTTCTTCTTACAATTAAGGGTGAAAGACCATTTCAACCTAACTTAGGGTCTGATTTGACTAGTTTGTTATTTGAACCACTTGATTATGGTACTAGTGCTTTGATTACATCTAGAATTAGAGATGTATTGAATCGCTATGAACCACGAATCGAAGTAGATGCAATTCGTTGTATTCCTGATGAAATGAACAACGGTTATGATGTTGAAATGACGTATAGTATTGTTGGTAGAAAAGACACACCAGTAACTGTAGAATTCTTCTTAGAGCGTACACGATAATGCCTTATACTCAGGTTGCCAACTTAGACTTTGAAGATATCAAGATTGCTCTGAAAGAGTATCTTAGATCACAATCAGATTTTACTGATTATGACTTTGATGGATCTGCGTTATCGACGCTGATTGATACCCTTGCCTATAATACCTATTATACGGCGTTCAATGCCAATATGGCAGTCAATGAACTATTCATTGAATCTGCCACGTTGAGAGACAACGTAGTATCGTTAGCGAAGCAATTAGGGTACAGACCCAAGAGTGCTACTGCTCCTACTGCGTATGTCTCTTTTACTGTCACATATGACAATCCAACAACTGATACAGAACTAATTCTTAAGAAGGGAACAGGATTCATTGCTTCTTATGATGAGAACATTTATCAGTATGTCGTTCAGGATGATGTAACTGCACAAGTAGCAAACAATACAGCAATCTTTGAGAATGTAGAGATCAAAGAAGGATCTTTGCTAGTAAACACATTTGTTGTCAATAGTGCTAGCAAGAGTCAGAGATTTATTCTCGATAACGAAGATATTGATACCACTACTATTAGAGTAAGAGTATACCCAGGTGGTGGCAGTTTTAATGAACCATATCTATTAGCAGACAATATCCTAGGTGTTGATAGTACATCTAAGGTATTCTTCCTTGATGAGATTGAGGATGAAAGATATGAGATTCTATTAGGAGATGGTGTTCTTGGTAGAAAATTAGAGAACAACTCTCGTGTTGAAGTATCATACCTTACAACAAATGCTGCTGAGAGCAATGGTGTCAAGACATTTGTATTCAGTGGTGTTTTAGAGAACCCCAATGGTGTTACTCCACAAACAAGTGTAAGTATTGATTCTAGCGTTGCTGCTTCTGGTGGAGAAGCACTAGAAACTATAAAGAAGATCAAGTATACCGCCCCCAAATCATTTGGTGCTCAGGACCGCGCTGTAACCGCCCAGGACTACGAAGCAATCGTTCGTAAGATATATCCTGCCACTAGTGACATTATCATCTTTGGAGGCGAAGATCAGGACCCACCAGAGTATGGTAAAGTATTCATTGCACTGAAACCAAAAGACGCAAGTTATTTGACATCTTTGACAAAGAACAATATTGTTGCTGAGTTGGAGAAGTATGTTGTTGCATCTGTAGAACCTAGGATTGTTGATCCATCTATTTTGTTTGTTGAGTTGTCTAGTAAGATCTATTACAATGGATCTTCGACTGATCAGACACCATCTCAGATTAGAGACAAGGTGATTGGTGCTGTACAAAACTATCTTGATAATTCTGATACAGAAAAGTTCAACGGTAAGTTTAGATACAGTAAAGCAGTTGGCGTTATTGATGATGCAGACCGTAACATCAATTCCAATTTAACAGAAGTCACAATGAGAAAAGACTTCTATCCTTCTCTCAATTCTACATTCTATTATGAGTTATGTTTCCAAAATGCGTTCGACACTGAGTGCGACGATCCTATTCTTTCGTCTACTGCCTTTAGGGTTACTGAGTATCCTAATTTCGATGTCTATGTTGAAGACAGGGCAGGCAAAATCGTCCTATATACAATAGATAGCGCATCTGGCGAAAAAGTTGTCCTTGACAGCGATATTGGCGATATTGATTATGTAAAAGGTGAACTGAAGATGTATGCTCTGACTATCATCAGAGGAAGCTTCTTCGACAATCGTATCTCCGTAAGAGTCAAGCCCCTTTCAAATGATATCAAGGCAGTCCGTGAGGTCTATCTTGACGTTGACGTTGCGAATTCCTCGTTCACTGCATACAAAGAGTAAGTAAATGCCTGCTGTAAAGACTAAGAGAATTTCTGCTCTGATTGAGTCCCAGCTTCCAGAATTCATTTCTTCAGAATACGAACTATTCAGTAAGTTTGTATCGAAGTATTATGAAGCACAGGAAGTTCAGGGTGGTCCCTTGGATATTCTTAGTAATATTCAAAAGTATGCTGATATTAGTTACTACGAAAAAAATCTACTGAAGCAAAACGATGTTCTTGCTGTCAGCATTAATGAGTCATCTTCTTTTATTACTCTTGAGGACGCAACTTCATTTCCAAAGAAAAATGGTTATGTAAGAATTGATGATGAGATCATCTTTTACGAAAGCAGAACAGATACAGAACTACAGAACTGTTTTAGAGGTGTTAGTGGCAATACATCCCTAGGTGATCTATACGAAGCAAGCAATTTTGAGACTACAGAGTCTGCATCTCACAATGCAGGACAGAGAGTTTATAATGTTAGTAACCTTTTCCTGTATGCACTTGTTAGAAATTTTGAAAGTCAGTATCTAGCAGGATTTCCTCAAAAGTATTTGAGGGGTGAAGTAGATAAGAGAACTCTGATCAAGAACATCTCTAAGTTCTATAGAGCAAAAGGAACTACAAGTTCTATCAAGTTTATCTTTAATACTATTGTTACTTCTGATGCTGAGAATAAACCAGAAGTATATAAACCAAAAGATTTTACATACAAGGCATCCAACGCTGATTGGATCAATGTATACGCTGTAAAAGCGAAAGTTATCAGTGGTGACCCCAAGAGTCTTATTGGACTCAAAATAGAACAATCTGCTACCACTGAATATGGATATGCTTCTGCTACCGTAGATAACGTCTATGCTGACGGTACATCAGATGGTGAGCAGATATACAACATTGTCCTAGCACCAGAGACGGTCAATGGCGAATTTGCTGTATCTACAAAGACTAAACTAAGACAAACCCTTACAGGAACTGCTTCTACTGGAGATAGAATCAACGTAGAATCTACAGTTGGTTGGGAAGCTCCTGGATCAGTAACTATTGGAACTGAGATTATTAGTTTTAAGGAAAAAACTATAACTCAGTTTATTATCGAAAACAGACAACCATCTGGTGCTGTAGTTCATTCTGCAAATACACCAGTATACAAACCCGTTCTCCTGAAGAGTGGTAGTGTATCTCTACTGTCTCTTGGTGTAGTATATAATCTTCTCCCTAAAGATGGTCAACCATATGCAACACCTGGAGATCAAATCCAAGTTTCAAAACCAGGATTTGAGACTGATGATCCAAAAATTATTAAACTAGGAACAAATCAACCACGTTGGTTCTTTGATCAACTGACAGATCCTGTTGCACCGACTCAAACCGAAGTTCAAACTGCACTAGAACAAGTATCTACTGATGTCTCTGCTATTTTTGCAGATGATCAATACTATTATATCACATCTTCTAGTTTCCCATCACATAAAATTCTAGATGGATCTACTGTCACTCAGACAATTCAAGATCAGAAGTTACTTCGTATTATTAGAAAGCAAGCAAGTAGAACTACTGAAGTATACAAGACTCCAAAAAGAGACGTTGGTATTGCAGTAAATGGTGTTCCTTTCTATGGATTTAGAGATACTGACAGTATTAGATTTGGTAAGTTAGAAAAAATTACCGTTGATATTCAGGGAAGAGGATACAACAAACCACCATTTGTTTTAGTCGATGGTGTACCAAACAAAGCGCGAGCAATCTTGTCTGGACAGGTAGTTGAGAGCATCACTGTAAATACTGATGATGTTTTCCCAAGAACTCCTGAGATTACTATTACTTCTGGTAGAGGGGCGGATGTTAGAGCCGTTGTTACTGATGGAAAAGTAACAAGTCTAATTATTGATAATCCTGGTGAGTTCTATTCTTCACCACCTGTTGTTCAGATTAGAGACAGAGCAGGAAGAGGAAGATTTGCTAGTTTTGATGCAGTTGTCAATACTGATGGTGAAATTACTGGATTTACCAAGATTGAAGAAGGAAACTTCTACAATCAAGATACAGTCATTGTAGACATTATTCCTGCTGGTACTGGTGCTGTTGGTATTCCAGAACTAAAAGAATGGAACTTTAACAGATATGAAAAACTCAAGAATAGATTCCTTGATACTGAAAACGGATATGTTTTCAAAAATTATAATGGTGTTCTAGAGTATGGATACGGTTACGTTGCTAACCCTAAGGCACTTCGTGTTGCTCTCAATGACAACATTAATAATGCAGGTACTGAACCTGCTACAAAAACACACTCGGCAATTATTGGATTTGCTTATGATGGAAATCCAATCTACGGTCCATTTGGTCATGAGAATCCACTAGATTCTAATTCTTCTATTGTTAGAATGACTTCTAGTTATGCTATCAATGGTAGTAGAAGAGAAGGACCATCTATTTCCCAGTATCCATTGGGATCTTTTGTCAATGATTACACCTATACCCATAAGAGTGGTTCACTAGACGAAAACAATGGAAGATTTTGTGTTACCCCAGAATTTCCGAAAGGAACTTATGCTTATTTCCTTACTATTGATAGCAATCAAGTACCGCAATATCCATACATTTTAGGAGATAAGTTCTATTCACTACCTGTGGATAGTAACTACAATTCAAATATCAACCAAGAAGACATTCCTAAGAATTCTAAGAAGTTCTTTACTGCTGGAATGCAAGGTAATGGTTCTGGTCTAATTGCAAACATTGCAGAAGTTAAGTCTGGAACTATTGACAGTATTGATGTTGTAAGATCTTCAAACAACTTCTCTGTCAACTCAAAACTGTATTTTGAAAACAGAGGAACTGAAGGATCCGAAGTAGAAGCGTTGGTTTCTTCTGTCAAAGGAAGAGATGTAGAATATATTGAGTCAAAAGAAAACAAAGTAGTAAAACTAACTACAATCCAAAGTGCATACCTATTTGCTAATGATACTCTGAATCAACCATCATCTGGTGCATCTGGATCTATTGTAGGAACTGTCAAGAGTGATAACCAGATCGTTCTCAGAAATGTAGTTGGAACTTTTGATAATACAGGAACTTTCTCTGCTACTATCAAAACTTTTACAATTCTATTAGACCAGAGAAGTTCTTACACTCAAGGTGCTATTCTTAGTCTTACTGATGGCATCAATGCACCTGTTGCTAAAGGTGAAGTTCTGGAAGGAACTAGTGGTCAGAACTTGGTAAAAATTAAAGTTACGGAAGGAACTTGGGTAGTCAACGATGATTACTTTATTCAATCTAGTAATCTATTCAATACTTCTGGCACCAAGGTTGTTCGTTTGACATCTACTAGTGATGGACTAGAACCATTTGAAGTCAATCAAAGTGTTGCACTCATTGAGACATCTGATAATCACGGTCTTGGTGTTGGTGATAGAGTAAACATTGATGTAAACCCTGACGATGCTCTCAAGACAAAAACATACTATCTCAGAAAGAGACTATATCAAGAAGCAATTCTAGTTCCACCTGAGAATAATACACAGATTGAATTCACAGGAATTGGTCGCTATGAAATTCTTAATGGTGGTGCTGATTATACAGCTGGCACTTACACTAATGTTGCTCTTACTGGTGGATCTGGATCTGGAGCAACTGCTACCTTTACGGTATCTGATGCAGGTATAGTTTCTTCTATTCAATTCCAAAACCTAGGTTCTGGATATGCAAGAGGAGATTATCTTACTGTTGCAGATGAATCTCTTGTTAGATCTGGTGCATCTGTATCTACCGCTAGATTTACTCTATATGTTGGACATGCAGGCATTTCTTCTTCTGCTACACGTCTAGTAGTACAAAGTGCTATTGGATATGCTGTAGGAGATCAGATCCAAGTTGGTGCAGAAGTAATGCGAATTGGATCTATTATTGATGGCGATCTGATAGTAGAAAGAGCACAAGAGGGAACTAAAGCAGTAGATCACTTTGATGGTCAGGTTGTCTCTCTATACAAACCAAGATACAATTTTGCAACCAATTTCCAAATCTTCTCCACAGGAACTTCTGGTTATATTCAGTCTTATGACCCAGACACTCAAAAAGTTATTATTACTTATGACTATGCAACTCTAAAGTCTAATGCTGACGAAGTTGTTTTAAGTTCTAGTTTCTTTGATTCTAGCGATCCACAAAGATTGGTATCTGTTCAGTCTGCAACAGAACTAGAATATAAGTTTGAGTTTTCAGACGACAACGTAACCTTTATTCCCAATCCAAATATTGCTCTACAAGAGTTCTATAAGTATAAGTTTGATACGTCTCATTCTAGTCTCACTGGAACTTACTTTGATGTAAGTCCCAGTAGAAACTATAATGTCATTACGCAAGAGAAGATTGAATCGACTATCTTACCTGGAAACCCTGGTGCATTCACAGATCTTAAGTTTGGTTTTGGTTCTAGGTTGTCTGATAACGACTATCAAACTAAGAGAGGAACTGATTTTACAAACTTCTACTATTTTGATAGAAAGAATGTAGTTTCCTCTGGTGGTGCGTACTTCAATATTATAACAGATCCTCTTCAAGGTGACAAGACCGTAATTTATGTAACTCCAAATAGATTTGTTTATGATGTTCCATCCACACCACTATGGGACGGTTCTGGAACTATCACATACACTACGACTGGTCAGTTTGCAGTTGGCAGAATTAATTCTGCTTCTCTAATCAATCTAGGTCTAAACTACAAGAAAGTTCCTACAATTATTGGTGTAGAACCAAATACTAACTTTAGAGCAAGAGCAACTGTTTTGTTTGATACAGACAGTCAGACTATTGTAGGTATTCGTATTGATGATAAAGGATCAAATTATGTCAATCCAAGAGTTGTAATTACTAAGGGCGATGGAGTAGATGCTACATTTAATATTGTAGCAAGAGAAGGAGAAATTTTCTCGGTTGTTGTTGACAATCCTGGAAGAGGATATACATTTGCTCCTGAAGTTGAGATTATCGAAAGTGATACTGAACTCTATGCAGAAAGTACAACTGTTGGTGTTCCTCAGAGTGTTAGCATTGTAAACAACGGTGGAGCATTCCATCTAGATTCTACAGTATCATCTGACTTTACTTCTAAGTATGTTGTATCTCTGACCAATATTGTAGGCAACTTTAGAATTGGTGAGAAAGTTGAACAGATTGTAGATGGCAACGTAGTTTTCCGTGCTACTGTTTCTGAGTGGAGACCTGGATCAAACCTGCTGAAGATTGAAAAAGCAGAAAACATTCTAAGACAAGGCATTGCTCTAACTGCACAGCAAGGAGTCTCTGGTGTTGTCAAGTCTATCTTTATTACTGAGTTTGATTCTGTAATCTCTAGTTTCTATGATAATCTAGGTTACTACAAGTCCGATCGTGGTAAACTGGGTGTATCTAACCAGAAGATTACTGATAGTTTCTTCTATCAAGATTATTCTTATGTTGTAAAATCCAGAACACCCATTGAACAATGGCGTGATCTAATCAAGAGCACTACTCACCCTGCTGGATTCAAACTATTTGGTCAAGTAGACATTGAAGCAACTGCTGCTGCAGAAATGCCAGTAGAGATGCCAAAAGCATCTCACTTTAGTGTCATTCAACTTTGGGATCCAAATAAGAACAAGATTACTGTAGAAAGTACAAAGAGAGTAGTTACTCAAGTAGTTCAGAAAGTAGAAAATCAAAGAATCAGAAAGGCACAGGGATCTGCTGCTACATCCGAATTCTTATTTAATGAACTTCGTGCATTTGAAATTACATTGAATGATGCCTTTGATGGTTACTATGATAATGACGGAAGATTGCAGGGAACTACAAGTTTCCAAATGTTAGATAATCAAGGCAATGCATTCTTCCCTGCAAACTTCAATGCTACTGCAAACAATTTGATTATATCTTTGGATGGTGTTCTACAAGAACCTGGAGTTGCATTTACTGTTAGTGGAGATCAAATTGTATTCTCTGCTCCTCCACTTGGACCCAACCAAAAACAGACTGGCGAAGGACAGACTGATGTTACTCCATATGCAGGCGTTACTTTCTATGGAAAGTATATTGCATTCAAGGATAGTCAGTATAACGATAGATATTTCAAAAAGATTAGAAACATTTATCAAAGAAATGGTAGATGGATTGATGCTGCTAACCAGATTGAAAGAAACATTGACTTTATTATTGAAGAGTCTATTGGATATGGACAGGCAACCCATCCTACACTAGATTGGGCAACTAAAAAAGATGATTACCAAAAAGATATTCGTGAACTATTAAAAGGATACGAACATGATCTACGGTTTGGTGGTAATGTAAAAACATACGATTTTGTTGATTACTTCTCTGAAAGCACTGACTATGATTATATTACAAATAACAAAATCAAATCACTTGATATCTTTAGTTACACTACTAGACTAGCAAAACTAGCAATTCGTAATTGGGACTATGTTGATACTAATGTAAATTATATCACAGGATCTACCACAATCAATGTTACCGATAGCAGCAATCTTGCTGTTGGCATGTATATTAGTTCTGGTAGAGCATATCCAGAAGGAACTCAAATTGTATCTATTGATAGTGCTACTCAAGTAACACTCTCTAGAGCGGCAATCGCTAACTCTGGTGGCGGTGGGGGTGCCGCACAGGGCGTTACTAACGTAAGTGGTACAACTGGAAATGGTGTTGGTGCAACAAATACAATTGCTGTTCAACCAGGAGATACGTTCCAAGTAGAAGAAGGTTCTACTTATGTTGTTCCAATTTCTTTCTCTGGAAGTGACCAGGCAACATTCTACTGGAGTGGAATCAACAGTGGAACATATTATGATGCATCTAATCTAATTTCTTCCAACAAAAACTATATTATCGAAGAAGCACTTGGTTGGGCACAAGCAACATATCCTGGTCTCAACTGGGGAACTATCTCCACCAAATGTGGTAGAGATCTAGGTTACATGATTGATGCATACATCTATCACTTAAAATGGGGTGGCAACGAAAGACTAGTAGAATTTGGACAACTATACTACAAGGCTGCTAAGTATCCAAATTCAGAAGAACTCTTGCACATCGATGATGAACTAACTGAAACTATTGCGACTTTCAACTACGCTAAGGATCTTATGATTCTAGCAATGAGAAATGCACTGCAAGCGGGAACTTATACTTCTATTCCTCCAGTAGTTGATCTTAATGTTCTGACCGATACTCAGTTCCCACTTTGTATTGAAGTAGAATCTACGCTACAAACGTATCATGAAATTGTCAATACTATTTTGACAGAGGGTAAAGGACTAGTCGCAAAGACAAGTCAAAATCCAAATAAAAGAGGTAATTGGAGCACTTCTCTAACATATAGTAATATCAATATTATTGGCGATCCTCTACTTCCTGCAAGTGAGTGTGCCGATGTCATTTCTTCTATTGATAGTCTTTATACAAACGTAGAAGAGTTACTCAATGATAACCCCACTACAAGAACACTACCTGATTATGTTGACGGTGAAAATAAAGAATTTGAATTGTATTGGGAAGATGGAACAGAAGTTAATGTGGAAGAAGATGAAGATTTATTCCTCACTCTAAATGCTGTTTTACAAAGACCTAAGTTTACAGCAAACTTCCCTCAAGAAGATGCATACTATATTGATAGAACTGTAATTCCAAACGTACTGAAGTTTGATGTTGCTCCTATTTGGGATCAAGACTTTAGTGCAAAGACAATTGGAGAACCAACAGCAGTAGAAAAAGTTGTTGGTATTGGAGTTGGTAATTATAAGAGACTTACCATCGATTACGATCTAGTTGATGGTGTTCGCAATGGTCCATTCCTAATTCTAGATGTAGAAGACAATACTGTACAGAGCATCGAAGCAGAAGACAATATGTATGTCTTCCTTGATGGCGTTCTTCAACGTAAAGAATTCTCTTACACTGTTGCTGGTCCAAACATCTACTTCAATGTTCCTATTAAAAAGGAAATGAAGATTGACATCCGTTATTTGTATGGAAGAGATGTTGGACAAATTCTAAACATCTATGATTTTGCTCCAGATACCTACTTCTCTAGAGGTACACTGGAAGTTCCTTCTGTACCATTAGCTATCAGACAAACATTCTCTTCATTTGCATGGATGGGTGATAAGATTGGACAACCAATTCACCTCTGGCAGCAAAGAGGAGATGGCACATACAATGTCATTGCAGAACTTTCAAACTTTATTATTAGTGGATCTAATTTCATCTTTGATATCAAATCTCAGAAGGCATCTTTTGAAGAGAATCTAGATTATGTGTTTGCCGTCAAAGGAGCATATGATCGTACATTTACCATTGCACATGGTGATGTAGGAACACCAGTATTGATTTATGACACAGATGATCTGGGCAGAAATCTATTAAAAGATGATAGTCAGATTTGGTCTGGAACAGTTCTTAGAAAAACATTCAAAACTCCATTTGTATCATTGTCTAATGATGACAAGATTCGAGTTGAGGGAGAAGATGTTTTTAGAAAAGTCAAATTGCTTCCCAGTGTTACAACTAGCACAGAAGGTAGAGATGGAGAGCAGGTTTCTAATAAGAACTTTGGATCTGTCTCAATTGAGACTTACACTGGAGTCACTCGTGGAGAGGGTCTAAGTGTTATTGCTACCATTGAAAACGGTGTTGTTGTTTCGCTAACTTGGAACCAACGTAGTTATGATCCACTAACGCAACCAACTGCATATCAATATTATACACCACCTGTACTTAATTTCATTCCTAAGAATGGACAAGGCGGTGGTGCTAGTGCAAAAGTTCTAGTAAGTAAAGGTCAAGTTGTCAGTGTTGAACTAGTAAATGGTGGATCTGGATATACAGAAGCACCACAGGTAGTTGTAGCAAGAAGATTTGAAGTTCTAACAGAAAGAGACATTGGTGTTTCTCTAATCAATGTTGGAATTAATCCTTATGTCGAAGGATTTGGCATGACTGCCATTTCCACAATCGATACTCTAAGTGATGCTGGTCTTCAAAATGTTACTTCTGGATCTAGTGTCAGTCTTGGGATTCCTGAGTCTGAGATTTACATCGAAAGAGTATTTACTCCAGATGAGATTGAAGTATTCTCTATTGGTGGACCACTTGACCCAGAAAGAGACTCCGTAGAATTCTTTAGTTCTACCAATACTTCTGCTGACGAAGTTCAAGTTATTGATGTATTCCCAGAAGTAACAGTTGTCTCTGCACAAATGCAGAGAGTTGTTTCTGCTACTACTATTAGTGTTGACAGACAAATCACCACTACAGTACAAAATCTCATTCCTAATGACGCACTATCTAACATCAACTACTTTGAAGTTGGTGCATACTTGGATGTTGACTTCGATTCTACTGACACAATTGCATTCATTCCAGACACCTACAAGTTCTACCCACAAGGTTACTTGTTAGTTGGTAATGAAGTAGTTTACTATAACCGCAAACTTCCAGATCGTTTCCTCTATATTCTCCGTGGTGAAAATAATACTACTGCACAAAACTGGCCAGCTGGAACGTTCCTAAGACAAATTCCTGCACCTGTTTCTGTATCCTCTGCTGCAATTGTTGCAATCGAATCTGAAAGCAAAATTACTACAGTCAATGTAGGAGCAACTGCTAAGGTTGAGAGAGTAACTCAAAGACAAATTACTTCACCAACGTTCTCCGTAACTAAGGATGCACTTGAGGTTGTAATTACTCCACCCCCAGGCGGTGTAGTTGACGGATATGAAGAATCTGCATTTATTACAGATCCTATTATCAAGAGAGATGGTTCTTCCGTTGATCTGATTGATGTTGGTGGACTATATTTTGTTACCAAACGAAATCTAACAGAAGTACAAGTTACAAACTCTGTATTTGGTGTTGGTCAAGAATATATTGGCAAGTATGAGAAGACAAATGCTGGACATGTCATTTCATTCTTTGATGGTATTTTTGATGATGGTGCATGTGGAGTATCTGGTCTCACTCTTAATGAGTTTAGCACATACTTCCCCGCATTTACTCTTGCAGACTTTACCGAAAGAGGAGACTCTAGTTATACCAAGTCAGGTGCTAAGTTTAATTTGTTACCTCCTTCAATTCAAAATCCCGCAGCAATTGTCACATCTTCTGATGCAATCACTGGTGGAACGTATGGTGGAACGGCAACAACTCTTTCCGTTTCCAGCACAGAATTCTTCCCAAGTTCTGGATATCTCTTCTTAGCAACTTCCTTGGTGGGTGTTGGTGGTTGTGTTATTTCTTATACAGGCAAGACAGCGACTACGTTTACAGGGTGTGCAGTTGTCAGAGAACATGAAGTCTTAGGAACAAATGGAGGACTAGTTGTTGCGAACGACACTAATGTTGTTCCGCATGTTCTTTCCTAAATATCGATATAAATATAAATAACTCAGGCACAAACTACAACGTCGGACAAAGAAACCCATGGCTGCTATTATTTCTGATAAGTTTCGTATTTTTAATGCGAAACAATTCCTAGAGTCTCTAACAGAAGGTGCTACTGACACCAGTGCAGAGCGTTCTAGAATGTACTTCTTTGTGGGTCGTCCACAACCTTGGAGAGCATATCTAGAAATCTATTCCAAGAACGCCACCGCATTTACAGTTGGTGACGAAGTGTACGTAGGAACTTATGCTTCCACTGCCTTCCGTGCTACAATTGCTGCCGTTTATGATAGTGCCCTTTTAGTTTACGACGTTTTTGGCAGCAATGGTGTTAACTCTGCTCCCGCTCTAGGAACTGCACTGAAGTGTAGAACTGGCGGCGCAGGTGGATCCGATACAGGTGCTACTGCAGTCTCTGGTGTATATCGTTACGCAGACGAGAATGTTCCCCCTCTGCCTCTCGATAACCAAACAGAAAAGGTTGGTCTCTACGACGAAATTATCGCTGCTAAGCGTATCACTGATGCTTTTGCAAGAACCGTCATCCGCCGTTACAACTGGGATCTAGTTGCTAATCCTAAGTTTGACATGTGGAAGCCTGACTACTCTGATACCCCTGGTGGCGGTGGTCAGATTGGTAAGGCAACTGCAACTGGTGCTACCAGCATTGCTGATGCTAAGTTCTATGTAATGAACTCTGCATATGAAGTATTTAAGTGTCTCTACAATGGAGAGAATCCTTCTAATAGCACTGGTCAGAACGCAACTGAAGAACCAACTGTAGCAGGTGCAAACTACGATGCTGCTACTGGTCTCTATACTGAAACCACTGGCGCTGGTTACATCTGGAAGTACATGTACACCATCCCAACCGATGATGTTCTGAAGTTCCTCTCTTCCGACTTTATGCCAATCGTTCTTCCTGGCAACACATCTAGAACAAACGTTGTTTCTGCTGCTGTTGCTGGTGCATGTGACGTTGCACTAATCGAAGACACAGGTGCAGGTCTCCCTGCTTCTCAAACACTATACACTTCTATCAAGGGTGATGGAACTGGTGGTGTTGTTGAGTTTGTAACAAATGGTTCTGGTGGTATCACTTCCGCATCTATTCAAGCACGTGGATCTGGTTACACCTATGCTAATGTCCTCCTAGGAAATGGCAACCTCTTCTCTGATGCTGGTCTAACCACTGGAGTTGCTACTGCTAGTGGTGCAACTGGTGCTATTGAAGTTGTCCTTCCTCCTCTAGGTGGTCATGGTTTCGACCACGAAACAGAACTTAATGGTAAGCGTGTGATGACGAACATCCGCCTAACCTATTCTGAAGGTTCTGGTGACTTCCCTGTTGATAACGACTTCCGCCGCATCGGTATCGTTGCTGACCCATATAACTGGGGTACAACTTCTTATGCAACTGCCGACACTCTCTCTGGTCTAAAGGCAGTCAAGATCACTGGTGCTACTGCTGATTTCAACCCTGACGAGACTATTGTTCAGACTGTAACTGGTGGTACTGCAAAAGGAACTGTTGTTTCTTGGACACTTGACAGTGGTTCTACTACCGCTGGTGTTCTTAAGTACATCCAAACCTCTGATGCACACACTGATCAGGGTGTTGTAAGAGCATTCGAGAGCAATGCTGCTAACGCAATCACTGGCGAAGCATCTGCTGCATCTGGTAATGTTGATACTGGTTACGCTTCTGCACTTCTAGGTTCTTCCTTCACTGCAGGTCTTGCTAATCCAGAGATCGAGAACAACTCGGGTAATGTAATTTACATCGAGAACCGTCGTCTCATCACTCGTGCTCCTGACCAAATCGAAGATATCAAACTAGTAATCGAATTCTGATGTGAGAGAGACATCAAGAATCCCCCCAGCAATGGGGGGATTTTTTTTATCTCTACTAAATACTAGGGACAAGATGCTAGTATTTGGCGGAGTACAATGCCACAAAAGACTAACCTTAATGTAAATCCTTACTACGAGGACTTCGACGCGAACAAGAATTTTTATAAGATTCTATTCCGTCCTGGTTACTCTATCCAAGGTAGAGAACTAACACAAGTTCAATCAATTCTTCAGAATCAGATTGAATCTTTTGGTAAGTATGCATTTAAACAGGGGGA
>Ga0255768_10003752_pt1 | contig 15014 bp, 28 predicted proteins | sample 071ome_33_FD_179983 | JGI IMG/M metagenome (GOLD analysis project Ga0255768, IMG submission 179983) | Coastal salt marsh microbial communities from the Groves Creek Marsh, Skidaway Island, Georgia - 071412AT metaG (version 2) | ecosystem: Environmental > Aquatic > Marine > Intertidal zone >...
GCTAAAAATGGTATCGAGAAGAATACAAGTGATGATGTGAATATAAGTACTATTCCTGCAACAAGTGTAGTAAGAAGTTCGGCTCCGAGAGCCCAGTCGGGGGTTGTTTTGGTTTCTCCATCTAGCATTGATGAAATTGTCATTGCTTGTACTTCGTGAGGATATAGAAGTCCTGCAGGTGTAGGAATTTGTGTAGCTACACCTTCTGCAGTAACTCCTATTATTCCAATCATTCCTTCTTTGTAATCAAGTGCTGAAACTTTGTTGAATTTTCGATTCCAGTCTACATAAACATTTGATCTTGAGTCTGAAGGAACTGTATATGGTGGTACTCGAAGTGCTTGAATACCACTATCTCCTACCTTTAGCTGGTAGCTTTTTGCGCCTTGTAGGATTCTTAAGATTTCTAAGCCGAAACTCGGGTAAAGTTTTGACTCTACGCTTAGGACCAAAGGCATTTTTCTTACTAAGCCGTCCTCGTCTGGAATAGCGGTTAGTAGTCCTATTCCCTTTGTTGATGACTCCAGTATAGATGGAGTACGTAAAATTCCTGGGTACTTGTATAGCCATGGGTGTGGGTCTCCTCCGATAGTGGCAGTACCTACATGAGGTCCGCCTCCTGTAGCTCTTGAAGAAGCTACGAATGGTAATATGGTATTTGTTGAACGAAGTGCTTTTGCTAATTCTTCATCTTTACCATGCACATCTGCATCAGGAAAAAATACTGTAAGTCCTGATACTAATGATTTTTGTAGTAGGTTTGCATAAACATCTCGTGGCAGTGGATAACCACCAAAGTGTTCCACTGTTGCTTCGTCTATTTCTACGAGAGTTATTCGATTGTCTGATTTGACGGGGTCTGACATCATTAAGTAATCAAAATACTTAAGTGTCAAAAATTCTGTAGGTTTCTGTATTTGTAAAAATAATACACTACCTAGTAGTAAAAATCCTGTTAACGTTTTCCACATGTGTTTCTCACTTTATAATATGTATTAATATTACTCCATACAACTGCTGTTGAAATTAAAGTTGCTGGTACTAATGATCTATTAGGAACAATATTCTGTTGGTCTATACGATGAACTGGATAATATACAAATGTTTTTAATGCGAGCATTTGAGGCACATTTGGTACTCTTGGTAATAGAGGATTTTGTTCAAATACACAATCATATTCCATTCCTCTATAAGTACTATATACATCTAGCACCTGCATAGTATATAATAAATACCACATTGATACATGTGCATCTTCTTCTGTTAAATCATAGCTTCCAAAATGGTATTTTGGACAATACCACCATCTAGAAGCTTGATTTCTCTTCCAGCAACCAGTAGTTACAAAATCAATTCTTTTATTGATTTCAATTTCTCTATTTTCAAGTCGTTTCTTTTCTAAGTACTCTTTGCTATAAGGTACTTTACTAATCTCAAGATATGCTGTGCTATCCCGAAGACTGTCTGATTGTAATGGTAGAACCACTACCACTGCCAACCATAATATTAAAAGTTTTTCCTTCATCATCTATGTATATATTATAACTCGTTCCAGAATCAAGTTCTAATCTTAGATAGTTATTCACTTGTCTAGTCATAGTAATTTTATTTCCTTCAATCAAAGTTATTATGTTAGTTTCTAAATCTTGACCAATACTTGTACCAGTAATATTTACTGCTGAAAAGTCTACTGTTAATTGTTCTTGATCAAGTTCGTTTAATTCTTCGATAATTGAGAGCAAGTCTTCAAAGAAATTTACATCTAGGTAGTCTATATCTAATTCACTAAAATCAAGGTTTTCTTCATCATCTAATGCTAAAAAATCAACATCTAAATCCCCGAAATTGAGATAATCAATATCGAGAATATCAAAGTCAGAATCGTCACCTCGATTACTTCCTGTGTTTTCTCCGTCATTTTTTTCTTTTGGTGGACTGATAATAAGAAGATTATCAATCAAATCCAGACTTACGTCCAATATAGCAGGGGAAGTTGGTGCCTTCTCCCACATGCTTGTAACAGTAGACTGGAAAGGTTTGTTTAATACAACAGTTCCTGCAGCGGTAGCAACTAGTATCTCTCCCGAAGCGTCGCCAAACTCATCTGGTAAAAGAATAACTAGTGCTCTTCCTAGTTCGTCAACAGTAACTGTGAAGTCAGTACCACGAATTCCGATTTGAGAACTTGGAGTATCGATTTGAATATTTTCTTTATCTATGCTTCCTAATTCTCCACTAATAAAACGAAGTGTTCCACTTGCAAAGTTTAATGCCATCTTCGAGTTACTAGGATTCGCATCGTAGACAAACTCATCTATAATGAGTTGAGAGTGTTCTGTTAGTCTGACTTGACTCTCGTCTAAGAAAGTTATGGCAATTCGCCCATTTGCAGTACGAACATCGTCATAACTATTTATATCAAAGTCGAGGACTGCAGGTAAGGGTTCTTCTCGAACTACTTGACCTGCACCTCTTAATTCTGTAATGTCGCCTATGTTATCAGCATGAAGTGGAAGTACCACCATCATTTTGAATAACACATATGTTACTATTTGACGCATCACTTTCTATTTTTAGCCAGTCTGCTGCTAATGTAGAAGATTGTGTAATACTTAAAGTATTGCTGTCTCCATTTAAGTCTAAATAGAAATATCCACCATCACTAGAGCTGGCTCCATAACCTGATTTGGTTAAAGTCATTGTGTTTGAATCTCCAAAGATATCAACATACGCTGTATAGTATTCTGAATCGATATCCCATGTAAGATCATTACTGTCCCCTAAAACTATTAAGTCCAGATCAGCATAATCTGCTGCTGATAATTCTGCTAAGTCGATATCGAATACATTTGATGAACCTGTAACATCTACATTAAAGTCTATGTAATCAGCTCCATTTAACCCTGATGTATCCATTGAAAACTCAAACTCGTTGCTATCTCCGTCAAATTCAAAGAAACCTGTAAAGTTAGCTCCATAAATTCCATCAGTAAGAAATTTATTAGAAGAACCTATTTGGTTAATATCAAGAGTCCAGCTTGCTCCATTAAATACAGCTGCTGTCATAGTTCCTGATATGGCATCTGTGCCACCAATTAAATTACCTGATCCTAATTGTTCAATATCAATTGCAACATTATTTCCTGTTTGATCAATGTAGATTTCATTATCTGCCATTAAACCAAACGACAATAAGAGTAGTATAGCTCTCATTTTTATTCTCCCAAGTACAACCAGTACCCTTTTTCTCGGCCTTGTCGAATCAGCTCAACTACTGCAGTTTCCATTGCTGCTTGTATAGCAATAGACTTGCTTTCGTTCATAGCGTTTCCACTTTCAAATTCAACTAATTTAGTTCCATCTGCGATAAATCTAAAAAAGTCATTTGATACACCGACCGAGAGTATCGTTTTAGAAGTAAGGATTTCTAATAGAATTTCACCTGTACTCACAGATACCATTCTTAAAGAAACCACTACTGTATCTTCACGATATTGCTTGGAGTTACCGATACCCAAATAGCGAGCACCCATACCTCCTGATAACAAATTGGTATTATAATCTATAATACCGCCTTCGATAATTAAACCTGCAAAAAGTAAAGGCTCTTGCTTATTTTCATCATCAAAGCTTTGTCTTGTTTGTCTTATAATTTGTCTTTCTCTTGTAAGATTGTCTATTCCTTTTCTTTCTACAACCTTAAAGAATCTTGATTGTTTTAATGCACGAATTAAGTATGCATCTGGTGCCATTGTAACAGCAGTACTAAAACTTGCTATTCCATCGACACTCTTTCTTTGTCCTGTTAAATCTGCAAAAGAATATACAGCAACTACTGGATATCTTTTTGGTAAAGGTACTAATTTTAATTCATCAGTAACTATATCATTTACAACTGCATCTTTTGAAAAACACTGTGCTTTTCCAATGATAGTTACTACATCTTTATAATCTCCATCTGGATTTGTTACACAAGGTGACACATATGTATAATGTGTCCAACCTGCACAACTACCCAGTAGGAAAACCGAAGTCGCCAATAGGAACAGTAATCGTAGTTGTCTCACCAGTTGCCTCATTAAATATGGTCATTGTAATAGTTATTCCATCTGATGTCCAAGTTATCAAATTATCAAATAACTGAAATGATCCTTCTTCTGCAGGATTCTCTCCAAATAGTTGATCTACTAATTGACGAGATAACTGTGCATATATTCTACTTTCAAAGTTCTTTATAAATCTTGCAAGAGTTGTATTCTCTTCTTCTCTTTTTAGTGCATCTTGTAGTGCTTTTATTTCAGCTTCAATTGCTTCTTTTCTTGTCATCTCTTGACTGTCAATAGTAAGATAATGACTTGATGTGCCTACTCCGCTAAAAGACGGGCTTTTAAATTGAAACTTTATTTCATCGGCACTCACAGAATACGCTGTACCAACAATAACTAAACAAAGGGCATAAAAAGATAAAACTCCAAGTATATTATTTTTCTGTCTTATTTCTTCTTTCATTTTCTCTCATTTCTAAGACTGTATCAAGTTTTTTCTGCAGTCTTATCATATCTTGGTCTAACATTCTTATCTGATCGATAAGCTGTATAAGAACCATATGCATTTCATCTGTGGCTGGGCTTATCTTATCATTAATAGTATTCCAAACCCAAAATACAAAGTATCCAAGACCTAGCATGGCAATCACAGGAAAGCCAAACTGTTGAATTGCATCAATCACGTCTTGCATCTATTGTTCCTTTTTCTACAAAATTTTCAGCACGAGCTATTCTATCTAAATCAGGTTTCAATCCTAAAGCTGCGCTTACTGTTGTGTCTATTCTTATCATGTCATTATTCATGGTTTTTACACGAGTAATTAACATATTTGTAAATCCCTTCAGTGTACCGATATCATCTACAATACCTGCAAAGATTTGTTGCATTATGAGAAATATAAAAAATCCCATTGCAAGTGCTCCTGCTATTGGTGCACCCACTTGTGCAATTAAGTCTAATATTTCTGTCATATTTGTATTGCTGTAATTCTATCGTGGTCTACTTTATCTAAGTCAAAGTTTATACTTACTCCGCAACCACATGCTGATTCTTCTTTTGGATTGTTAAATTTAAACACTTCATTTAATCCTTCTTTTACAAAATCAAGTGTCATTCCGAATATATAAGGTAAGGAAACTTTATCTATAACTACTAAAAATTTTCCGTAGTCAATTACTATATCTTCGTTAGTAGGCTTATCACTAGAAGCGTCAAACACATAGCTAAAACCAGCGCAACCTCCGCCTGTGATCCCAAGCCGTATATAATCAAATCGTTCTTCTTTTTGCTTTTGCAAAATCTTTTGAATCGCCGCATCTGTTATCTCTAATACACTTTCCACATTTAGTTCCAATTAAATGATATTTATCCTTGTCTTTTGATTTTATATTGTTGCAAATGCAAACAATCAATCTATGTCACCCCCATCTGGGTATGTAGTGACTTCTTTATTCCACACTTGTTGTTCTTCTAAAGCAAATTGGCAACCTTGTATGTAGTCTCTGTCTTCTTCACTCATTATTGCCCAACAATAAGTAAGTCTATCTAAATATTGTTCTACAGTAGTCGAATCATGAATATGCATATTCTTTTCCATCATATGCTCAAGAATCTGCATTCTTAATTCAATCTTTTCTCTTAGTTTCATTAGATGACTTTTCATTTTTCTTACCGAAAATTCTATCCCAATTTTCGTCAAATTTCTTTTTATCAACTGGTCTGTATTTGCTGCCTTTGCTCATAATCTTCTATTGCTTTTTGTATTGCGTCCTCTGCTAGTACACTACAATGAATCTTTATTGGAGGTAACTGTAGTGCATTTGCGATATCTCTATCCTTTACCTCTCTTGCCTCTTGTAAAGTTTTTCCTATAAGTAACTCAACGAGTTTGCTAGAAGATGCGATTGCACTTCCACAACCATAAGTTTTAAACTTGACATCTTGAATTGTGTTATCTTCTACAAGTAGTTGTATTCTCATAACATCACCACAGGCGGGTGCTCCGACCATACCTGTGGCAACTCGGGAGTCAGATGGATCAAATCGACCAACTGAAAACTTTTTCGGATTTTTCAGAACATTATTAAAACGTTCTATGACTTCTTTACTATATGCCACTATTTACTATTGTTGAGAAGTTTTTTCATTAACTCCCCATAATTTCCTTGCCCAAATCCTTCGGCATTTATTTGTACGTTGTTTTGTGTTTTTATACTAGAAGCTTTTGCTTTTTCCATTTCTGCTTGGGCTTTCATTTCGTCCATACGAATTTTGTGTGCCATTTGAAGTAAATCTACTAAATCTTTATTTGTAAAGACTTCGGATTCTTCTGCTTCTTTAAGTTTCTGTTCTATAACTTCGTCTAGTATGTTTCCAATTTTAAATCTATTGCGATAACCCGTATCTAAATATACGGCATCTATGTATGCTTTTACTTCACGTTTTCCAAGCCAGTCGGATATTGTATTTTCGTCTACAGCGAGAGCTGTTGCTGTTTCTTGAATGTTTCCACACTCAAGATAAGTATTAGCAATCTCTAATCCTTCTGGACTCATTTTGGTTGCAATTTCATTTTTCATAATTGCATTATAACCGAAATTGAGATAAATGTCAAGAAAAATTTTTTGAAGTTAGTCATGACAAAAACATGAGTGATGTGTATCATCTAAATCTGTTTTAAAAGAAGAATTAGATATATCAAGAAGTTTTATGTAACTTAAATTTTGTCCTTTAAAATTAAAGTTTCTTTTAGTTTCTTGCTCTATCCACCAATCTGCTAATTCAGGTTTTTCTCTTAATAAATTTACAATAGTTTTAGTGCCTTTTAAAAAACATAAATCACAGTTTCCTGCTAGTGTTTTTCCATCTATACTTGGTAGTTTTAAATCAAAAGAATTTTTATTCCAAAAATCTAAAACATCTTGATTTGTAACTTTTGCTTCATATAATGGGCAAATATTTACATTCTTTTCTGAATTTCTTTTAGAGTCTGATACTCTTTTAGGTTCGTCGTATCTTAAGCCTAGAGCAGAATACCATTCTTTATATCCTTGCTCTCGCATAAATCTTTTAATTACGTTTATTTTTAGTTCTATAGTACAATTTCTTTCAAATAGATTTGGAAATCTATTTGTTTTATTAAGTAGTTTTTCAAAAGGTTCTCCATTACGAGAAGCAGTTTTAAAATCTACATGTTTAGTTCTCCAAATTTTTCCTGTATCTTTTATATCTAATTCTAACCAATGAATAGGTACTTTCCATTCAGTTTCAACTTTATGAATAAACTCTAATGTTTCTTCTAGTTCTTTTCCTGTATTTGCAAAACAAACAAAAATATCTTTAGGTAACTTTCCATTGTACGCATCTAGAACTTTCTTTAATAAGTATGCTGAAGTTCTTCCTCCTGAAAATGATATTGCAGTAGGAGTTGGGAGTTTATAAGAATTATCATAATTCTCTAAATTTTTTGCTACAGGAAAGAACTTATAAGGCCAATAATCTGGATTTGATACCCATAATCTATCATATCTAAAACATTTAAATCTTTTTCCTTTATGTTTTCCTTCTAAAATTATTTCATTACACTTATAAGGTTGTTTTGTTTCAGGATTAATAAATAATTTTTTCTTTTCTCCTGAAGCATTTTCATGCCACCAAATTCCATTTTTATCTACCCATTTACTCATAAAATTATTATATCTAAAATTATCCAAATTGTCAAGAAAAATTTTTAGGAGCATCATTATGATGTGCTGTGTGCGTCTTTTTGTTTTTTCAAACTTTCCCAAAGTTGTACGTGTAGAGGCGTATTTTGTCGCACAGAAAATCGAGTCTGTCAACCCCCTATATGCAAAAAACTACTGTATATTTACTGTATATAATGTGACAGGAATGTTACAAATGTGACAACTTTGTGACAGAAATGCCCTTATGTGACAATTGTGTGACAATTTTGCAACAATTCTGTGACATCGCGCCGAAAATTTGCATATAGCTCTATATAACCTATACTTGTTATTGACTTCTCACGGGCGAAGCTGTGGGTAAGTCTTTTTAACTATCGGAGAATTTTTTATTATGGAAAATAAAAAACCAAAGAAACCGAGCAAGAAAGAACTTGTGAGGGAGATAATGGGATTGACTGATATTTTCAATATGTCGGTTGAACGCATGAATGTCGATAATCTAATTACTCTTAAAGAGATATTAGAAGGAATCAGGAAATGATGGGCTATGTTGATAACTCTTATTTCCCTATGTCTTTTGCAACTCGTATTGCAAAAGAGAAATTATACGCCAAGGTAGACGGAGAAAAGGTTGATCTATTTAAGATACCTTTAGAATCCATCTACATTATGGATATAACCCAAAGCACAATAAACGGAACAACTGCACACTATTTCAAGGTTGGCAGATGTGCCGTTAATCGTTTACCCAATAGACTAAGAGAACACGCAGAGCGTTTCCATACTAAGGATAACTATTCTGTATCTTGTGAATTTTGGGCAGACGATTATAGATTGCGTTGGGATAGACCAACTTGCATAACTATTGAAAAGAGATTGTTGAACTATTTGCAATCCGAAGAACTTGAAAAAGAACTCGGTTATAAATTAGAGAAAGCAAGAATCGGAATTTATCCGAGAGAACTCTTTACAATGCCTAATGCTCGAAGCGTTGCACCTGTTGTGAATAAATCAAAAAAATTCATTGAGAATCTTTGGTTTAACAAGAAGGCTACAACGATTGGACATTTAGGGCGTGTCTAATAATTTAACGGATAGGAACTCGCATGAGTTCCTGTCCCATTGTTGGGACAATTCGGAAAGAATGTCCAATTGTCCCAATCTTTCAAAACGAGGAGATTATGAAAATAGAAAGATTAAAACAACAACAACAACGTCAAAGATCGTGGCGTAAATTGTCCAAAGAATTCGAGGTTGTCTTACCTGTTATCTTTGGGATTATTTTTTTAAGCTTTGTTGCTCTGATTGCCTTAGAGGTGAACTTATGAGAAAGAAAGATTTAATAAATATCGTTAGCAATCAAGACATCATTCGATTAATTAATTTCGATGATGACTTTTTAACTGTTGCTCGTTCTTACCATTCGGACTATATCGCATGGAAGCAATACGACAATAGAGAATATTATGAGGACTTCGATATTAACTTTATATCGAAATTTTATGATGAAATCGTTTTACTTTATCGTTCAGTTAAGGGGGGAACATGAAAAGATTGAGCAACGAATTTGATGAATGGGATAGAGAACTTGACCGATTAAAAGGTTTGGGACTTGATGACCAATCAAGATTATATAAGGATTTATCCAAGCAAGGACGCAACGAAAGACTAAAAGAATGGTTAGCCGTTGCCGTTCTTTGGGGTGGCATTGTTGCCGTGATGGCTTTGATAAATTCAATATCAGCGTTTGGGTAAACGCGAAGGTGAACGGGGACACACCTTTTTTAATGTCCCCATAATCGAGGAAATTAAAAAATAATTTTCTGTAAATAATTTTCTTGTGATGTCCTCGGTCTGCTGATCGTTTCCTTTCAGCATGGAGTGACCGAGGACGGAGCAAGGATAAGGAAACAAATTATGAAAGATACTCATACAGAATTGAAAAAGCTTTTTAGACAACTATCAAGCGATACTCTTACTTTTGACGATATACAATTTAACGCTGACTGCGTTAAGGTGGATTTAATAAAACTGCTGGAGCATGACGAAGAAATCGTTTCTTCTACTGCTTACCATATGGCAAAGACTTTGAAACTTTTGGAATATTGGGGAATTATCAATGACAAAACCAAGCGATCCTAAAACTCGAATCCGTAGCCCACAAGCAGAATTAGGGCTAGACGATACTAGAAGATTTATCAAAGAACTTCTAGGAAATGACGATTTAACCTATGATCAAAAGCAAAGAATAATAGATTCTCAGCTAAGATCATTTAGACAGCAAAGATGGACATTTAAGGGAATCTATCACAAGGTTGTCCAAGATGACCGAAACGATTGGATTATGAAAAGCGTTCAACTATTGCTCGACCTGCGACAATGCCTAGACAATGGAGCATATCGCAGACGGCACAATATGGCATATGCCAAAAAACATAATTGTGCCTAATTCCTCGTAAGGGCAGATTTCGGTCTGCCCTTTTTTTGATCTTCCAAATGTAAATGATTCTCATTTACAAATGAGAATCATTCTCATCTCAGATCGTGTCCCATTCTTTCATAACCAATATTTATAATATAATATAAATATCATTTATAATGTAAATGAGAATCATTCTCATTTAGAAATTCGCGCTGCGCCTAAGTGCGAAAGTGGTAAGTTGAAAAGTGAAGCGTGCGCGCCTAAGTGCGAAACTGAAGTATTAAACTGGTCTACTTTTTGCGCGGCGCGCCCGCCGCTGGGTTCCCCCTAGTCTATTATAACACGGATTTTTCCGCTTGTCAAATGTTTTTGACAAAAAATGACCCCGCCTTAGCGGGGTTATCCACAGGTTGTCCACAAGGTTATGCACACTTGACCATCATCACCCGCCACACAGCGCCTTGCAAGGTGGCGGTATATTCACAGCTTTGCCTTCTTCGGGGTTAACCTGCTGGGAGGCGGGTAGCGGACTTACTGTCCGTCTACCAGCTCGAGAACCCATTGGATTGTCTCAACATTGCTTCTGCCTAAGCTGTCAAAGTGAAACAAAGGTCTGCCTGTTTTCTCTGCAAGTTTTCTTAGAAGAGCTTTCTTGCTTACTCTTGTTTTTTTCTCGATTGCTTTTGCCATAATAAACCTCCTTTCTTGGCAATTTTCGAAACCATTTCCGAAAACATGAGAATATTATAGGGGAACTTTGACGCTGGGTCAAGAAAAAATTGAAAAAAACTTAATCTTTTTTATGTCCAAATAAAACACGCACCTGCGGCGCCGATTTTACCACAAAATTTTAGCTGGGTCAATACCTGTGCGTAAGATTGCGACAACTATTTTTAACTTTAGTCTATTTCGCCAAACCCTTTAAAAATGGGCATTTCAGCCCTGCATGGGGTGCCCTGCGCGCCAATAAGTGCAAAAGTGAAGTATAAAAGTGATGTATGCGCGCGCGAGCTAGTGCAAAAACGATATAATAAGTCTTATTTATATTTTATCACGCTTTTGCTGGGTTGTCAAGGTTTTTGCGAAGTTTTAACAAGTTTTTTGAGGCGTGCGCAAAGCCCAGTGGTGGTTTCGCGTGCCGCCCCCGAGAGTTCCTAGCGTAATTTTTAGTAAAAATCTTACGCCAAGATATTGACTTTTGAAAAACGCTCTGTATAATAGTATGTATGAAATCGAAAATAAAAGAATGTTTCAAAGACGCTGAGTGTGCTTTTCACGCTGTTGCAGTAATTGTAATGGTAATCGTGCTAGGTGTGCTTTATGTGGCTTAAAAAACTTCTTGACAAACTTAACAAGCCCCTATATAATAGTAGGTATAATTTAGGAGAAAAAATGGCAAGTAAAAACTATACAGACGAAATGGTTTCAGCTATGGTAAAACAATACGAAGCTGAGCCAACCCTTGATACTGTTGCTACTTTAGCACAGGACTTTGGCAAAACAACAAGAAGCATCATTGCTAAGTTGTCAAGAGAAGGTGTTTACAAAGCACAACCAAGAACAACTAAGACTGGTGAGCCTGTTGTAAGAAAAGACGAGCTCGTGGCTGAGATTGCAACCATGCTTGGTATTGACGATAGCACAATCGCTACTGTCAGCAAGGCAACAAAAGCAGACCTTAAAAACCTAGTCCAAAGACTAAGCGAGATTGTCTAGTGATAGTAGTAGACTTACTAGTAGGCTTATGGGTGTTTATCATCTGTAGCCTTCTAGTCTACTACCTTTTAATCGAGCCAATATTTAATATATTTGACGATTAAGCAAAGAAAAATAGTTCAAAATTTTTCTTGACAAAACGATAAAAGCGTAATATAATATATGTATAGAAATCGGAAATAGTCGCTAAACGGAAGAACAGAACGATATTTCCAGCTACGAAAAGAAAGCAAGAGTAAAATACTTCTTGACAACAGTAGAAAAGCGTAGTATAATATCTATATAACTATATAAAAAGGAGATTTGGTGAGCGACCTCCAACGCAGACTGATAAATGAGCAATGCCATCTTGTCAGTAGCAAAATGGTCGTGTGGTGGTTGGTGGGATTTACGCTGTTCTTTTTATGCTTTTGCTAGTTTTCATTTTTGGAACGACACGAAAAATGGTAAAACTAGCCCTAACAATTCAGCGAACTGTGGTAGACGCACTATGTGGATAGAAGGATTTACCGAGTTGTGGCTCAACATGCTAAAATCAGTAGTAAAGCTACACCACACACAGTTCGCCCCTAACAACAATGCTACCGAAAGATAGGCTTGGTGTCGCGTTTCACGCGGAATCCTCCCTAAGTAAGTAGTATAAAAGCGACTGGAGCAAGGACTACCATAAGAACGACTTGCTAGCTTGTAAGTCCATACCGAGTGAGGTAGGCAATAGACTGTTCGCTAATCTTCCAGTGGAAGCTTTGCTTATAAGCTGGGAGCGTGAGGATTGGCTACTTTACACACGATAAACAGTAATGTAGTAGGTGATTGACGCGTAGATAGTAACCTAATTAATTATCTCGCAAGTTGTCAGTAAGCTGTAAACTGTCAGTTTGAAAGTGTAGCTACAAAACTTCTCATACATGGTGTGTAGTCAGCATTGCTGGCCAGACTCGGGAGTTCGAAATCCCTGTAGTCTATAAGGGCGATGGCAGGATAACAAACCGATTCGGTAGTGCCTGCCCGCTCCTTGAACCATGATAAACCTTCAGAACAGAAAAGCGAAGTACAACTACGACAGTCTTGCGACTGCACACTGTTCGGCTCTCGGCACGCACTGCATTCCGATTGTAGTTGAAAAGCGAAGTATGGAATCGCCCAAGTGCACTGTTGGCGTCAGATTGGTCTTTATGCTGTAAAGTGGACTCGGCTGAATTCCCATGGGCAGTAGGCCGTATTTTGAACTAGGCACTCATTCGAGTGCCTTTTCTTTTTCTAAACTCGACAAAAATAGTTCTTGACTGACATCAAAATTCGAAGTATAATATATAGTATGAAAAATGAAAATTTAACACAAATGGATTTGCATGAAGCTATTCGTATGCTAGAGAAGCACTACGACTGCATTATCTATGGCGTGCTAGACATGGAATCGCTAGAACATGATCTTAGCTACTTCAAAATCTTTGATAAAGAAGTACTAAAGCTAAGTGAAGTTTCTAAAGTAACTATGCGAAGCGCTATGGAGTATGCTTATGATAGTGTGGATACAGAAAGCGATAACTATGATTATATCTTAGAGCTATGCTACAAGTATATAGTTGATGCACTAACTAAGAAGTGTAAAGACTGCGAGTGGGGCGACTTACAAATGCCGCTCTATGGCACAGTTGAGTGTAAAACCTGTAAAGGCACAACACGAGTAGCAAAACGAGCTAATCCATTAAATACATTAGGAGGATATAGTGGCTAGACGACATGTGAAAACATACGGGCCTGGCTTCGAGTGGAATGGTCGTAAGATTGTAGACCTGTATTACGCTGATGGTAGTAGACCAACAACAGTAGCAGGATTCAACGAAGAAGGCGAGCCATGTGGTATTCCATATGGTAAGAACGAAAGACTGCGTATTCTTTGGTCTGATGGAGAAGAAACTGATAGTAGTGTAATTCCGACAGATGTAAACAGAGAGCGAATAATCGCAGGTAAGAAACCTATCGTAAATTACGAGGAGGGTTGGTAGTGGCTTGTAGAAAGTGTGGAAACGAAGTAAGCCCAGCTAGGGTTAAATTAGTAGGCAAACTATGCTTGGATTGTGGAGATAAAGTAGCAAATCTACTGAGTGAACAACGCAGACAGCAGTGCGCTCCTATCTTTAACAAAGGTGGCTACCAGTATATAACTGAAATGGATTTGAAAGATTTAGGGAGATAAAATGGCAAATCATGTATATTTTACAATAACGCCTCAAATGAATGAAGAGGCAACAAAAGCATTTTCTGATGCTATGCTTACAGAAACACATGAGCGTAAACTTTGGTTTTCAGAAGAAATGCAAGAAGTCGAAGAATTAGTAGACTTAGACCACTTACCCTTCTTACAGCTCGGACAAGAGTATGATGAAGACGGCCATCTAAAAGATAGCTGGAATTGGTATGTGGATAATATCGGCGCTAAGTGGTGTAATATAGAAGAATGGGAAGATGGCTATATAAGTGGTTATTCTGCTTGGTCAGCTCCAGTAGCTTTCTGTGAACACTTGCTTAGATACTTGGTCAGTTTTGACAAAGATGCTAGTATGCAAATGACCTATGAAGATGAGTTCAGAAACTTTATTGGAGTAATGGAGTTCTTCAATGATGGTGAAGGTGATGTAGACAGCGACTATAGTGAAGTTGATGGAGACGAGATTGCTGATGCAGTCAATTCAAAGTTCAAACTAGAAGCTGGAGCAGAGTGGGAAGACGAACATCAAGAGTACGCTGACGAATTAGTATATGGTTTCTTTGATAGCAATGGCAGGTGGAACTATGATTATGACTGATAGTTGGAAACCTATCAAGTGCTATCCGAGAGATTTTAGTAGTAAGAAAGAGGAGTTTGAGTATTATCTACCTGTGCAGACTACTGTGCATTTAGAAAGATTACTAGACCTCTTTCCTGCTCACCGAAGTAGAAAAGCAATAGAAGAAGAACTAGAAAGGAGAAAAAGTGGCAATTAAATTTAAGAAAGACGAGAAAAGAGTAACAAGAGGTACTAAACAAGTGCAAGTAATAAAGCACTACATTAAGCAGACTCCGTTAGACGAGCTGATGAAGTATATTAACAACCCAAACGGCAAACCAAAAATAAAACAAAAGTGCCGAAATGAAGTAG
>Ga0255768_10003757_pt1 | contig 15005 bp, 20 predicted proteins | sample 071ome_33_FD_179983 | JGI IMG/M metagenome (GOLD analysis project Ga0255768, IMG submission 179983) | Coastal salt marsh microbial communities from the Groves Creek Marsh, Skidaway Island, Georgia - 071412AT metaG (version 2) | ecosystem: Environmental > Aquatic > Marine > Intertidal zone >...
CCATTATAACGCTCAATACCCTCCATAGGTGTCAGGAGACCCTTGCTGTGGTAGTCCTCAATCACCATTTGAGGTTCTTTGGCAAACATATTCTGTTGCCCGTACTCATTAGTTGTTACAGTCATTGTACATTCGTTAAGAATTGTTACACAATTATATAGCAAAAATAAAGGGGCGTCAAGCCCCTCTTGTTATTGTATCCTGACAAACACTATTTTCCCTCATACCCAGGAGGAATTCTGCAATAGTATGGGTCATAATCAAAGAACTTGTTCCAATCATCTATATCGGTAGATTGATTTCTCCAGAATTGCCACAGTCCATCGTGACTACTGCGATGAAATACATCGACATGAATATCGTGAATATCAGAACCCAAATCTATCTTGTAAAGAAATAGAGGTATAGCAAACGTATTTCCAGAGTTGTAAATAAGGTCATCAGCAACTGCTCTTGGTTTTACACCCTGATCTAACTTATACTTATCTTCACGACAATGAAGATTGATAAGTTTTTGAGCGTGGTGTCTGGTAATCATATAGCAGGCGGTTGAAAAGTCATTTACAAATCGCCTATGAAGTTGAACGTGAACTGATGCTGGATTAATAATTGCTAACTGAAGAACATCATAATCATAAGGAACTTTAGCGTAGAAATCTTTCCAAGTGAATCCCCAGTGAGCAGCAGTGCTGATATCACAATCATCTTCCATCATCAAAGCACAAGGAGCACCAGTCTCCAAGAACATTTTCATTGCTTTAAGATGTGAAGTCACACAACCAACTTCACCAGATGTCATTTGATCTGGGTATCTCCCTTTAAGAATTTCACCCAAGTCTCTATCTCCTCTACCATCATAGGCAGAGACTCGCGTATAATCTCCAATCTCCCAGTACTTAAACTGGTCTTCCATATACTTCCACCTATCAGGTTTCTCATCAAGATTAATACAATAGATGGGTGGAAGACCCTTTAACTTATGTACTGATTTGTTTTTATCCATAATATTAGGCAAAAGAATTTAATATGAAATCAAGAACTTCTACTTTCTTAGACTTTCCAGATACATTATAGTTATTATGCCAGAAGCAAGCATTTCTAAAATGTAGAAACTTCTGGTCCAGGTGGAGTTCAAATCCATATCCATCATCATTCTCTAGTAGATTTACACCATTAAAGGTGTCTGGATACTCTACCTCTGATGGTTTAAACGCCAATTCCTTCAGAAGATAATGAGTTCCTCCTCCAGTATCAAGTTGCTCTCCACCAATAGTGCAGGGGAGAAAGTTGAATGAAATATTCTTAGTCTTGGAAATATTCAAGATTGTAAGACCTGGCCAAACATAATTAATATCTCCTCTGGATTGAGCACAACCAGAGACATCGAATCCTTCCATATGCTCTTCAAGATTGAATTCATCAATCAAGAACATATCGTGATCAACAAGAAGAACGTAGTCATTAGGATACTCCTTGAGCATCACATTTTCATATGCCCAGGTAACTGCTGAACCGTGATAAAAACTTGGACTTAGATTATCTTGAGATTTGTGTGGATAGAAAGAAACTCCTTCCTCCTCACAGAGATCTTTAAATTGATTTAGATACTTATCATCTCTATAGTCACAGACTGCGTTGAGTTGATATTCGCCAACAAAATATTTTTTAAAAAACTCTACTTGCTTTTTAAAAAGGTCTGGTCTATTGAATACAAAAGTAAAAATCTGTGTCTTCATACAATTTTTAGTGGATGATATGTACTAGGAGCACCAGCAAGATCACGAACTCCTTGAAGTCTTGATAGGTCATACTTGGCACTATCAAAGAACCTTTGGGCATCACTGACATGAATACCCACATCAGTGATCCTACAGGTAGTCACTGCCTCATTATACCCATCTTGCCTAAAGAATGGATTATTGACACAATAAACGTTAAAGTATTTTTGAACTTCAGCAAAACCAGGATCTTGGTTATAACCAATTACCTCTGCTGCATGATGACTAATACGCTTACACATATTAACATATTCGTCAGTCAAATACAAGATGGAATGTCCACCAAGCATATTATAAGTACGAACAATCTCATCATCAACCTTTTCATAATGCACAAAAGGTCCAGAGAACTGCCAATACCTAGCCCATTGTGAAGTCCCAAGATAAACTGCATCCGCATTATCAGGAACTTCAATCTCAGGTTTGAATGCATCTAAGAGAATGCAGTCATCCTCAAACAAAACAAATGGTGGATCGATTTCACACAAACCATTGTAATGAGCACCAGCACATCCAGATGGTGGGTTATGTGGACGGTATGGACCCTCTGCACGAAGAATAGTCTCAAAACCACACTCTGTGAGGAGTGCTTCCATTTGTTCTTTCTTTTCAGTATCCTGCGGAAGGTTCATATAAACCGCAGGAATCTTTCTCAAATCAATATTCATCCGTACTGACCCATAGCAATTTTTTCTTGGTTGAAGTGACTCTCTTTCTTAAGAGCAACAATCTTCGGTTCAAAAGGATACTGAGGATGGTTAATAAGCTCCTCAGGGAACATATAACTAGGACTCAGTTCAGTAGGAGGGTTTTCATTGAAGTACTTATTAAGATGACTTTCATCATGCCATTTTGCAATGATACCGTTTCTTTCATCTTCTTCAACTCTCCCTGCAATAGTCTTTGCCATCTTCAAGAAAGTTTCTGTTTTTCCACCCACAAATGCTGCAGCATAATACTTATCGTGATCCTCATCTGCGATGTAAGCAGTAGATACTTTCCGCTTCTCATATGGGTATACAGACTTATTTTCAAAGAATTTATAAGGGTGTAGAACACCAACAAGATCCTGAAGAACTTCTTCACCAACATCATCAACGATACCAACATCAGCATCGAAAAGATAAACATAATCGAAGTCCTTCAAAAACTCAGACTCTGCATTAATATAGTTGTATTTTTTAAGAGCGGGTTCTGGCCAAGGTTTATGTTCAATCAGAGAAACCTTGACGTTATCCGATACCTCCACTTCGTGGTCAGTACAAAGTAGACAATGAAAATCATTTCCAGGAAGAAAATGTTTCTCAATATCAGTTAGTAACCTCTCAACAAACTGAAGATATTGGTTGGTTGCAATAGTGACAATACAAATTTTCATTTTTTAAATAGCGCCCAGGTTTGAGATTGACAATGTTCAACGTTTTCAATTTGATTATTAATCATAACGTTAGCAGTATTCGGCCAACCATTGTGAGTAAAGATGTGTTTAATATATGACAAGTTTCCCCAATGTCCAGATTCCATAATATCAAATCCAACACTAGCACCAAGTACACATAATCCAGTTGGTGTCATTCCCCAAAAATGAAATGGTTGTTGATGAGGAATATTAATTGTTGGAACAGTCGTATAAAGATAACCACCTGGTTTCAAATGATTATACAAATTCTTCATAGCAATGAATGGATTATACAGATGCTCCAAAGTTTGATTGAAAATTACCATATCATAATCTTTATCCTCAAGATCTATTGTATGAAGATCATATTTTTTATCTACCAAATAATCACATATAGTAATATGATCATAAGTTAAACTCGCTAATTCAAAATCTGTCTGACAAGTAGATAAAAGTTTGCCAACATGTTTGAGATTATACTTTTCTATCCATTCCCTATAATCAAATATAGATGCTAATCTAGGAAAATCTCGACCAAACCACTCCGTTTTTTCATTTTGAGAAAGTTTTTGATATTCATCATTTGACTTTCTATAGTATTCATCAGGTTTTACTACATACTTTTGATAAATTTCTTCAACCTCTTCAATAGAAAATAAATTTATATCCATACTATGGGATTTCATTTTTATACCTCAACATACCAAACATGAGCGGGAGCAGAAACACCCCGAACAGAATTTCCATAATGTTCCACAACTGCTTGCTGAACACCAGGGAAATTTGAATGCTCCCAGTCATGACCCATCACATAACCACCTTTACGAACACGATTATGCCAGTAGTTAATATCATTGTAGCAGTTCTCATAGTCATGAATAGCATCAATGAACACAAAGTCCAGAGACCCATCTTCAAAATCTTGTGCGGCTTCGGTTGACTTTTTACGAATAAGTTCTACACGATCGCCAAACTGACTTAAAAGTTGTTTGACTTCACCATACAATCCATCAAAACTGCCGTATTCATCGTTAACACTGAAAAACTCATGCATGTCCCAACTATCAGTGATGTAGGGGTCAACACCATAGATCTTTTCAATTTTAGTGTTTTCCATCAGTGCTTTGATGTGCTGTCCACCAGCAACTCCAACTTCTGCACCGACTTTCAATTCAGGATGCTCGTTGAAAAAGTTGGATGTCCATTCGTAAGTACCTTCCCAAATGAGACGAGTCTTTCCTCTGGTAGGATCTGGAATAGATTTAGTTTTAGTCATTAGTTTTCTCCTTTTTTGATATAGAGTGCATCACCCCATGTGTAATATGTTTCTGGCCAATGAGTTTCAACTCTTTCAAAACCATATGTACCAAGGAACTCATCAAGTTCTTCAACCATAGGAGCACCCTCATAAACTTCATCACGATTTACTTCGCAGTAAACGTAGTCAATATTTTCAAGGGTTTTCTTACCACCCTTAAAAACTTCAAGTTCATAACCCTGAACATCAATATTAATGAAGTTAGAATCACCAATATCATATTCATCCAGAAGTGAAACTTCAACCTCTTCAGTTCCGTCAAAATAAACATCAGGATGAAGCTCAAGATGTTGCTTGGGTTTCAGAATAGAACTACTCTGTGCATCATTACTACTTAGAAACATTGTAGCGGTCCCCTTTTTGCTACCAAGAGCAACTTGATATCCTTCAATATCCGCATTCACATTTTGAAGACGCTTTGATAGAACATCAAAGTTTTTGGATAGAGGTTCAAAGACAGTGATTTTTTGAATACCATTATCAACGTATTCTTGAATCTCTTCACCATAGTGAGCACCAATATGAACAATACCTTTGATGTTCATCTTATACTTGTTGTGGAGATTTGTAAAACTTATCAGCATTTTATTTTGAGATTGATTTAGTGATTTGGTTCAGGGTTCCATCCCATGTTAGATACTTATCATATACCATTCTACCATACTCAAGATATTTTTCAAACTCACCAGACTCCAACAGATCATCAACAATCTTTGGTATCTCATCAATACGATCTGGAGTAACTAGTACTGCTGCTTTATCCCATTCAATTTCATCCTCAAAAGGAAGCCAGAACACATCACTAATATAAATGGGAATAGCATCCATCTGCATCGTCTCATAAAGTCTGAATGATGTTGGACCATATCCACGAGGTGCAAGTCCAAACACAGAGTCGTAAATAATTTCTCTGAATACTTCAGACAAACTAGCAGTCTGGTTTACAAAGAACTTATATCCATCAAGTCCTTGCAACTTGTCACACATCACCTTTCTCATTGGGTGAGTATCATTTCTACCAGCAAATCCAACCTTATTCATTCTAGTTTCTTTAGGAGAACCAGGATGAGGATCTGAAAGGAGAGGAATAGGAATATACTCTTGCGTCTCTGCTTTTGGAGACTTGGGGGAGTTGGAAGAAGCAAATACTTTACAGTTATCAATAGAAACTAGTGTTCCATCATCATACTGAACGACAGTGAAGAACTTTTCACCAGGATATTTATTAGGAAGTTCGTTTGCCCAGTTTTGTATCTCAGCAATCTTTGCAGTGTCATTACCCCAGTTATTAGAACAATGATATTGAGTCCACTGGATAGGAATGTAGATATAGTCACTATCGATATCCATTGTAGTGAAGTATGAGAATGCTCTCTCTTCAATAAGTGGATTTAGTCCTTGGTGTGGAGGATATCTGAATGTATTTTTGGGCATCCACTGCTGTGGAGTATCAGCAATTCTAATCATAGGTTTACCATTTTATCTTTATAATAGTTGACCGACTGCATAGAGTTAGAACCACATGCATTCCAATAACTTTCAGAACGAAGGCGATGGTTATGTCTCAGTTCATCAACAACATAAAACTCTCCATTATTCTTTAACCAGAAATAATAAACGGCGGCAGTATCAGCATGGAGTAGAGGTGTGCTTTCATCTTCAAATGGTTGCTTCAAAGAGTCAAGATACATCTCTCTATTGATAACGTAGTTTCCACTATTAATAAACCAGTCAAACCATTTAGTCTGTTTAAAGATAGCGTCTTTTGTTTCTTCAATACCAATTACATCATACTTGAATGTATAGTCTGAGATGTTCTCATAGTCTGCACTACTATCGTTTTTGCAGAAGAGTTGTCGGGGAGAGAAACAAATATCTGGTCTGTCATCAGGAATAGTTCTGATGACTTCATATGTTTCCTCAAATGGATGGTTATCACTATCCAACAAATACACCCATTCATTAGTACAGTTTTTTACCGTAATGTATTTGTTTCTGAAAGCACCCAAGTTGTGCTCATTTCGATAGACCTTAACTTTATCCTTCCCCTCAACTAAGGACAGAAGATTATCATACTCTTCTTGTCTAGAACAATCATCATTAACAACGATCTCAGAAACAAAGTCATCATCAATAGCGTATTTGATACAATCTAGAAAGTATCTTGATGTATTGTAAAAAGGAATTGCTAAACTAATTGTTTTCATTTGTTTAATATAAACTCGGCAAGTTTTCCTGAATCTACTACCATATTATCATATCTATCCACCTTAACAACATCCATAAATCTTCTGAATGAAATGTTCAGAGAGCGGCAAACATCAATATACTGGTCACAATATTGGTGAGGGTTTGGTGGATAAATCTCAATAATATCAGCATCTTGATGTGCCCAAATAGTGAACGTAAGACCACCACTTTGAGGTGCTACAATCTGTTTTGCATTCCGAACTATCTGAATCTTTTGCCTCATCGTATAGTCTTCAAAGAAAATAGAGCGAATACCAATTTCTTTTAATGACTCTACGATTTCATTCTCATTCATAATTTGTCTACGGCGAGCATTTCCGTCTTCTTGTTACCTGCAAGTAAGTGTGCTTTACCACGACATATATAGATTCTTTCAAACCCAGTTGTATCAAAGTCATCTTCAATTCTTGCGTTGAAAAGATCTCTCAAAAACTGATAGACACCATCTTCAAGAAGAGGACGACCGCTGTTGTTTGTGAAGTCTAGTGGTTTTACAGAAGGGATAAGTTGGGCATCATCGGTCTTAGGAACGATGTTCAAGACATCAGATAAAATCTCAAAAGACTCTTTTTGATAAGATAGAAAGTCTTCCTTATCAAAGCAGACATCTATTTTGTTTGAGAGGTCAACATTCTTAAGAGCACCTAACATAAGTGCAACCCAATGGAATATCCATTGAGCACCTGCTTCTTCTATTTTATATGTCATAAGTATGATGGGTAATCAGTACATACACCATACGCATCATGAATGAGACTTGCATGGTATTTTAAATCTTGACTCGTGATGAGAGGTATAATTGTATTACTATCTACTTTTTCAGAAAGATTATGCAACCATATCTTACCAGTAGATGTGTAGATAAACGGATCTTGTGTGTGGCAAAATGCTTGGTATATCCATGACTGTTTTGCTGCTTCAAGATTTTTACAATGGATCCAGAGGTTTTCCCTACGTTCTCTAATCCATCTGTGAGTGACTTTATACTGTGGTTCATCATGTCCCAACCAAAGTTCATCACCAATAACTCTCAAATCAATTTCAACATCGTATCCATTACCAAGAGCACAGTCAATGTAACTAGGACGATTTTCCTTATCTTTAATCGGACCACGTACATTCCCACGATGTGAGATTATTTTCATAGTTCTTCAATCCTGAGGGATTTGTCCTCAATAAACAGATCATAGAATGGTTTATTTACAAGAAGTTCATGATACTTTGCACCCCACTCATTTAGTTGACGAGTAGTAAGTTCTGTCCAATCTTTTTGTTTTCTACTCCCTCTGGCAGTCCAGTAGACAATAGTGTTTCCCTCATCATAGAGTTTATTAATTTTCTCTATGTTTTCTGGGATTGGTTTTGCTTTGGTATAGTCATGAGTTGTTCCAAAGTCAACTGATGTTTCTCTATGACAAATGGTTTCATCAATATCAACATAGATCACTTTCATTGATACATATTTCTCCGATAATTTTCATTGGGACAAAGATCAACATCAGCAACCTCTTGCTTGGTAAGAAACTTTATGCCACCCAAAAGTTTTGCACCGACAAAAATATCGGCAGACTTTTCACACATCAGGGATGCGGCAGCACAATCTTTCTTAGATGCAGATGCTGTGATTATACCGTGATTCTGCAATAAAATCAACTTTGGAAAGAAACCTTCACATTCAATGAACTTTGTCACATGCTCTTCAACCAGTTTTAGAATTGCCTCTCCTGGTGGAGCATATGGAACAACACAAGACTTAGTTCCATTTCTTACAATCTGATCTGGAAACCAACGGTTGTGTGCAAAGTCATAGATGGAATCTGAACAAAGAATCTTAGTAGTATGTGGAGGATGACTATGAGCAATGAAGTTAACCTCTGGAAAAGTCTTCATAATCCAAGCATGAAAAGAAGTTTCAATACTTGGTTTCTTATGAAGCAACTCTATCTGAGCACCGTTTGTATTACACAAGGTCAAGTCTTCTTCTGATAAAGTGTGAAGACTTGTGCCACTTGCTTTAATCAAAAATGTATTTTCATCAACTCTTACAGAAACATTACCTTCACCACAGATGGTGTATTCACCAATCTCTCTTGCCAGTTCTAGTATTTCAAACATCGTTAAGAAATATTGCTAACGTATTTAGATTAACCTTCCAAGGGGAGTTTAGACCACCAGAGATAGAAAGAGCACTATCACCCTCCACAATCTCTTCAATTTGCTCCACAAACTCAGTATCATCGAAATGATGTAGTTGAGTGTGTAGCATTGAATACTCAAAACGACTATTTACATCAAAAAATGTCGGACTATTGATTGAGATAACTTTTGTTTCAGGTGAGGAAAAGATAACATTGCACATACCTCCACCAATAGGTCCAGCGATATATTTGGCAGAATTGAACAATCCGATCTTTTCTTTCATCGTCATGTTTTCACAGAAGACCTCTTCATATCCATGCGATTTGAAAAGTTCTGCCATCTCATCTTCATTCACACAACGTCTACGTTCTGTGTAGTTAGTTCCAATATTTTCTAAGTTGTTATGCAACCAAGTGCGGCGAGAGATGTAAATCTTTTCTGGTCCTTGATAGTCACCTTTCATACGATTGATAATATCAAACACTCCGGAATGTGGTGGAGTATTTGAAAGACCATTGTGTGTTAGAGATGATCCAACCACAACAGTATTGTAAATTGTTTCTGGATTCAGAAACACAACGTCCTTTCTAGTAATACCAAGGAGTTCAAGAGATTCCCACACAAATGGATACAAATCATCTTTTCCTTCTGGAGGACTTACAAGGAGTTTGAGGTCTGGGTGAATCTCTTTTTCATTAAAATATGAATACAGATATGGTAGGGTATCATAAATGAAATGATAATAGTTCGCCATATTATACACAAAGTAAAATACAGGAACTGAGCAAAAGTTTTGGAATGTCAGAGGGAGTTCTAGTTCATACTCCATCTTTTCTTCATATACAGTTCCTCTACCAAGAGACATAAACATCTCTTTTGTTGGAAGAGTTAACTTTTGAGTTTGATGAGAAAAAATTAAAGGTTGTGGATAGTGTTTCGAAAGTCCAGTGAATTGGCAAGTAAAAAAGTATGCAACTTCAATGTCTCTGCCATTTTCATCCTTTGATTTGATTAATCTTGTCCTTCCAGAGTTCCAGTATTCAATTGGTAAAGTAGTCTCTTGAATATTCATAAGGATGCCATTCAACTTTATTAAAAAATCTTTGCCAGTATTGGTACGTCTTTAAATCGTTTGGTGTGCCCCAACAGATATAATTATCAATCTCAAAATTCTTGACTTTATATCCAAGCATTATTGCTTCGTTTAACATACTGTCAACATAAAACTCACCATTGGTTCTATTGTCATTCTTATAGAGTGATTCAAGAGAACGATGGAAGATTTCCTTTGTCCTGAAAAACATAGTGCCAGTGATGGCATATTCATTTACAGGATTTTCTCCAGTAAAGTTTTTAACATCAACACTACTTACATTGCCTTCACTATCACAGTTCACCCAAGAATACGCATTTGGTTGCAGGTGACTAGTATAGTTGTTGCGGTAAGTCCATACTATTATATCATTATCTTCATCATTTACCAAATCTAAAAACTTATCGGCATCATAGAATACACCATTATCACAGGCAGATACAAGAATAGAGTTATCTGGATCACATTGCTCAACAATTTTCTCTGTTGTACAAGCTTGTCCTTCTAAAACCTCATCAATCCAAACTACATTCTCTCCTGGTGTTTGATGGTCTTTCAGGCAGGCATAGATAACTTCATCAGTCTTTGGTAGGCATCGAACTGCCTGCTCTACCATATTTTTACCATTGACCTGAATGAAAGGTTTTGGTTCTGTGTATCCTTCCTTAGAAAAACGACTACCAGCACCTGCCATTGGAAGGGCAAGAGTGCAGTTTTCTAAACGTACTTCTTTCTGACCTGCCAATGCTTTGCGGTAGTAGTTTGACCAACTATTATAGATATCAAGATCAAAAGGAGTTCCCCACTGCAACATATAAGGAACTTCATAGACTCGATTGTCAAGTCCATCACGAATGAGAAGATTGTAAATTAAACTCACATAATATTCACCATTGATGTTGATATCTTCATCCATCAACTGCTTAAAATATTTCTTGACGTAACTACCTTTCTTGAAGTAGTAGTTTCCGGCAGAAGCAAACTCAGACATCTTATTGTCTGTAAATGGTTGCTTCTCTCTAACTTCTAAGATCTGGTTATTCTCATCAGTACGGCAGAAGGCATAGTTGTCACTACCGAGCATGTGTGGGTGGAATCCAGTATAACAGATTACACAACCGTCACACTCAGTAGCATCAACAAATCTCTTAAAGTGGATATAGTCCCAATAGATGGAAAAGTCGCAGTAGTTGATAATGACTTCTTCTTCATCATCAATAAGTTCATCAAACTCGGATACTGAAAATACTGGTCCCTTCTTATGACGAGGAATAGTTACTATTTTTTTCTTCTCTACAAGTTTGTCCAGAACATCCAAAATATCAGTCTCTTCCTTGTGCTTATCATTAATAATAAACACAAACTCACTATTTTCAGGATACAATCGAACAATATGTTCAATTACTCTTTTACCATCAACTTCAATAAGATACTTCGGGATATCATATCCAGCGGCAACAAACCTGCTGCTCATACCAGACATAGGAATAATAACTTTCATTCTATTATATTTTTCAAATATTTATTAATGTCTTCTAAATTAACCTCAAAAGAAGCATTAGTACTATTTTCTGGATCTACATTATAAGGAGAAGAAGGATATGTAAACAAATTCTTACTCTGAGTTAAATTTAACTTATCAAGCAAACCAAAATAATAATGTTCACCTATTGGTCTATCATTTGATAATAATAAAATATTATTAGTTGTATTGGAAAAAATTAGATTGCAGATATTTGCACCCAACTGCGTTATTAGTACGTTAATATCTTTTAACGCTTCCACTTTTTCTTGTATTGTCATATCACCCAATTCAAGAATCTCAAAACCATTTTGAACTAACAGTTCAATTAACTCTTCTTCATTACTAATACGCCTATACTTACCAACCTGACCATTATTATGCTCTAAAGATACATTTTGATTTCTCTTCAAATACACTTTTCTAGTAGGATTTTCACTTGATTTAATGTTCAAAGAATTACGAAGTTTCTTACAAACTTCTACACCAGCATCATTTATTTGTCCACCAACTCCATGCCACTGTGGTCCAATATGAGGAATAGTATCTATATTTTTAAATACATATCTAATATTATCTTCCAATACTAAAATACGTTCTTCAGGTATTTCAAGTAATTCAAATATATTTTTAGATAAGATATTATAAGTTGATTTAGGAACAACTAATTTCTTTTCTTTATCATAGTAATGCAATTTGGGAAGACACTGAGTAAGATAGTGGGCATAACTAATTTGATGACCAAAAGAATAATAAAGAAAACAATCTTCTTCAATATAAACTGTTTTTTCAGCGCATTTTATAATTCTGTTAAAGTCGGCACTTATATCCACTGGCCAAGTAGTATGTTGTAAAAACTTATCGGCATCGTCATAAAAGAACAATACTTCTCCATACTTTCCTGTCGGATAGATTATTTCAATTCCATCTTCTAAATGGACTAGAGTTAAATTAAAATATCTCATGGCATTGGAAAAGTTTTAATATGTTCTGTAGTCTCAACATCTTTAGAGTTGATTGGTGGATGGGCACCTTGAATATTGTTTATTCTACTATCTCCACACTCTTCCATTCCAGCATTTTCCCAAATAGTATCAAATATTCTACGGTTACCATCTAACTTATAGGTATATGCAAATCTTTGAACAGGAACTTTTTTATAGTAAAGAGACTGCGTTAAAGAACTCTCAAAATGAATTCTATAATCACCACTCATCTTTTCATTAATATCTAAGACAAAGTTATATGTGTCAGTATACTCTCTCATCGACTCCCTGTTTCCATAAGCAACAGCATCACACACAATACGAACTTTTTCATCATCGAGTGTTTGACACTCAAAGTCACATGGAGGATCTGCAGAATATACTTTCAACTCATCAGTTTTCTGAATATCTGGCATATCATTGACCATCAAGTCGCTGCGGAACTTCAAGTAAGCATCATACTCAAAACCATTATCATCAGCATATTTTGTTGCCATATCGAATGCATTCATATCATTATAATACATTGACATAACATTCTGCGGAACAAATTTCCCATTGACATTTTGTCTGATAGTTCCAGGATGATGATTCTCAAAGTCATCTGGGAGAGAGAAAGGTTTTATCTCCAAACTCTTCAACCAAGGTTGGAGACTCTCCTCCATCAAATCATAATACTTACACGGTTCATCATTCACAGAAATGAACAAATCATATTCGTGCTTGTTTTTCTCAAGGAGATGTTTCAAGCAAACTTCATATCTAGCCGCTCTACCAGATATTAAAACTGCTACTCTCATATTACAATCCATCCAGGTAGGTAAAGATCACTCAAATCCTTTTGTGCATCAGGTCCAGCAAACCACACACTAGGAGCAACAGTCTTTTTACTCTTTGCCAACCAAGCACCCCACCAGGAGAATGAGGAGTTAGCAATGATATGATAAGTACATAAAGACTGTAAACAAAGGTCTACACCAGTGCTGTTATCCTCCGCAAAGATAAACCTATCTCCTTGAAACAGTTCTTGCTCTTTACACCACTCAATACCATCGGAAAAAACCATCACAGGAATATCCTCAGGCATATGAGACAAACCTTGAGCGTAATATTCTAATGTTTGTGTTGGATGATGCTCATATTTAAGATAATCTCCTCTGCGAAGATGAACAGCAATTACTTCAGTATCGCCAAAGTTTGATTTGAATGCCTCTTCCGTTGGTTCACGAATCTCATCCGCAAAAGTAAATGCCTCACGAATTTGCTTTTCAATGTGCTTGAAATACTTCTCTGTTTGGAAATATCCATACAAACTAATATTGTCTGGACAGTTATTCCAAAGATTTTCATCAAGAGCAAATGTACTTTCCATCAGCTTAGGAAAGTTACATATATGTCTTGGAGCATCAGGAATCTTAAAGCACTCAAACATTGTAATGTCGGAGTTGACACAATTAATGTCTCTAGTTGCTACAATGTGCCTTGGTGGGAGACAGTACTCATATCCGTGTCTATTAGCAAGACCACGGAGCGCAGTATATTGAAACATCTGGTTTCCAAGTCTTCCCAGATTTCCCAAGTCATCATTGGCAAGCATTTTTTACTTCATTCATCATACACTAGTTATTATACTAAAAAAGGACGGTTTACGCAACCGTCCCATTAGGTCTTACATGCACGCCAAGTTATTTTTTTCACTAGGTAATAACTAAATCCTAGGCGGGGTTAACCCCATCCGCACCAACTGCTCTTGAGAGAAGCAGTAAACTCCAGGGGTCATTTGACCATCCCGACCAGGGCAGATTTTTACGTGTCTCCGTCACGAGCATATTAGGGATGACTCCACCAGTTCTTTTAGAGACTCTCCGTGTCTTCATCATCGTCCTTGACATAACAAGGCACCATATCAGGGTCTAACCACTTGGTGTATTCAAAGTCTTCCATAGCAGTTAGCAACTGCATTTCGTTATCACAGAGATACATATCCCGATAACGACCAGTGTAGGAATCTACTTTTTGAATACGGCAATCTGGTTTTCCATTGATTTCCAGAGTACCAACTTGAACATAACGATAAGGAAACTGCTCCATAAGAACAGTTGGTTTATTCACGACTTTCATCAGGCGACTTCAGTTACAGTTTCAAGGTCTTGGAAGATGTATTCCATCAACATTTCATAATCATCAAGAGGATCTCCTGAAAATACCACTCCCTCATTTTCGTAGAAGCGGCGAACCTTTTTGTAAAGTTTCGGATTCTTTACATCAAGGAAGATATCACCATTAGCAGCAGCACGAAGGGTGCTAATGTCTTTCTTGAACTTTTCAGTCAGTGCCATTGTTGTGTTGTGTTTGCCCTTGTATTATAAGGTTTGAATGATATTTAGTCAAGTGTGCCAGTCGGAAAACTGGCAATCGGAATGATAGGATTCGAACCTACGGCCCCTCGCTCCCAAAGCGAGTGCTCTACCAAACTGAGCTACATTCCGTTGCGATAGGTTCCTGTCGCCGCCAGTCCTG
>Ga0255768_10003762_pt1 | contig 14998 bp, 13 predicted proteins | sample 071ome_33_FD_179983 | JGI IMG/M metagenome (GOLD analysis project Ga0255768, IMG submission 179983) | Coastal salt marsh microbial communities from the Groves Creek Marsh, Skidaway Island, Georgia - 071412AT metaG (version 2) | ecosystem: Environmental > Aquatic > Marine > Intertidal zone >...
GAATATATGACGGACATTCTGGTAATACATGGCCCAAATCTCAACATGCTAGGAGTTAGGGAACCAGGTATCTACGGTTCGAAGTCTCTTTCTGACATCAATGATGACTTATCCAAGCAAGCAGAATCCTTAGACCTGACGATTGATTGCTTCCAAAGCAACATCGAAGGTGAGCTTGTTACCCGAATCCAACAGGCCCACCAGGACTCTGTTAAATACATCATCATTAATCCTGCAGCATACACGCACACCAGTGTTGCTATGCGCGATGCACTTTTGGCGGTTCAAATTCCGTTCATTGAAGTGCACTTATCCAATGTGCATCAACGAGAAGCCTTTCGTCATCATTCCTATTTCTCGGATAAAGCTCTCGCAGTGATATGCGGTCTGGGTGCAGACGGCTACAAATATGCACTAGACGCAGCGCACAAACGAATTTCTCAAGCCAACTAATTGCCTTAGAGATATTTCCTTTAGGAGACATAGTATGGATATAAGAAAAGTAAAAAAGCTGATCGAACTTATTGAAGAATCAGGCATTGAAGAGCTTGAGATTAAAGAAGGCGAAGAAGCCATTCGTATCAGCAGACGCATTAACTCTCCTGCTCCGGTTGTCACTCAGACACCCGTTATGTCTGCGCCTCAGCAGATCAAAGAAGAACCTGTTGCCGAATCGAAAGAAAAGCAAGATGACAAGCCAGTGGGGCATGTCGTTACGTCCCCTATGGTGGGAACCTTCTACCGAGCTCCTTCACCTTCTTCTCCTGCGTTTGTAGAAGTTGGTCAACACGTAAAAGCAGGTGACGTCATTTGTATCGTTGAAGCAATGAAAATGATGAACCAAATTGAAGCTGATCGCTCAGGCATCGTTGAGGCCGTTCTGATTGAGAATGCGCAACCTGTAGAATTTGGGCAAGCTCTGATTACTATTGTGTAATCCAATCCAACCGTGCCCCAACCTGAAGTTTGAACCGACAAACTTCTTTTCGTAATACATAGATATTATTTCGCTAGATACGAGTGAAGTTATGCTTGATAAAGTGGTCATTGCAAACCGAGGTGAAATTGCACTTCGTATATTGCGTGCTTGCAAAGAATTAAATATTAAAACCGTGGCGGTTCATTCTCAAACAGATCGCGACCTTCTTCACGTGCGCCTTGCCGATGAATCCGTTTGCATTGGTTCCAACCAACCGCTAGACAGTTATCTGAACATCCCAGCCATCGTCAGCGCAGCCGAAGTAACAGACGCCATGGGAATTCACCCTGGTTATGGCTTTCTAGCCGAAAATGCCGATTTCGCAGAGCAGGTTGAGCGCAGTGGTTTTACATTTATTGGCCCTACGCCTGAAGTCATTCGATTAATGGGTGACAAGGTTTCTGCGATTCGCGCCATGAAGAAAGCAGGCATCCCAACCGTGCCTGGTTCAGATGGTCCACTACCTAAGAACAAAGAAGCCTTGTGCAAAATTGCACAACGCATTGGTTATCCGGTCATTATTAAAGCGGCTGCCGGTGGCGGTGGTCGTGGCATGCGCGTAGTACACAGTGAAGCCAGCCTACTGAACTCGGTATCGGTCACTCAAGCTGAAGCATTAGCCGCATTTGGCGATGAAACCGTCTATATGGAGAAGTTCCTGGAAAACCCGAGACACATTGAGGTTCAGGTTCTTGCCGACGGTCAAGGCAACGCCGTTCACCTGTATGATCGTGACTGTTCAATTCAACGTAAGCATCAGAAAGTCATTGAGGAAGCACCGGCTATTGGTATCAATGAAGATGCTCGACAGGCTGTATTTGATGCCTGTATTAAAGCGTGTGAAGAGATCAACTACCGCGGTGCAGGTACCTTTGAGTTCCTATACGAGAATGATCAGTTTTATTTCATCGAAATGAATACTCGTATTCAGGTAGAACACCCGGTCAGTGAAATGATCACAGGCATTGACCTGGTTCGTCAGCAACTGTTGATCGCTGGCGGTGAACCTCTCAGCATTAAACAAAGCGACATCAAGGTTTCAGGTCACGCCATTGAAAGCCGAATTAATGCGGAAGATCCAAGCAGCTTTGTTCCATCTCCGGGCACAGTAAAGTTCTACCATCCACCTGGTGGTCCAGGTATCCGCGTAGATTCTCACTTATATGCGGGCTATACGGTTCCACCGTTTTACGATTCACTGATCGCAAAAGTGATATCACACGGTGAAACGCGTGAACAAAGCATTTGCCGTATGCAAAATGCCATGGAAGAAATGCTGATTGATGGAATTCGAAGCAACATTCCATTGCACCGCCGATTAATGAGTGATCAAGGCTTCTGCTCAGGCGGTTACAGCATTCATTATTTGGAAAGCATTCTTAAAAAGCATCACTAATTCATTCGCATTCATGGATTGATGCAACCTTTATCTAGAGCAAGACATTATGAGCTGGTTACAAATCAAAATCACAACTCAGGCAGAAAGTGCTGAAAAACTTGAAGACTATCTGCTGGAGATCGGAGCCAGCTCCATTACTCTGGAAGACCCTGAAGACCAACCAATTTACGAACCTCTTCCGGGTGAAACACCGCTATGGAAAAGCACTCGTGTTGTTGGTTTATTTACTGAAGATTTCGACATCGACGCCGTCGCTAAAGCGGTAGCCGAGTTCGCGACTGAACAGAAGCTGACACACCAGATCCAAACGGAAAAAGTGGAAGATCAAGATTGGGAACGTGCCTGGATGGACGACTTCCACCCGATTCAATGCGGTGAGCGCTTATGGATTTGCCCGAGCTGGACCGAACCCCCTGAACCTGACAGCGTCAATTTAATTCTGGACCCAGGATTAGCCTTTGGTACGGGCACACACCCGACCACGTATTTATGTTTAAAACACCTGGACCGCATTTCAACAGATCAGACTGCCGCACTAAATGAAGCGAAAGTCCTGGATTACGGCTGTGGTTCCGGCATTCTCGCTATAGCTGCTTTATTGTTAGGCGCGAAAGAAGCGATTGGTGTAGATATTGACCCTCAAGCTTTGACCGCGACAGAAATGAACATGGAACGAAATAGTCTGGATCAAAACAGGATTGAACTATTCCTACCAGATAACTTCCAAGGTTGTCAGGCCGATATTACGGTAGCGAACATTCTGGCAGGTCCATTGGTTGAGCTGGCACCAGAAATCACCAAAAACACCAAATCAGGTGGATTACTGGCCTTGTCCGGCATTCTTCAGGAACAAGCTGAAGACGTTTATAACTGCTACAGCCAATACTTTGATTTGAATCCTATCGAGCAAAAAGAAGACTGGATTCTCATCACGGGTAAAAAGAAATAGCCTAGACTTCACGGAATGAATCTGCTCGGCTATTATCGGGCAAAAGGCTTACTACGTTTTAAGGGAATAAAAGGATAGAGCATTATGGTCGCGGAACTGATCACCCAATGCCCCAAGTGCCAAACTTCTTTTAAAGTTAAAGAAGAGCAACTCAAAGTCGCAAACGGCTTGGTTCGCTGCGGCAGTTGCCTGAATGTATTCAACGCAGTTGAATACAGCGCCCTGAATAGTGACGCCCCTATCCCACCAAAGCTGGACAATGACACCCCCATCGATATTGATGACCTGTTTGAACAGGACACACTAAGCGATATTGATCAAAACTTTGACATTAAAGACGACAGCGTCAACGAGTTCATTTCCAAAGACACCTCCAACTCCAACGACCAGGAAGAGCCAGGCGAGCAGTTACTCGCGATCCCTGATGACATGCTGGAAGATGATGGTGACATGGACGCCGACGAGTTGTTTGGCGGCGATCCCATTGCGGAAACCAAGAAACAGGATGAAGACTGGGCAGAACAACTGCTCGAAGAGCTAGACAGCAGCTCCATTGACGATAACGATGGAGCAGAACAACTATCTACACCAATCCATCCAACCAGCACTAACTCATTCCAAGAAGAAAAACTGGATCAACCGCCTCACTTCGAAAGCGAACCGGTTTACCTCAATACGGAACGCCCTGAAGAGAAAAAAAATCTCACGGCCACCATCGGCTGGTCGGTAGGCTCCATCTTTGGAATACTACTCATTGCATTCCAGATCGGATGGCTTAATTTCAACAACTGGTCAAAACTGCCTGAACTTCGCCCAAGCTATACACTGGCTTGTACCATATTAGGCTGTAAGCTTCCTGAAATTAGAGCGCTGGATAAGATACGCGCTAGCAACCTGATCGTCCGAAGTGACAATAGCAACCCACAACATTTACTAATTGATGCCATCATTACCAACCAGGCATCATTTACTCAGCCGTATCCGAAGCTAGCTCTGATCTTTACCGACAACGACAACAAACCGGTAGCAAGCGGACTGATTTCACCTAGCCAATATCTTGGTGGCGAATTATCTGGCGCTACCATCATGGAAAAGAACATTCCAATCCACATTGCTTTCAAGATAAAAGATCCTGGCGCCACCGCCAGAAGCTATCGCCTGGAACTATACTCCCGTTAATACATAGCTCGGGCATCGCCATTTCAGGCGAAAAAGCTCAGTTTAAAATCACCCAAGTGTCAGAGCTATGAACCAAGATAGAGCCAAACTCAGGATTTTTAAACGCCCCAGAAATGTCAAGCACAAAATGATCAATTTCTAGACAATTTTTTTGATCAACAGACTTTTCCAGCTCGCCTGAAATCGTTATCATAGCGCCCCTGCTCACGAACCAGTGAACAAATTTCAACCAATCAAAGCGTATCCATAACGACTTTGTTTCTTTATCAACGGAGCAACTGTGATCCAGCTGGGCCCTTACACTCTGGAAAATCGTCTGATACTTGCGCCTATGGCTGGCGTAACAGATCGTCCTTTTAGAGTATTGTGCAAGAAGCTTGGCGCAGCCATGGCCGTATCCGAAATGGTCACGTCTGATAAACGATTATGGAATACAGCAAAGTCTTCGCTACGAATGAATTACGACGGCGAACCAGGCATCCGAAGTGTACAAATTGCTGGCGGTGACCCTGAAATGATGGCGGAAGCAGCTCAGCTTAGTGCAGAACGCGGTGCTCAAATCATAGACATCAACATGGGATGTCCGGCAAAGAAAGTGTGCAATAAAGCCGCGGGTTCTGCCTTATTAAAAGATGAGCAGTTGGTAAAGGAAATCCTTACCAGCGTGGTGTCCGCTGTGGAGATTCCTGTCACACTCAAGACCCGAATTGGTTGGTCAAAACAAAAACTGAACGGCATTAACGTTGCTGAAATGGCTGAACAAGCCGGCATTACTGCCTTGGCTATACATGGCCGCACCCGTGAGTGTAAATACCACGGAGAAGTGGATTATTCAGCGATACGAGAAATCAAAAATGCCGTCACTATTCCAGTCTTCGCGAATGGCGATATTGATACCCCTGAAAAAGCGTTGCAAGTATTGGAATACACTCAGGCCGATGGTCTGTTGATAGGTCGTGCGGCTCAAGGCCGCCCTTGGATTTTTAACGAAATCAATCACTATTTGGAAACCGGGGAAAAACTCGCGCCCTTACCATTAACTGAGGTTCAAGCATTACTTCTTGAACACCTTCAGGCGCTGTATAAATTCTATGGTGACTTTATGGGCACACGCATCGCCCGTAAGCATGTCGGCTGGTACCTACAAACCCAGCCCGAGAGCAAGAGCTTTCGTAAAACCTTCAATCAATTGGAAACCCCTTCTGAACAACAAGAAGTGATCCAACTTTATTTTCAACAACTTTTACGCACAGGAAGTATAGCTGCATGAGTACTTTTGATACTGCTGAAGCCACGTTTACGCAATCTGAACAAGCGGCACAAGCAAACCCAGGCGCCACCCAATTTAAAGAACATTTAACTGCGCCTGTTGAACAACATCAGACCCTGCGCGATAGCGTAGAAAAAGCGCTAAGCAACTACTTCAACCACCTTGACGGTCAGGATGTAACCGACGTTTATGACATGGTTCTTTCTGAAGTTGAAGCACCGCTTTTGGAAGCAGTAATGCACTTCACTCGCGACAATCAGACTAAAGCAGCAGTAATGCTGGGTCTAAACCGCGGCACACTGCGTAAGAAATTAAAGCAGTACGGTCTTCTTTAACAGACGACCCCAATCGTACGAATTAAAAGCCGGGTTCAATGAACCCAAATACAATTAACCTGAGCCTCAGTTAACTGTATTAGCAAGGCATCAAGGTAAACATCGCTACATCAATAGGTAAAGACAACACCATGTCGACTACAGATCAAAAATCCGTTAAACGCGCTCTGATTAGTGTTTCAGATAAAGCAGGTATTGTTGAGTTTGCTCAATCATTGACTGACCTGGGGATTGAATTACTTTCCACAGGTGGCACATATCGCCTGCTTCAAGAAAACAATATCGCCGTAACAGAAGTATCTGACCATACAGGTTTCCCTGAAATGATGGACGGACGCGTTAAAACGCTTCACCCGAAAATTCATGGTGGCATCCTGGGTCGTCGCGGTACTGACGATCAGGTGATGACGGATCACGATATCGCAGCAATCGATATGGTGGTTGTGAACCTATATCCATTCCAGGAAGCCATTGCCCGTCCCGATTGTGATCTGCCAATGGCGATCGAAAACATCGACATCGGTGGCCCGACTATGGTTCGTGCTGCGGCTAAGAACCACAAAGACGTAGCTATCGTAGTAAATGCGTCAGACTACGGTTCATTGCTTGCTGAACTGAAGAACAACGAAGCTCAGCTTAGCCTGGAAACTCGTTTTGATTTAGCTGTAAAAGCCTTTGAGCACACAGCACAATACGATGGCGCCATCGCAAACTACCTTGGTAACCGTAACATACAAGGTAACACTACCAGCGACTTCCCTCGTACTTTCAACACCCAATTCATCAAGACGCAAGAAATGCGTTACGGTGAAAACCCGCATCAAAAAGCGGCGTTCTATGTTGAAGAATCACCGAAAGAAGCAAGCGTTGCAACTGCCAAGCAACTGCAAGGCAAAGAGCTTTCTTTCAACAACGTTGCTGATACAGATGCAGCCTTGGAAACAGTTAAACTGTTCGAACAACCTGCTTGTGTAATCGTTAAGCACGCGAACCCTTGTGGTGTAGCGACTGGTGCAACTATTACAGAAGCTTATGATCGTGCTTTCAAAACCGATCCAACATCAGCGTTTGGTGGCATCATCGCATTCAACCGTCCACTGGACGTAGCAACAGCCAAAGCTATTATCGACCGTCAATTTGTGGAAGTAATCATCGCACCTTCCATTGAAGCTGGCGTCACCGAGATTACAGCAGCTAAAGCGAACGTACGAGTTTTGGAATGCGGTCAATGGCCTGCTGAGCGTACACCTTCATTGGACTACAAGCGCGTTAACGGTGGTTTACTGGTTCAAGATCTTGATCTTGGTATGGTAGCTCAGGACGAACTTAAAGTTGTGACCAACAAAGTTCCTTCAGAAGAAGAAATGCGTGATCTGTTGTTTGCATGGAAAGTTGCAAAACAAGTGAAATCCAACGCAATCGTCTACGCTAAAGACTCTATGACCATTGGTGTAGGTGCAGGCCAAATGAGCCGTGTATACAGCGCTAAAATTGCTGGCATTAAAGCGGCTGATGAGAACCTTGAAGTTCGTGGTTCTGTAATGGCTTCTGACGCTTTCTTCCCATTCCGTGATGGCATTGACGCCGCAGCTGCTGCTGGCATCAGCGCAGTGATTCAGCCTGGCGGTTCAATGAGAGACCAGGAAGTGATTGATGCGGCCAACGAACATGGCATGGCGATGGTATTCACTGGAATGCGTCACTTTAAGCACTAATTATTAGAGTCACTGTACAGAGCAAGTAACTCTTCTGTTTTAACGATAGGAATCGATAAAGCGTCACACTCGCCAAGCTAAAATCAGCTAGCAGTGTACAGAAGAGCTACTTCTTCAAGTGCCGATAAGTCAGAATTTTTACGGGTCAATTTACATTGGCCCGTTGCCATTTTTAAATATCAGGAAGAAGAGAGTAGATCATGAAAGTATTAGTGATTGGTTCTGGTGGTCGTGAACATGCCCTAGCTTGGACAGCAGCTAAAGCTGAGAACGTAGAGCAAGTATTTGTGGCACCAGGCAATGCAGGTACAGCACTTGAGCCAAACCTAACCAACGTGAACATTGATGTTCTGGATCAAGACAAGTTGGTAGCCTTTGCTCAGAAAGAATCGATCGATCTCACCATTGTAGGCCCGGAAGCGCCTCTAGTAGAAGGTGTTGTTGACCGCTTTGAAAAAGAAGGTCTGAACATTTTCGGTCCAACTCAGGGCGCAGCTCAATTGGAAGGTTCAAAAGCTTTCACTAAAGATTTCCTAGCTCGCCATGAAATCCCGACAGCCGAGTACCAAAACTTTACCGAAATTGAGCCAGCTGTGGCTTACGTTAAAGAGAAAGGTACTCCTATCGTAATTAAGGCAGACGGTCTGGCTGCCGGTAAAGGCGTAATCATTGCTCAAAGTGAAGAAGAAGCAGTAAACGCGATCGAAGATATGCTGGAAGGCAACAAGTTCGGTGACGCGGGTTCTCGCGTGGTTGTTGAAGAATTCCTAACGGGTGAAGAAGCAAGCTTTATCGTCATGGTAGATGGCACTGACGTACTTCCTCTAGCGTCTTCACAAGACCACAAAGCACGTGATAACGGTGATCAGGGTCCTAACACAGGCGGTATGGGTGCATACTCACCAGCGCCGGTTGTGACTCAAGACATCCACGATCGCATCATGAAAGAAGTAATCATGCCAACGGTTGAAGGCATGCAGGCTGAAGGTAACCGTTACCGTGGTTTCCTATACGCTGGCATCATGGTGGCTGAAGATGGCACGCCTAAAGTGTTGGAATACAACTGCCGCTTCGGTGATCCTGAAACTCAACCTATTATGCTTCGTCTGAAGTCAAACCTTGCTGATCTGTGTCTTGCTGCAATCAATGGCAAGCTTCCAGAAACTCAGGTTGAATGGGATGAGCGCGCGTCTGTTGGTGTTGTAATGGCTGCTGGCGGTTATCCTGAAGCGTACAACAAAGGCGACATCATTACTGGCCTGCCTCAAATGGAAGCTGAAGGCATTAAAGTCTTCCATGCAGGTACGGCTGAACATGAAGGCAATGTTGTAACCAACGGTGGTCGTGTATTGTGTGCAACTGCACTGGGTAACACAGTGTCTGAAGCACAACAGAAGGCTTACCTTCTTGTTAAGCAGATCAACTGGGATTCAGTTTATTACCGTACTGATATCGGTTACCGCGCAATTGAACGTGAGCAAAATAGCTAATTGAGCTCCAGGCATTGGCGCTTTTAAAAGGCTGTGAGTATAACTCACGGCCTTTTTTATTCCGCACACCCCATCTTGCATGCAATACATTGAAGCTTTTATCTATTCATCTAGAATGATTACAAAAGCTGTAGTTTAATTGCCTGATGCGATCTCAAACCCTCTTTAACATTCTTAAGTACTTCCGACTGCAATCAGCTGTCATGCTAGTTTGTCTCTTTAGCAATCAAACTGCGCTAGCCACAGATACTATTATCTTCCCGAAATAACAAGAAATTACCAATCAGCAAAATAACTACTTCTACAAGCTTCTGACTTTGGTGATGGAGAAGACCAAAGACACCTACGGCGACTACCAAATTTCAGCGCACAGCACCTCCATACCTCAAGCTCGCGCCCTCAAGATGCTGGAAGCTGATCTTAAGATCACGCTCTTATGGACCATGACTTCCAAAGCACGGGAAGAATCACTTGGAGCAATCTACTTTCCACTTCAGAAGGGATTGCTTGGCCATCGAGTGTTCATCATTCGGAAAGAAGACCAGGAAAGGTTCACAAACATCCGTTCATTGGAACAACTCAAACGCCTGACCGCAGGCCAAGGTCACGATTGGCCAGACACAAAAATCCTTATCAGTAATGGTCTAGCTGTTGAAAAAAGTCTGAATTACCACTCACTATTTGCCATGTTGAAGGCTCATCGATTTGATTATTACCCTCGAGGTATAACCGAAGCAGCAGGAGAGCTAGAACAACTTAACGACCAGAGTCTTACGATAGAATCCAGGCTATTACTGAGATATCCGGCGCCACTCTATTTTTTCGTTAATAAAAATAATCAAAGACTGAAAAGTCGATTAACAGAAGGGCTAATGCTAGCGCATAAAGATGGCACCTTTGACGAACTTTTTTGCAGCCAACTCAGTGTCCAAAAAGCGTTAAACCGCAGCAATCTGGATAAAAGGCGTATTTTCGATTTAGAGAACCCTGACACACTGAATAAAGAAGGGTTTGAAAAATCTGATCTGTGGATTAATGTCACTGAACAGAACAGCTCCGCCAAATAACTGATCAAAAACTGACCAACGGTCTCTCACAATACCAATCAGCACCTATACTTTATAAAGCCCAATTGCGGGTGAGGCGTTCTGCTATAAAAAACCGGAGGGACAAAATATGGAACCCGAAATCTGCGTACCACATAATGAAAAAGAGCAAAAAAATGTTCGTGCACTTGCGAGCTATTTTGATGAGCTGTACTACTGGTAAATATTTCCGGTAATAAACACTCTTAAAGAACATTCCAGACGCCAGCTAAGCATCTTTAGCTGGCGTTTTTACTTCTCCACATCAAACTAACCCCTAGGGCTGTAATGACGTCGCAACCAATCACTGAGACCATCCAAGCCCGGAAATAAAACTCGCTCAGTAATGTTAGCCTGATCTAACTTATCTCGTATCTCCCATTTCAGCTCTTTCGGGATAATGACCTTTCGACCTATTTCCGGAAACTGCTGAAGCCAATCCGACAAGATCGAGGTGGGGTCTGACATGAGCGAGAAAAAAGCATATTGGTTGATAATCCGATCATCCATAGAAGGCGGTTCTAGAAACAAGGCCAGCGGGTGATCCGAGATTTGATCCAATTCAGACAGCGATGTCACAACATCGCTTAACATTTCCACAGTGAAAACATTGGCGCCTTCGTTCTGAAGTCTGTCTCTTAATCGTGTCGGAAGTAACTTATGCAACTGAACATAATTGACCGACCAGATAGCGCCATCCACATCATACTTTTCGATATTGGCTGTTGAGAAATGCATGGCAATGAAAGGCGAGTAAGTCCAGTCTAATAATCGGGTCGGCAAACCGTAATGCTGAGCCATAGACAGCCAATGCCATAAACTATCTCCTTCCAGCAAATCACTGCGATGAGCATACTTACGGAAGTTTCTTAAGAGGTGATGCTCAAGCTCAGAAAAGTCACCCTGTAAACGCGTCAAGGTAGTTTCTAGCGCATAGTCCTTATCAGACAGCCCTCTGAAAGCATATCGAGAACGAAAGCGACCAATTTCAGGCATCCAGGAATCATGAAACAGGGCTTCTTGCAATTCATTCCAACTGTTAATCACTATTTCATTCATTGCATCACGCCCTATTCCTAATAATTATTAATTGGCTTCTGATAACCATAATCCATTCCTTAGACCTTTGCAGATGTTGCAACACATCAACAATGCGTTCCCATTGAGCTTAGCTCAGCTCTGCTACAGTTAAATTATCTACGTGAAAAAGAGTCTTGATATGCGTGAATTACCAAGCTACATGCATGAACAACCGTCCAAGTCATCGACCTATGGCTTTGTGGCTATGCTGGCCGTCTGTTGGTCACTGACGGTATTGATCAGTTTTCTATTCATCTCCAAGCAAACGTCAGGCGCACCCGATAACCTAGCCCCTCTAGAACAAGGGTTATCCCCATGGGTTTCTTCTACCGCTGAAAAGATCAATCAAATCAGAAAACTCACCCTTCATCTTGCCAGAGATTATCAGACGGTAGAGTTCCTTGCTGACACCAGCGAGAGCGGAGATCAAATATCTGAGTACTGGAAGTCCTTTAAAGAACAACACCCCTACATTGCACAGGTAGGCGTAGTCGAAGAAGAAAGCAGTGATCATTTCTACATTGGCAACTTTACTCAACTTAATACAGAAGGCCTGGCTGAGTCCGATGAACTCATCAACTACTGGATGCAAGTGGGATTATTGAATAATAACGACATTCTGTTCTATGAGTTCTCTGGAAACGAACAAGGCGTTCTGTTCCGTTTCACCACGCCTGTTCACTATGAATCAATGCGACTCGGCCATCTATACATCGATTTAGACGTGAGTAAGCTCCTGACAGATACCGCTCAGGATTTATCCGTTCAGCCTGCGTCGGAAAGCATCATCATGCTTGATAAAGAAGGAAACTACGTGGCGGAAACCACGCCTTCCAAGTGGTCGGCTAAACGGGCTTTCGAGCAGAGCATTGGTTATTACTATCCTGAATTCTGGCAAGGAATGAATTCAGGGTTATCCGGGCAATTCTCTACCGTATCCCAAACAGCCTTATTCTCAAAACTCGATATTCCCTGGTACGAGAATCAAATTAAGTACTTCTATCTAATTCAGATATCGGACAAGGACGAAACACTCATAAACCCGCTAAAAATATGGCAGCCGGCACTCATCATCTGGATTACCGGGTTACTTGGCTTATGGTTAATGCATAGAAGACTGGCTCGACTTGTAGAACATAAGACAAACTAGCCCGACAAGTTATTTAATCGCCTTGATACCATCCCTCTTGAAGGTAACACTCTTGTTGTTACCTTATACCCCACCAATGTTCCACTTAAATCAACTTAAGTAACAAATTACGGAACACTTACCTTACAACCCTCTTTCACTAGTTACTGTAATCAACTGTTTTATATATAAGTTTCAAAAATGGCACACAGCGTGTAATAAATATAAGTAAATAAAAACAATAAATGAAAGATCCGGCCACCAATAAAAATAACAACGGCCACTCAACAGTCTCACTAATAAAAATAAAAATAGAGACTAAGCAACGCACTTGCTCAAACAGCTAATCAGTCTCACAAGGGCTGATTAGCTGAAAGTCCTTTCTTTCCTGTTTCCTGTTTCCTGTTTCCTGTTTCCTGTTTCCTGTTTCCTGTTTCCTGTTTCCTGTTTCCTGTTTCCTGTTTCCTGAAAAGCATCACTATTTATTGGCATTTCTACAATTTTCAGGCAAAAAAAACGGCCAACTAAATACTGACCGTTTTTGATTAAACTCATCTATTACTGAGGTTTATTCGCCTCGTTAGGTCTAATGATTACTTCTCTCTGACCTTGAAAGAATTGATCATAGGTTGGTGCAATCATCTCAATCTCTTCATCGCTGTCAGTAATACCTTGCTTAGCACGGTAATTATTAAACTTGATCTCCCAAAGACCTTCATACTTCTTCTCAGTAATGGCAGCTACATCTTCTCGTGTTCTTTGAATAGTTGGACGCAAGAACACTAATAAATTCCGTTTCGCTTTCGAGATACTAGTACTTTTAAACAACTCACCAAACCACGGAATATCACCCAATAAAGGTACCTTCTGGACGTCCTCAATGACTTCATCAGAGATCAAACCACCCAATACAATGGTTTGACCATTATCCACTAACACAGAGGTTTTTAGCGTACGCTTATCCGTTACAATATCCGTTGCACCGGACACCGAGGACTCACTAACGGATTCAACTTCCTGCTCCACGTCCAGCATCACAACACCGCCATCAGTGATCTTAGGAACAACTTTCAAGGTTACACCAATGTCCTGACGCTCAATGGTCTGGAATGGGTTTGCAGTACCATCACCGGAGGTTGTGCTAGAGCCCGTCACAAAAGGAACATTCTGACCTACGATAATTTCTGCTTCCTGGTTATCCAACGTCATAATACTTGGTGTAGACAGTAAGTTGCTGTTGGTTACCGCTTCCAGCGCCTGAATTAACGCACCCCAGGTAAAGTTATCGCCTTCAGCGCCAACGCCCCCCGTAAAACCATTACCCAGTGAGATATCGGTACTTTCATTAGCAATAGCAGATAACACCTGAGATGTGCTTAAGCCGACGTTACTAAAGTTTGTCCCCACAGCAGGGATGTCTCCGAATCCGCCCAGTGCCCACTGAATACCCAGATCATCACCTACATTGCCCTGTACTTCTACTACGATTGATTCAATCAATACCTGAGCACGTCGAATATCCAGCTGACGAATAACTTCTTCAATCTCGGCCATGTCAGAAGGCGATGCTTTGATAACCAGCGCATTCATATCCTTGTCTGCAAGGATATTTGCTTTCTGCTGGCCTTTACTATCTTTGCCAGTCCCCGCAACGGTCACCAAGCCTTTAAGCGTTTCAGCTACTTTCTCTGCATCTGAATGCTTAAGATAAATTACTCGTGCTGAGCCATCCTGCTTAACCGGCTGATCTAATCGACTAACTAGCGTCACAATTCGTTGGCGAGCAGACTTCTCACCTTTAACAATCAAACGATTACTTCGCTCATCCGCTACAACAGAAATGGTTGAATTCTTGGCTTTGCTGACATCCGGAATCAACTTCTCCAGAATGCCTTTCAAATCACCTACCCAAGCATGCTCAAGCTGAACAACTTCCAACTCTTCAGATTCAGAGCTATCCAGGTTTTTAATAATCGACATCATACGATTAATATTCGTAACATGATCACTGATAATCAAAGAATTCGCAGAAGCAACACCGGCCAAATGACCATATTTAGCCACCATTGGTCTAAGAATCGGCACTAATTCAATAGCACTGGTATTCGTCACTTTAATTACACGGGTAACAATTTCTTCACCTTTTTTGCGGCGCTTACCGTCAAACGCGGCACCTTCCTGCTTAACTTCATTCTGCTGGATAACCTTGATAACCTGACCACTTTCTACAGCGGTGTAGCCATGCACCTGAAGCACAGAGAGGAAAAGCTGGTAAACCTCATCAGTTGGTAATGCTGTATTCGATACAACCGTTACTTTACCCTTTACTCGAGGATCAACCACAAAAGTCTTCCCAGTGATGTCGGCTATTTGACTGACAAGCACCCG